>JAEEGF011613036.1_pt1 | contig 11907 bp, 12 predicted proteins | sample 9134171 | NCBI WGS metagenome assembly JAEEGF01 (sample SAMN16246542, study PRJNA631951) | gut metagenome | biome: gut microbiome; feature: rumen; material: AP-attached | host: Bos | place: Iran: Karaj | collected 2018-10 | reverse complement strand
GGCTGGTGCTCTCTGCAGAAGCCGTGGAGTTCATTGCCAACAACATTACAGCCAATATCCGTCAGCTGGAAGGCGTGATCAAAAAGCTGACGGCCTATAAGGATATCCTGAATGAAGTGATTACGCCGGAAGCCGTCAAAAGAGCCATTGAGGATGTGACGAATTCCGGGCCGGAGATTCCTGCTCCGGACAAAATTATCCGGGAAACAGCGCGCTATTATTCGCTCCGGCCGGAAGATCTCAAGGGTCAGAACCGCTCCAAGGGTCCGGCCGAGGCAAGGCAGGTGGCAATGTACCTGATGCGCTCGCTGACCAATCTGTCGCTGAATGATATCGGAGAGCATTTTGAGAACAGAAATCATGCAACCGTCCTGTCTTCCATCCGGAAGATTGAGGATATGCTGAAGACGGAACCTTCCATGTCGGCAAAGATCCGTGATATCAGTTCAAATGTAAATTCGGTCTGATTTTCAACTTTTCGGCTGTGGAATCAACAGGGAAAATTTGTTGAAAAATTTTTCTGTTGATTGTGAAGAAATTTTCACCAATCTGTTAACAAAAAATGAACAGCCGGTTTCCCCGCTGTCACGGCGGTTTTCCGGAGTTTTCAACAACTTTCCGCACTAATACTAATACGACTAAAAAAATATTATTCTATTCTATCTGTCTGAACGGGAGGAGCATTATGAATATTACCATTGAAAAATCAGAGCTGCAGAACATTGTCATGATGGCAACAAGGGCTGTTCCCTCCAAAAGCCCGATTACCGCTATGGAAGGTGTCCTGTTTGAAGCTGTGGACGGCTGGCTGACCGTGACAGGCTATGACCTGAAGAGAGCTATCTATACTTCCATTGAGGCAGACATTGCCGAAACAGGCAAAATGCTGATCAATGCGAGATTCCTGAATGATCTGCTGCGCCGTCTGCAGGACGGAATGGTCAATATCATCTGCAATGAGAGAGACAACCGGATTTCCGTCCGCTGCGGAAAGAGCGAATATCAGCTCAGCGGGCTGGATACGAATGAATATCCGGAAGTCCAGAAGTTCAGCGAAAACCAGGCACTGGAAATTCCGCAGGACGTGCTTGGAAATATGATCCGGCGTTCTCTGTTCGCAGTGGCGAAGGAAGAGACGCGCCCTGTCTATACCGGTACGCTGTTCGAAATAGAAGGCGATGAGCTGACGCTTGTCTCCGTGGACGGCTATCGCCTTGCACGCCGCGTGGAGAAAATTGAGAGCTCTAAACTGGAAAACAGCCGCTTCATCGTGCCGGGCTTTGCTCTGAGCGATGTGGAGAAGTTCTGCGGGGATACGGATGAGCCGGCAAAGATTTCAATCGGCGATAAGCATATTTCGTTTACTATCGGGAATACAGTGATTGTATCCCGCAGGCTGGAGGGAGACTTCCTGAATCACCGCACGGCGGTTCCGGAAAACTTCCGCTTTGTAGTCAAAGTTGACAGACAGGAAATGATCTCCGTGATCGACCGCGTATCCCTGGTGCTGAATGACAAAATCGGCAGCCCGGTACGCATGGTCTTCGGGGAAGACAGAGTTGACTGCCGCTGCGCAACGCCGATGGGCAGAGCGGAAGACGTGTGCTCATCGAGCGGAAGCGGGGACGGACTGGAAATCGGCTTCAATGACAGGTATCTGATGGATGCGCTCAAGGCTGCGGAGTCGGACGAGGTGCTGTTCTGTCTGAATACTTCTTCTTCTCCCTGCATCATCAAGGCGGCAGACGGAAAAGAGAACTACACCTATATGGTGCTGCCGGTGAGGATTCACGCGTAAACCTCATCCACCACCTTCGGTGGTCCCCCTTCCCCGTGAGGGGAAGGTTCATAAGGAAGTGATTTTGAATGGAAGAAATTTCAATCCATACGGATTTTATCAAGCTGGATGCGCTGATGAAGTTTTCCGCGCTGGCGGAGAGCGGCGGAGAAGCGAAGCAGCTGATCGCCGACGGGCTGGTAAAAGTCAACGGCGAAGTCTGCCTGATGAGAGGGAAAAAGATTTTCCCGGGAGATACGGTCTTCTTTGACGGGCAGACTGTAAAAGTAGTAAATGAATATTAAAAGGCTTGCGATTACGGGGTTCCGGAATTATGAGTGGGAAACCATTGATTTTCATGAAGGGACGAACGTGATCTCCGGTAACAATGCGCAGGGGAAGACAAATCTGCTGGAGGCGGTATATCTGCTCGGCTGCGGAAGAAGCTTCCGGACGCGCTTTGACAGAGAGCTGGTGAACTTCCAGTATTCCTCGTCGGAGCTTCTGGCGGATATCGTCAGCCATGGCCGGGAGCAGACTGTTCAGATGACGCTCAGACCGGGTGCGGCAAAGAGAATTCTGGTCAACGGCGTGAAAAAAACAGCCGGGGAACTGGCAGAAACGCTGAATCTGGTGCTCTTCTGCCCGGATGACCTGAACCTGATTAAAGAAGGCGCTGCCGTACGCAGAAGGCTGCTGGACAATGCCATCGGCCAGATCAGGCCGCAGTATCAGGAGATAATCAGCCAGTTCAACCGCTTTCTGGAGCACAAGACCAGAATTCTGAAAGACTGGCGCGAAAAGCCTTCCCTGCTGGAACCGCTGGATGAATTTTCCGACGGGATGTGCCGCTGCAGTGCCAGACTGATCCGATACAGGGCTGCCTATACCGCCCGGCTGCAGGAAGCGGCCTCGCCTATCCACAGTGACTTCTCCGGCAGCGGAGAGGTGCTGAGCATAGAGTATAAAACCGTCAGTACAGTGACGGATCCGCTTGCCTCGGAAAAGGAGATCTATTATCAGCTCTGCGATCATATGGAAAGCCATAAGAAAGCGGAGATGGACTCTGCGCAGTGTCTGAGCGGTGCACACAGGGACGATCTGGAGATCTTCATCAACGGGAAGGCTGCCAGAAGTTTTGCCTCCCAGGGACAGACGAGGACAGCTGCCCTTTCCGTCAAGCTGGCGGAACGGGAAATTCTCCTCAGTGAGACGGGTGAATACCCTGTGCTGCTGCTGGATGATGTCCTCTCCGAGCTGGACGGGAGACGGCAGGAATTTGTGCTCAACCGTATCGGCGGCGGGCAGACGCTGATCACCTGCTGTGAAGATGAGGGTATCTCCGGGAGAACCGGAGGTAAAATATTTTTTGTGGATCAGGGAAGAGTCAGAACATGCTGATTGCGCTGGGAAAAGAGAATTCAGTCCGCGCGGAGGATATCGTGGCAGTGTTTGACCTGGATATCACCTCCCAGTCGGCCCTGACGAGGCGTTTTCTGCGGGAAGCGGAAAAAAGCGGAAAAGTTGTGAATACGGCGGAGGATATCCCGAAGTCCTTTGTCGTGTGTGCGGAGGACGGGAAGGACACGGTGTATCTGCACCAGCTGTCTCCCGGCGCACTGATTAAGAGAATATGATAGAATGAGGAAGTTATAATGCCGGAAAATACCGAAAAAGTCATACAGGAATACAATGCAGATCAGATCCAGGTGCTGGAAGGGCTGGAAGCCGTCCGGATGAGGCCGGGCATGTATATCGGCTCCACCTCCGCTTCGGGCCTCCATCATCTGGTTTATGAGATCGTGGACAATGCCATCGACGAGGCGCTTGCCGGATACTGCACCCATATCGAAGTCTCCATAGAGCCGGGCAACATCATCCGCGTGAGCGACAACGGGCGCGGCATCCCCGTGGATACCCAGGAACAGACAGGAAAGTCCGCCCTGGAGGTTGTCTACACGGTGCTGCATGCCGGCGGCAAATTCGGCGGCGGAGGATACAAGGTCTCCGGCGGTCTGCACGGCGTCGGCGCATCGGTTGTCAACGCGCTGTCCGAGTGGCTGGAAGTACAGGTAAGCCGGGACGGCAAAGTCTATCAGATGCGCTTCTCCCGCGGCGATATTACCCAGCCGATCACGGTTGTCGGCAAGGCGGAAAACACAGGCACGGTTGTACGCTTCAAGCCGGACAGCACGATGTTCGACGAGCTTACCTACAACTATGAGACGCTGCACACCAGGATGCAGCAGCAGGCCTTCCTGAACGCAGGCGTGACCATCACGATTGAAGACCTGCGCGACGAGGAGGACTGGCTGCCACAGAAGAAAAAAGAAGAGGACATTCACAAGGATGTGCTCTGCTACGAGGGAGGCATCCGGGAGTACGTTGCCTTCCTGAACAAAAACAAGACAGCCCTGACGGACGATATCGTCTATTTGAGCGGCAAAAAGGATGATGCCATTGCGGAAATCGCCTTCCAGTACAACGACGGCTACAGTTCCCAGATCATCTCCTTTGCCAATGACGTCAATACGCCGGAAGGCGGCATGCATGAGACGGGCTTCAAGACGGCCCTGACACGTGTGATCAACGACTACGGCAAGAAGAATAACATCATCAAGACGGATGCCGACAAGCTCTCCGGAGAAGACGTGCTGGAGGGCATTGCGGTGGTCATCTCCGTCAAGCTGCCGGATCCGCAGTTTGAAGGCCAGACCAAGCAGAAGCTCGGCAACGCCTATATCCGCACGCTGGTGAACGGCGTGGTGGGCGAGCAGCTGACGGAGTTCTTTGAGGAGCACCCTCTGGTTGCAAAAACCATTCTGGAGAAGGCCATGATGGCCTCCCGTGCCCGTGAGGCAGCGAGAAAGGCCAAGGAATCCGTCCGCCGCAAGACGGGGCTGGAGAGCGGGCAGATGCCCGACAAGCTGCAGGACTGCAACGAGAGAGACCCTGGCCTGTGCGAGATCTACATCGTCGAGGGTGACTCCGCTGCGGGCTCCGCCATCCAGGGCAGGGACAGCCGCTTCCAGGCCATCCTGGCCATGTGGGGCAAGATGCTCAACGTGGAGAAGGCCAGGGCGGACAAAATCTACGGCAATGACAAGCTTTATCCGCTGATTGTGGCTCTGGGAGCCGGCATCGGCGAAGAATTCAACCTGGAAAAGCTGCGCTATCATAAAATCATTATCATGGCGGATGCCGATGTGGACGGTTCGCATATCCGTACGCTGCTGCTCACCTTCTTCTTCCGCTATATGCGCCCGCTGATTGAGAACGGCTATGTCTATTCGGCTGTGCCGCCGCTTTACAAGCTGACGCGCGGCAGACAGCAGCGCGTGGCCTACTCCGATGAGGAGCGCGATAAAATCTCGGCGGAAATGCGCGGTGACAACCCGGGCCAGAAGATTGATATTTCGCGTTTTAAAGGCCTTGGCGAGATGGATCCGCATGAGCTGTGGGAAACCACCATGGATCCTGAAAAACGCTCCCTGCGCCGTATTACGCTCAATGACGCGATTCTGGCGGATCAGGTGTTCACGGTGCTGATGGGCGAGGAAGTCGAACCGCGGCGCGAGTGGATCGAAGAGAACGCCCAGTACGTCGTCAACCTGGATATTTAAGGAGGGAAGCAGATGGCACATAAAAGAGACTACAGGCCTGAGGATATTGCATTCCCGAATCAGATCATTACGGAATCCGACCTGGTGCAGGAGATGCGCAAGAGCTACATCGACTACGCCATGTCCGTGATCATTGCAAGAGCCCTGCCGGATGTGCGCGACGGCCTGAAGCCGGTGCACCGCCGCATCCTCTATACCATGTACGAGGGCAATCTGACCTCGGACAAGCCTTTCAAGAAATCCGCGACCTGCGTCGGCGATGTGCTGGGTCATTACCATCCGCACGGCGACGCATCCGTATACGATGCCATGGTGCGTCTGGCGCAGGACTTCTCCATGCGCTATATGCTGGTGGACGGGCACGGCAACTTCGGTTCCGTGGACGGCGATCCTCCTGCAGCTTACCGGTATACCGAGGCAAGGCTTTCAAAGATTTCCAACGAGATGCTGCGGGACATCGATAAGGAGACTGTGGACTGGGACCCGAACTTTGACGAGTCCCGCAAGGAGCCGCGTGTGCTTCCGTCCCGCTTCCCGAATCTGCTTGTCAACGGTTCCAGCGGCATCGCCGTCGGCATGGCAACGAATATCCCGCCTCATAACCTGACGGAAGTGATCAACGCCTGCGTCTGCGTTCTGGACAACCCGGAGGCCACACTCTCCGACCTGATGGAGCATCTGCAGGGGCCTGACTTCCCCACGAAGGGCATCATCATGGGCAGGTCCGGCATCCGCCAGGCCTATGCCACCGGCCGCGGCAAAATCACTGTGCGCGCCCGTACGGAGTTTGAGGAATTCGGCCGCGACAAGCGCACGCGCATCATTGTCTCGGAGCTTCCCTATCAGGTCAACAAGCGCAAGCTGATTAAAAATATCTCCGACCAGGTGCACGAGAAGCGCCTGGAAGGAATCTCCGATCTCCGCGATGAGACGGACCGCAACGGCATGCGCATCGTCATCGAGCTGAAGCGTGATGCGACACCGCAGGTGGTGCTGAACCGCCTCTTTGCGCAGACGGAACTGCAGTCAAGCTTCTCGGTGAATATGCTGGCACTGGTGAACAATCAGAACCAGCCGAAGATTCTCTCCCTGCGTCACATCCTCGACGAATATCTGACCTTCCAGGAAGAAGTGATCGTCCGCAGAACGCGGTTTGACCTGCGCAAGGCGGAGGAACGGGCCCATCTGCTCGAAGGGCTGCTGATCGCACAGGACAATATAGACGAGGTTATCCGCATCATCCGCAGCAGCTATGACGATGCCAAGCAGAACCTCATGGAGCGCTTCGGCCTGGACGATGTGCAGGCGCAGGCGATCTGTGATATGAGGCTGATTCAGCTGCAGGGGCTTAACCGGGAAAAGCTGGAGAGCGAGTACCGGGAACTGGAGGAGAAAATAGCCTATTATAAGGAACTTCTGCAGGATCCCGAAAAGATCAAGGGCGTGCTGCGGGAAGAACTGATTGCCATCCGTGACAAGTACGGCGACAGGCGCCGCACGGAGATCCAGGACATTGAAGAGGACCTGATGGATGAGGATCTCATTCAGGAGGAGCTCTCCGTCTTCACACTGACGCACGGCGGCTATATCAAGCGCCTGGCTCTCACGGAATACAGGGCACAGGGCAGAGGCGGCAAGGGCATCCGGGCCATGGCCACCAAGGAGGAGGACTTCGTGGAGACCGTCTTTACTGCTTCCACGCATGACAATATTCTCTTCTTCATGAATTCCGGCAGAGTGTATATCAGAAAGGGCTATACCATCCCCTCCGCCGGCAGAGCGGCAAAGGGTACCAACATCGTCAATATTCTGCCGGTTGCGGCCGGCGAAGACGGGGAAAAGGTCAGCGCCATGATCCGCGGCCGCGGCTTTGATGAAGAAAGCTATCTGGTATTTGTGACCAGAAACGGCACTGTCAAGCGCATGGCCCAGTCTGCCCTGAAGAATATCCGCGCCAACGGCATCCGTGCCATCAATCTGGATGAAGGCGATGAGCTGATTGCCGTCATCCCGACGACCGGGGACGACACTGTGATCATCGCCACGCGCAACGGCATGGCCACAGGCTTCCACGAGAGCAGCGTGCGCCCGATGGGCAGAACGGCCGTCGGCGTGCGCGGCATCCGCCTGCGCGAGGGCGACTATGTAATCGGTGCAGGCTGCACTTCCGAGGGCAGCGATGTGCTCACCGTCACGGAGAACGGTTTCGGCAAGAGGACGGAATTTGAAGCCTACAGTGTGCACAACCGCGGCGGCCTCGGTGTAAAGAACTACCAGGTGACGGAGAAGACCGGAAAGATCGCCGCGATCCGCATCGTGGATGAGACGGACGATCTCCTGGTCATCACCGATGACGGCACCATTATCCGCGTGCCGGTTGCCGGCATCCGCCGGACGGGCAGAAGCGCACAGGGCGTGCGTATCATGCGCCTCAGCGGCGAGGCAAAGGTCATCTGCGTGGAAAAGACAGAGCACATTGCCGAAGAAGAGCAGCCGGAGGAGCCTGCAGCAGAAACGGCTGAGGAAAGCCCCGATGCTGAATAAAAAGCAGGTCGTCATCTATACGGACGGAGCCTGCAGCGGCAATCCCGGTCCGGGCGGCTGGGCGGCCATTCTGGCATATAAGGGAAAGGAAAAGGAAATCTCCGGCGGAGAGAGGGAAACCACCAACAACCGCATGGAGCTCACCGCCGTAATTAAGGCGCTTCAGTGCCTGAAGGAGCCCTGCGAGGTGGAGCTTTATTCCGACTCCCGCTATGTGATTGACGCGCTGGAAAAAGGCTGGGCGGAATCCTGGCGGAAGAAGGGCTGGGTCAGAAGCGACAAAAAACCTGCGCTGAACCCGGACCTGTGGGAAGAGCTGCTTCTGCTCACCGCCCAGCATGAGATGCACTACAACTGGGTGCAGGGGCACGCGGACGATGAGAAAAACAACCGCTGCGACGCACTGGCCGTCGCCGCCCGTGATAAAATGGCAGAATAAAAAAGATTCCCGTGAAACAAAAGCCTGTTTCACGGGAAATTTTATAGTCCTTGTGACTGAACAATAAAAGAAGAATTAAAGATCCTTCCAGCGCTCCTTGGCGATTTCCATGCCGGCAAGAAGTGCTTTTTTGTTGCCCTCAAAGAATTTTGCCTTGCGCGGGCCGAGCTCTTCCAGGATGGAATCCAGCATAAGCTCAGAGCTGACAATGGGGCACTTCTCCAGCATTGCACCGAGGATGGCAACGTTGGCACCCTTCGGGTTCCGGACAGCCTCTGCAATATGGTTGGAGTCACAGTAGATGACATCGATATCATCACGGACGGACTGGCGGTCAATCAGAGAGCTGTTGATTACCAGCAGGCCGCCCGGCTTGATGCGGGGTTCGAATTTGTCAAGGGACGGTTCGTTCATGGCAATGACGACATCCGGCTCATCCACCAGCGGGGAGGCAATCGGCTCATCGCTCACGATGACGGAGCAGTTAGCCGTGCCGCCGCGCATTTCAGGCCCGTAGGACGGCAGCCAGGAGACGTGCTTCCCGTCCTTCATGCAGGCCAGCGCAAGAAACTTGCCGATCAGCAGCGTGCCCTGCCCGCCGAAGCCGGCAAAAATGAATTCCTTCTTCATTTTCCTTCAGCCCCCTTGTCTTTGTACACACCGAGCGGGTAATACGGGATCATATTCTCTTCCAGCCACTTCATGGCTTCCACCGGGCTGAGGCCCCAGTTCGTCGGGCAGGTGGACAGCACTTCGATCATGCAGAAGCCTTTGCCTTCCTTTTCATACTCGAAGGCTTTTTTGATGGCCTTTTTGGTTTTGATAATGTTGGCGTTGTTGTTGACGGCGCAGCGCTCGATATAATAGGAACCGGGCACCGTGGAGAGCATTTCGCTCATCTTGATGGGAGCGCCGCACCAGGCTTCGTCACGTCCGTAGGGAGAGGTGGTCGTCCGCTGGCCGACGAGCGTCGTCGGGGCCATCTGGCCGCCTGTCATACCGTAAATGGCATTGTTGACGAAGATAGTGACGATCTTTTCACCGCGGTGTGCCGCATGGACGATTTCCGCGGTACCGATGGAGGCAAGGTCACCGTCACCCTGGTAGGTGAAGACCAGCGTATCGGGTTTTGCGCGCTTGACGCCTGTGGCAACAGCAGGAGCACGGCCGTGGGCAGCCTCCAGCATATCGCAGTTGAAATAGTCATAGGCGAAGACGGAGCAGCCGACCGGAGCCACGCCGGCGATCTTTTCGCCCATGCCGCTCTCTTCGAGGCACTCTGCCACCAGGCGGTGGATAATGCCGTGGTTGCAGCCCGGGCAGTAGTGGAAGGGCTTGTCGGTCAGCAAAGGCGTTTTTTCAAACAGCACAGACATGTTACTTCTCCTCCCTCATCTCATGAATTTTAGCAATGATCTCCGAGGTCGTCGGCATCTGGCTGCCGCAGTAGCCGAAGTAATCCACCTTCTTGGTGCCTTCGACGGCAATCAGGACGTCTTCCTTCATCTGTCCTTCGTTGATCTCTACATCGAGAATGGCCTTGCAGTTCTTCACAGCTTCCTTCAGCTCTGCATACGGGAAGGGCCATACAGTGATCGGGCGGAACAGGCCGGCTTTCACACCCTCGGCGCGCAGAGCGTCAACGGCGGATTTGGCAACACGGGCCACCGTGCCGAAGGCAGTGATGATGTAGTCGGCATCTTCTGTCTTGTAGCATTCCCAAAGCTTTTCATTCTTTTCAATTTCACGGTAAGTGCTCTGCAGCAGGTTGTTGTGCACGGTGAGCTCTTCCGTGTTGATGAACAGCGAGTTGATGACGGCGCGCTTTGCGGGATCGTCACCCGGCTTCCAGCCTGTGACAGCCCAGGGCTTCTTCTCGGGATCCACATGGAAGTCCCGCATCTCCGGCATCTCCACAGGTTCCATCATCTGGCACATAATGCCGTCCGCCAGCAGCAGGCAGGGAACGCGGTATTTTTCCGCCTTGTCATAGGCAAACATGATAATGTCGACCGCTTCCTGTATGGAGGAGGGAGCGTAGGTAAGCAGGTGATAGTCACCGTTTCCGCCGCCCTTGGTGGCCTGGAAATAGTCACCCTGGGAAGCCTGAATGCTGCCAAGACCGGGTCCGCCGCGCATGACGTTGAGAATCAGCGCTGGCAGCCTTGCGCCGGCCATATAGGAAATGCCTTCCTGCTTCAGGGAAACACCGGGGCTGGAGGAGGAAGTAATGACGCGCTCGCCTGTTGCCGCAGCGCCGTATACCATATTGATGGCAGCGACTTCGCTTTCGGCCTGCAGGAAGCATCCGCCGATTTCGGGCATTCTTGCAGACATGTATTCAGGAATCTCCGTCTGCGGCGTGATCGGATAACCGAAGAAGAACCGTGCTCCGGCGCGGATGGCAGCCTCGGCAACAGCCTCACTGCCTTTCATCAAAGTCAGAGACATCAGGAATTCCCTCCTTCCTCTTTTTCAATCCGGATCGCTACATCAGGGCAGGTTCTTGCACAGGACGCACATCCTATGCAGGACGCCTGGTCAACGACCGTTGCAGGGTGATAACCCTTGGAGTTGAGCCGTGTTCCGGAAAGGGCGAGAACGTGCTTCGGGCAGGCCCGCACACATAACCCGCAGCCTTTGCAGATCAGCTCATTGATGCTTACTTTGATCATCGTTCAACCTCTTTTCTATGATGTAAAAATTGAAAGATTACAGACTTTGAATCCAGCTCTCCCAGTCTCTCGCCATGTAGGTGTCAATGGCAAGCGGAGTGCCGGTATAGCGCTCGTCGTGTCCTTCTGAGAGAAAGCTGTTCAGAAACTTTTGTTTTCCTGCGGTGTAACTCACGGGGATACCGGTAAGCTCCGATACCTGCCGGATCATTTCGTATCCGTCGCGGAGTTCCTTTTCCGTGGTGCCCTGCGCCAGGTTGGTGTTGTTGATGAGGCCGGTGATATTCAGGCGGGAGTGTACCTGCATCTCTTCCTGCAGGCGGATGATTCTCTCGATCGTCCCGGAGAGAGGACGGCGGATGTTGATGACGTTGAGCACTTCCAGGCAGCCTTCATCCAGCTGCATAAAATCCTCATGATAGCGGCCGAGCGCCGTCGAGCCTGCGGCATCCCCGCCCACGTCAAAAACAACAGTGTCCCAGTCCATCGCGAAGGCGGACTGTACCTCTGCCGGTAGGGAGAGCGTCTCAATACCGGAGTTGGTAAAGTTGGGGGAAACTACACGGATTTCTTTCATCCTGGTCAGCCTGCCCGGCTCGGTGAGGCGGAAATAGGTATTGACCATGTCCAGATCAAGCAGTTCCGTGCGCTCTCCGCGCGCAGCTGCCTGAACAGCGAAATTCAGCGCCAGTTCCGTTTTCCCGCTGCCGTAATTTCCGATGAGGACGATCATTTTCTTTGACATTAGAAAACCTCATATAAAGCATGAACTTACCTAATAAAATAATAATAGCACTATCAGCAAGGCTTTGCTATGTGAAAATTTCAGGAAGTAATCTTTTTTGTATG
>JAEEGF010135014.1_pt1 | contig 11907 bp, 13 predicted proteins | sample 9134171 | NCBI WGS metagenome assembly JAEEGF01 (sample SAMN16246542, study PRJNA631951) | gut metagenome | biome: gut microbiome; feature: rumen; material: AP-attached | host: Bos | place: Iran: Karaj | collected 2018-10 | reverse complement strand
CTCCTTTTCCCCTCAGCCGGTCGCCCAGCGGAGACAGTCGGGAGTATCCTGTGTGCACGGACGGATTATCATCCTCTTTTCATCCGGGTCGATCAGTATCTGGACATACCGGACTCCGGGGAACCGACGCAGACACGCCATGTTGAATTTCATTCTGCTTATCCAGAACGTTATAGACGGCTCGCGGGAATGAGCGAACAGTTCCGCCCGCGTTACCTGGTATCCCGCCAGATCTATTATTTCCTCCGGGGTCTCCTCCAGAGGGACGCTGCTGTCCATTATCTGTTTTACCGTTTCATCCATTTTCACCGTTACCCGCCGTTCCTCTCAGTGTGCATATGCTGTCCAGCAGATCGTCCTCGGTTTTGACGCTTATTCTTGAAACGCCGGGGACGGTAACGCTTCTGCTGTCAGCCTTCCAGTTTGTTTTTGGAGCCAGATAATAAAAACTGTTGTCTATGGCATAGTCGTAAAACTCTTCCCCGAAGGAATCCTGCCATTCATCCGGACACAGATCGACTCTTCGCTTCCGTTTACCCGGTTCCTCCCCGGATTCGTACTCCATATGAGCCGCCGGCACGGCGTTCGCCAGCGAAAAGACAATTATCTCTTCGTTCGCTCTTGCAGCCCAGGATCCGCGGATATGGTAAACGAAATCCGGATTCCATCCCATTATCTGGTAAAGCGCTCTTCCGAAATCCGGACAGCAGAGCGTTTTGGGATAAAACGGCTGCTCCGGATCTGAACGCCATTTGATAGTGTGCACGTAATCCTCGTCGCACGGTCTTATCGCCAGTTTGCGTTCGGAAGGGTGCAGAAGAAGCTGGACGTATTTCACGTCCGCAAATTTCCGCATGCAGAAGACGTTGAAGGAGATCTTTTCGCCGGAAACCGTGATGCACGGGCATTCCGGCCTGCATGAGAGAAACGGGCCTCTCACGACCTGGTATCCGTCAAAGTCGAAAACGCTGAAACTGCTTTTTCTGATCTTTCTGACTCCGCCGGGACCTACGCTGTTTGACGCTTCGTAGTATGAGTTGGGATCGCTGCTGACCCAGTGATGGTTTATCGGAACGTAGCCGCGGAACACTCCGTCGTCTACGACCTGGACCGTGGGCAGCGCTCCGTAATAGTGGTGACGCCGGTTTTCCAGCAGTACCTGCGCGGCCTCGAAAGTCTCCACGGAGATGATCGCGTCGTGATGGTCAGTGTACAGGTACTGATCCCTGTCCATCCTGTTGCGGCGCTGTTTGTGTTCGAACATATCCGCGGTGAAAGTCTTCCATGTGAGGACGTTTCCGCAGTAGCGTTCGTTCCGCAGGATATAGCTTATCGAGCCGTCGCTCCAGTGATCCGCGCCGGTCTTGGTCGGACAGCCGATGTCCGTAAGCAGCGACGCGATGTCACGGGGACTTTTTCCGGCAAGGAATGCGTCGAAGATGAATCTGACGATCTTTGCCTCATGCTCCACTATCTCGAGACGGCCGTATTTTATGTAATGACCCGCCGAATCCTTCGGACGTTCATATCCGAGAAGTTCCGGAGTCAGAAGTTTTCCGTTTTTAAATCTGTGGTTGAGCGACCAGATCATGCTTTCGCTCTTTTTGACCGATTCCTCCTGGGCGAAAGTGGCCAGAAACGCGAGCATCAGCTCGGACTCCTCCGACAGGGTGTTCAGATTGTCAGTCTCAAAGAACACGCCGACCGGCGGATTCTGCCGTTTCAGTTTTCGCGCAAGGGAAACGCAGTCAACAAGATTCCGGGCAAAGCGCGACACGCTCTTCGTTACGATCAGGTCGTACTCGCCCCGTTCGCACGCTGCGATCATGGCGTTGAAGTCGTCGCGGTTTTTAAGTGACGTCCCGGAGATCCCCTCATCGGCATATATGCGGCGCAGATCCCAGTTCGGATGGCTTCCCATCAGCTGCTGGTAGTGCTGCTGCTGAAGTTCAAATGACGAGAGCTGCTCGTCGTTGTCGGTCGACACGCGGCAGTAGGCGCATACCCGCAGAACTCTGTCGGAGCCGTAGATGTCGGTTTTGGGCTTTGCGGGAATAAACTTTGAAGCCGACGATTCCTCCCGCTGATAGATCCGTCTTAAACTCTCCCGTGTTTCGCTCATCGCGTCATTCCTCCGGAACTCCCTTTTTGATGTTATCATCAGCATCGGGAAGCCGCCAGTACCAGCCGTCCGAACGTTTTACGGAAATAATGTTCATTTCAGATTTTACGCTCATCAGCGTACGCCGTCCGATTCGTTCTTCACAAGCGGCGTCGCATATCTCGCTGAAAGATTTTTCTCCCGATCTGAGCATATTCCTCAGCAGCGTGTAGGCTGATGATGATTTCGGGGCTTCATTCCCGAACGGTCTGGGCGTAGAGAGCAGTTCCTCGGCGGTGATTGCGTACGGACCTATCCACTCCACTTTTCCGTCGGCAAGTGAAAAAGCAAGCGAACGCCCGAGAGGCGCAAGGTTGCTTTTCTGATGAGCCATGATCCGGACGCTGCCGTTTTCTGACGATCTGCCGATCACCAGAATGCTTCGGGCGGCTGCGGCAAAATCGATCGACCCCAGACCCCGGTATCCGGATTTGCCGCCGGAGTTCTTGTTCAGATGACCGACAATGACAACCGCACATCCGAACTTTTCGGCTATATCCTTCAGACGGTTCATACGCGGTCTGACCGAATTTGCGCGGTTCATGTCCGTCCCTTCTCCGATAAACGACTGAATCGGATCCAGCACGATAATCTTTGCGTGCGATCTGCTGACCGCTTCCTCCAGATCGTCTTCGAGCGAGATCAGGCCGTCCGGTTTGTCTATAAAACAGATTTTTGAGCAGTCGGCGCCGTGTCTCTCCAGGCGCGGTTTGATCGTATCGGCATTGTCGTCCTCGGTGTTCTGGTATATCGCGTTTCCGGAGATTCGCTCAGCCGAAAAAGGAAGAGTTCCTCCCGTCGACAGAATAGACAGAAGGTTTAGAACAAAAGTCGTTTTCCCCTCGCCGGGATCGCCCTGTATTATCGTTATTTTTCCCAAAGGAATATATGGATACCATAGCCAGTCGATTTCCCGGCTTTCGATATCTTTGTAATATACCAGATTGTAATCAGTCATTCGCTTCACTTCCGGCAAAAAAACGGTATTTATATGCTTGCTGAAAGTATACCATATTCCGGAAAAAACCGAAAGGCAAAAAACCACCCGAATTTTTCAGTATGGAAGTTAAAAGCCGCAATTCTCCACACTTTTTCAAAATCCCGCCCGAAATGCTGATCTGATCTTATACAGGTGTGTTAACCGGCTTTCCCTTCCTTTATCTGGGCAGTTTCCCCGCTATGTAAATCAGCAGATCTCTGTAAACCGGATCAAGATTTTCGAACAGTTCAATCATCTCATTAAACTTCTGGTGTTCGTACCGTCCCTTTCCGTCGGCGATCAGGAAGAATCTCCAAAGCGGAATTTCGAATACGCCGCACAACCGGATCAGTACCGGCAGGGACGGAAATCCTTCCTTTTTAAAAATGTACTTGAGCGTGTTCTCTGACAGGTCGGCTTCTTTTGCCAGAGCGCTTATCGACAGTCCGGATGATACCCTCAGACTGTCGATTGTGTTTGTTATCTGTTCAATGGCCCGCCGGGCAGCGTCGTCTTTGTTTTTCATCGCTTTCCGTAAGCCGATTAACACCGTATCCGTATTTTCCCAATCTTTGCACCGCTGCATTCTTGCACTGTTGCATCCTTGCATTGTTGCATCCTTGGTTTTTCACATCCCGCATTATCCGGAGCGAAAGCTTCGCGGATCAGCTGAAGGATTCGTATTTTGAGCATCTTCAGGACAGGATCGGATCCGGAGCTCCCGCCGTGCAGTTACGGCGCTGCGGCTTCATTCGCCGGACGTCAGAGATGCTCTTCGATCAGACTGCCTCCTCCGAAATACACTTCGAGCCTGCCGTCATGAAAAACCTTTATGCATTCGATCAGACTCCGGACTATACTGTCATTGTACGTTCCCGGATCGGATTCGTTTTCGGCGACGGCCTTTTCCAGCGTTTTCATTATCTCATCGTCTCCGGAGCCGGCCTGCATGCTCTTTTGAATTGCTTCTCTTCTGCTTTTCAGCTGCCTTATCTGATCGTTGATCTCTCGAAACTCGTCCTCCGACGATTCGAAGCTGACGCCGTTTTTTACGCTTCCGCTTACAAGTTCGAGCAGACGGTTGTTCAGAGCACCGATCCTTCTTTCAAGCAGTTCCAGTTCTTCTGATGAGTCGACCATACCCAGCGCCTCGCGCACCGTCGCTTTCATAAGCGCTATATAGGTCCCGCCGCATTCCTCCCTGAAACTCCCGATCGCGCGGACGATCGCGTCATGAAGCGGTTTTTCATCGACGGTTAGGGAATCCGGGCAGTACCGGGTCCCGTAATCCAGTCTGCTCACGCATCTCCATACCGCTTTTTTGTAGCCGTTGCGCGACCATGTGCATCTGCGGTATCTGCTTCCGCACTCGCCGCACTTCAGTATATCCGTCAGGGCATATCGCGAGTATCTGCCCGTGAACGTGGCGCTCGTCTTTTGGGACTTTGGCGTTATGCTGTTTCGCCGCGCAAACTCTATCTGCACCTGATTGAACGTCTCGCGGTCGATGATCGCCGGATGATTGTTCTGAACAAGATACATCGGCGCCTCGCCCTGGTTCCGCTTTCGCGTCTTTGTAATGCAGTCGAGCGTTACGGTCTTCTGAAGGATGAGATCTCCGGTATACTTTTCATTTCTCAGTATGCTCGAGATCTGGCTGACGCTGAATCCGAACCGTTTCCCTTCAAAGCTGTAATTCCTGCTTTGCATCTCCTGTGAGATCTGGAGAAGCGTCTTACCTTCAAGATACATGCTGTAGATCTCTCTCACAACCGCAGCTTCTTCCGAAACTATCTCCGGCTGGCCGTCTTCTCCCCTTCTGTATCCTAAAAACCTGGCGTACGCAAACGAGGCCTTCCCGTTTTCAAAATTCTTTCTGAACGCCCATGTGATGTTTTTGCTCATGCTTTCGGATTCGGACTGGGCGAATCCGGCGTAAATGACAAGGTACAGCTCGCTGTCGGTCTTCAGCGTATCAATGTTCTGCTCCTCAAAAATGACGCCTATCCCCCGCGCTTTCAGCATTCTGACGAAATCAAGGCATTCGACCGTGTTACGGGCAAACCGCGATACCGATTTTGTAATGATCAGATCGATCTTCCCGTTCATGCAGTCGCGGATCATCTTTGTAAACTGAGGGCGCTTGTCCGCTCTGGTGCCGGAAATGCCCTCGTCCGCGTACAGCCCCGCAAATTCCCAGTCTGTGTTCTCCGCTATCATTTCCGTGTAAACTTTCATCTGGGTTTTGTAGCTGGTCAGCTGCTCTTCCGAACCGGTCGATACGCGGCAGTACGCCGCCACCCGCTTCTGACGGTATTTATCTTTGTCCGTCATCAGTTTTTTTGCGGGTTCGATCAGCGTGACCGTTTTCTTAGGTATGACCTTAACGTTCATTCTCTTCCCTCTTTACTCTTTGCCGCCTATCTTTGCATCCGTTTTTGTAATGATCCTGACCGGATCCGTTTCGGATAAAAGGACGGTCTTGACTATATCGCAAAAGTACGTCTCGTTAAAGCTGCTTTGCGGAGTCATCAGATCGACGCGCTGCTTTGCAAGTCTGGCGGTTATCGCTTCCCTGCTGCAGCTGCTCCTGTACTCCGCGGCCGCAATCTCTCCTATCATTTCAAGGATCTGCGATTCGCTCGTCCCCGGCCTTTTCAGCTCATCTGAGATTCTTGTTCTGAGCTGTTCAACTTCGGGAGCGGTCTCGCGAATTCGTTTATCCGTGCTGAGGAGCAGATTGGAATTCTGAATGACCCTGTTGATCAGTATGCGGATTTTTTCCGTAAGATCATAACCCGAAATATGCACCTCCGCGCCGCATTCGGGATTCTGACACTGCCAGGTTTCCCGGATCACGCTGTTGTTTACCGTTCTCCTTAGCATGGGATGTCCGCATTCCGCGCATTTGACGCGGCCGCCGATCAGTTCGATTACCCTCGAGCAGCCGTACGTCCCCTTCTGCCTCGACTTTTTGCACTCCGCGGCCAGCATAAAGATCCCGGGTTCGATTATGGGATCATGATCTTCGTCGCCGGCGTACTTTGAGTTTTCAATGATTCTCGCAACTCTGGCTTTGTCCCAGCTGCAGTTTTTTATTGTGAACGGGACCTGATTTGCCGACAGTTCTTCGGCTATATCCTTTAGGGACGCGCCGTTTATGTAGTTCTCAAAGATCCGGCGAATCGTTCCCGCCTCACGCGGTTCTATTACCGTTCTTCCGCTTTTAACGGTGTATCCGTACAGGATCCGTCTGTTCTCACTCATCTTAAGGCCCCGACCTTTTATATTTCTTCAGTAAATTTTAATCCGCCGATAAACTCGAGCGTCAGTTCGTCGTTTTCCGACAGAGTGCCGGATACCACGATATCCTCAAACAGATCCGGATCAAATGCGACTTCCGGATCTTCAATCCGTTCAATCTTCGACTTCAGCGACCTGATCTGTTTTAACGCCTCTTCGAGCCTGACGCAGCCCGACGCGCCTTTTGCCAGTTTGAGCTCGCTCAGCCTTGCGCTTATTTCAGCAGATCTTGCTCTGTATAAATCCTGAGCAATGTACCCTTTGCCGTAAAGCTGTTCAAGCATCAGCATCTGTCCGTTCAGTTCGGCTATCTCCCGGTTGGCGCTCACGGCGCCGTCATCGTTAAGTCTGTACTGCTGAATGGCGGAAGCAAGCTGCCCCTCGACGGCTGACAGCACGTCGGCGCCGAATCTCAGATTGTTCACCATGGTGGTAAAACCGTCTTCGATCCGTTCCGTCTGAACGTAGTGCGCGCTGCATTTGCCTGAATCATACAAATGGTTCCTGCAGCACCATCTCTCGCGTCCGTTGCTGACCTTCCGTCCAAGGATCGCTCCGCATTCTCCGCAGTAGAGTTTTCCGGTAAACGGAAATTCCCGTATCCCGTTTTTGTGCGAGCACTTCTCCGCCCTTTTCCTCATCAGTTCCATGGCCGCGTCGAAAACATCGCGGCTGACTATTCCGGTGTGAGTATTCTCGGCGTAGTACTGATCTTCTTCTCCCCGGTTCTTTTTCAGTTTGAACGGGAAATCCGTTGTGTACTGCTTCTGAAACAGCGAGTCGCCTATGTTTTTTTCGTTTTTCAGAATCTCGGATATCCGTTCAGGCTGCCATCTGTGCTTCCCGGTTTTGGTCGGTATGCCTCTGCGCGTCAGTTCCGCGGCAATCTGTATTACCGAATCCCCGTTGAGGTAACTGTCGTAAATCTGCTTCACGACCGACGCTTCGGGTTCGTACGGTTCCAGAATGCCGTCCCTGCGTACAAATCCGTACGGCAGACTTCCGTTGTTGTATTCTCCGTCCGCCATTCGTTTCCGGTTTGCCAGGCGGACGTTCTGAGATATGGCGACCGATTCCTCCTGGGCTATTGCCGCAAACGTGTTGAGAAGCATTTCGTCAGCCATCGACTGAGTGTTGATGCCTTCTTTTTCGAACAGTACGCTGACGCCGAGAATCTTCAGTTTCCGGACGTATTCAAGCGCTTCCTTGACGTTTCTGGCAAACCGCGAGACCGATTTGGTAATGATCAGATCGATCTCCCTCAGTTCGCACATTTTGATCATTCTGAGGAATTCGGGACGTTTGCCGGCGGAAGTGCCGCTGATCCCCTCGTCCGCGAAAATATCCGCCAGTTCCCAATCCCTGCGCGATTCGATAAGCTCTCTGTATACTCTTACCTGGCGGGCGTAGGAATTCAGCTGATCGGCGGAATCTGTAGAGACCCGGCAGTAGGCGGCAACTCTGAGTCTGGTCTTTGCCTGTTTTGTTCCTGCATCGATCCTGATTACCTTAGCCAATGCCGTTTCTCCCTTTCTGTCAGCGTTCTCCGTCCCGGTGCCATACACATTATAATCATTACGGTTCACAAGTCCAGTCAGAATCGGCAGTTTTTTCGGAAAACAATTTGTAAATTTTTAATACCGCCGATCCCGGCTGAACACGGAGATTATTATGGGCAAACAGTTAATCCGGTCAGGACGATGTCCGCTCCGGTAAGCTTGAAATAGTATTTCTGCGCCCTCTTAAACTCTTCTGACGTAATGACGCCTTTCCTTTTCATTGACGCGAGTATCTCCATGATCTGAAGATACCCGGCGTTCTTAACTGCGTTCTCGGATGCCATTCTTCAGTTGAACCTTTTTGTGATTCCCAGCGCCTCATATCCTTCGCGCATGATCCGGAGCGCTTCGGTAAAAAGAAGAAAGGTCTTGTTGGACGTGATGAACGGATCGCCGAAGTCCTTCAGGTCGAAATGCTGCGTGCCTTCGTATATGTCCTGCGCAATTTTCAAAAGGGTATATGCATAGGTCGAGAGGTCGTGTTCGTCGATTGCGTCGAAATCGATTTCATTGCCGGAAATTGCGTTTCTGGCTCTTGACCAGAGAGATCTGTCGGCGGAAAGCAAAAACGCCGCCGCAAGAAAATCATTTGAGTATTTAAAGGTCGAGAGCAATATGAAGCTTTTGTATATCTTCTGGTGGGCCGGATTTTTGTAAACTACAGTCATTGTTTTGTCCTCTTTTTTGTTTTGAATTGTTTCATGTTTTGTTACCCGGACGGCGGCGTTTGATTCCGCCGTCCGGTGTCGTTTTGCTTGTGCGCCGTATTTTGTCTTTATTACCCCGGCGCAGGGCTTTCAGCAGACGAACGGCAGCTGACCGTTCTCATTGGAATCTCACCATCCCCGGGTACTCCGCGGACCGCGCCTTTCCGGCTACGGAAGTATCATTGTCACCGCTGTCTGTCATTGCATATTCCCGGATAGCAGTTCCGGACTTTGCCCGACGAGCAAAGCCCGCTTCGGCGCGGGCGGCTTCGGGCGGTTGCTTGCCTACTCATTCACACTCTTTTCGGCGGCAGCGGCAAAGTATCTGCTGAAGGATCTATTCAGTTGTCCGGGGAGTTTTAATCCGATTTTTAGCTGATTTTTCATCTCCCCTCACTAATCATCATTTTTCAGGCCTTTTCAGAGGTATATTCCGGGTGATTTTTCAAAAAAAGTGATATTTTTTTCTTCGCGAGCTCGATTGAGTCTCCTACGGTCCTCTGTATGACGCCTTCCTCCCGGGCGATGCGCTCCTGAGATTTCTTCCCGGCAAAGTAGGCGATGTACCTTTTTTTCTGTTTTTCGGTCAGACAGGCGTCGATAATTTTCATGGCGTTTTCGATCGTTCGCACGTCGGTGACCGGCTCCGATCCGTATCCGGTTATGAATTCGTCTTCTCCGGAATCCGCAAAAACGCCGTTTCCGCATTCTTCAAGACCTGACAGCGAAACCGTGTTTCTCCATTCGCATACGTCGGCACGTTCCTCTTCGCGGTATTCTTCATCAGAGAACGATTTTATCCTGTCGAACTGTTCGAGTGTCATCTCGGACTTTGAAAGCACTCTTCGCGTTTCGTTCCCGCACTCGCTGATATGGATCAGGATTATCCTTCCCGTCGGTTCGCCGTCCGCGTTCTTTTCTTTGACGTATCTGTCGATCTCGCCGTTTGCATATGAATAGACTATATCTTCAGTTCTTTTGTTGATGCTGTAATCCGTTACCTTTTTGAATCCCATTTTTGTAATCTCCTTAAGTTTTGAATCTGGTTTTGATTTGGATTTTCCGCTGAATTCAAAACCGGAGATTACGGGTATTTACATATGTAGCAGAGCCACTTGTGAATCATAAAAGTCCTTTCTCAAGCGGATGCTCTTGAAAGGACTGAAACCGTACGAAGCAAAAACCGAACAATCGGAAGGCAAAAAAACAGCGCCGCAGAAATCGGACCGGAACAAACAGATTGCTTTCAGGCTGCGGTCATTAGACCTGCAGCTGCAGTAATCTTATATTGTTCTCAATCCGGCTTCGTACGGCGCTTGGTAGCCTCTCAACACCTTCCGGGGTGTCGCTCTCCGCTTGCTCGATTAAAGTCGATTTGAAATGATATTAAATTGTAATTATCTGCCGGCGGTTTGCCGAACTTATTATCTTATGTTTTTCTTTTTCGGAGCGTACCTGACAGGCTTGTCAGGAGATGCGGTATGTTTGCCGGTTCTGAAATAAGACAGCCCCAGCGGACTTGTCAGTTTGCATTTCTGACATTTCAGATTCGGATAGCCGCTGCTGTCAGCTGAAACTGTCATCATTGGCAGTCTGCAAACCGGACAGTTGACTTTTCGCTGTTCCAGCCTTGCGCTTTCTCTTCTGGAACGGTGTATCAGGTAAGCCTGGTTCGGAGTCAGCCGCCCCTGGTTGCGGTCATATTCGATATCCGAGTCGTCAAAATCTCCGTCCTGAAGATCCTGACGGACGAATTCATCAAAACTGTGCCGCTCGAGATACCCAAGTTCTTTCAGCCTGATCTTCAATGCCTGAAAACTCACCCCGATGCCGTCTGCCATATACTGCATCCGTATTTTGTCTTCGGTTGGAATAATATTGTTGCCGTAAACTGTGAAATTGCGGCCTTCTGCAAAGCGTTCAATTGCACGTTCAATATTGAACCCGGGCATCAAAAGCGCGGCTCCGAGTTTGTCTGCGCAGTACTCCGGAAACCCGAATACATCCCGGAACTCATCCGGACGGTAAATGTGTTCCGGATCGAACTCATGATGCGCGCACGCCCTTATATCGGCAATCATAAGCTTTTCGAGAATAAAGTGCGCGGACTCATGAGCTATTGTAAATCTCTTTCGGCCGCTTTCGCTGACGGAGAGAAGACTTCTGCTCAAAACCATGGTCTTCCATGGATATACTATGCTTTTCATCACTCCGTTTTTCAGGATGCATACTGCATCTGAACCGTCTGCCAGATAGCCGAGCTTCATTTCATCTTTTCCTGCGAACAACTCATAGGTAATACTCAGTCCAAGCACTTCGGTTGCCAGTCCCTCGATATCTACGCAAAGTGAATTGTTAGGGTGCAGATTGTATATCAGGCGGGCGTATTCTTCGCCTATTTCATCCGCTTCTGTGTTTGACAGCATTTTCTGCATTCATGTGACCTCCGTTTGTTACCGGAATGACGTACCATCCCCTGTCATTCCTGTAGATGTATTTTTCCGCGCCTCCGATAATAACGGTATAGCGAATTCCTTCATAGCTGCCGCCGCCGGTTTTTGAAACGAAAAGAACACGGTCTATTTTCCAAAAGCGTCCGTCCGGCCAGTATATTACCGACGGCGTCTCGGAGCCGTCGCGCGCTCTGCTGCATTCGACCGCTATATATACTCTTCTCAATTCTGTCTCCAATCGGGCTGCAGCGTTCTCCGAACGCATTCCTTTTTCATTCGAGCCATTTCCCCGTCGGTGATCCTTTCTCTCGGATATACATACCACCCGCGGTAATCCTTGTAAACAGATCTTCTGACTCCGCCGATAACAACTGAGAAAAGCGTGGCACCGTCCTTTGCTTTAGGCAGCGGTTTTATCTGCTCGATGCCGTCGACTTCAAAGCTTCTTCCGTCAAACCAGTATATCCTGTTCGGCACTTCAATGCCCGATACGGTTTTGGCGGTATCGACCAGGACATACTGTCTTGGATTGTTTTCTTTCATTTGCGCTTTCCCTCAAAGCTTCTTAATAACAAATCGGGCTATCCCCTGGATTCTCATTCGGTCAAGAAGGATCTCCTTGCCGGGATATCTGCTTTCATTTTCATATGCTAGTCTGGCCTGTCCCTTTTTATTGGAACCCTTGTAGCGCTTGAGCGTGTTGGCTCCTTCATCGTCTATGGCAACGACAATGTCGTTTTTCTCG
>JAEEGF011596541.1_pt1 | contig 11908 bp, 22 predicted proteins | sample 9134171 | NCBI WGS metagenome assembly JAEEGF01 (sample SAMN16246542, study PRJNA631951) | gut metagenome | biome: gut microbiome; feature: rumen; material: AP-attached | host: Bos | place: Iran: Karaj | collected 2018-10 | reverse complement strand
AATTAAAATGTAGATTGATGATGGTTTTGAACTCCGTCTTTCTATTCGTAGTTCTTCTCCTAAAAAATATGGCGTAATGCTTGCTAATGGGATTGGAGTTATTGATAGTGATTATTATAATAATCCAGATAATGAAGGACATATTATGTTTGCTATTTGGCCCTTTGGGGGAGATGTGACCTTCAAGAAAGGTGATCGTATTGGGCAAGGTGTAATTAGTAAATATTATATTACCGATGATGATATCACTGAAGGTTTCCGCTCAGGCGGTTTTGGGTCTACTGATACAGATATGTTGATAGATGCTATTTTTAATCCTGATTCATTGAAAACTTAGGAGTATTAGACAGAACTCGCTAAGTATATTGCAGAAATTGATGGTATTGATTCTTGAGATTATTAGCATTAGATTAGGCATCTAGAACTACTGGATATGCTGTTTTTCAAGATGACGAATTATTAAAAAGTGGTACTTTTACTTTAAAATCTGATGATATAGGCGAAAGATTAGTTGATTATCGTTAGCATATTGAAAAATTAATTGTTGATTATGAGATTGATGAGATTGCTTTTGAAGATATATAGATGTAGTCTCAAGTAAATAATGTTCAAACTTTTAAAGTATTAGCAGAAATTTTTGGAGTTACATAGGAATATTTAGCCGAATATCAATATGGCTACCATATAGTTAGTTCTAACACCTGGAAATCAAAATTAGGTATTAAGGGTCGCACTAGACCAGAACAAAAGAAAAATGCTTAGGAATATGTTTTAAAAAATTATAATAAGAAAGTTTCTTAGGATGAAAGCGATGCTATTTGCATCGGGGCATCTATTATAAAAGAATATGAAAAGAAAAAAAATGACCTCAATTGGGATTGAGGTCATTTTTTATTAATTATTATCTATTAATTTTTTAATATAATTAGAAGGGAAAAAATCCCAGGAAGAAAGAGGTGCTTAAATTGTTAGACTTTATTGTAAAATATTGGGTTGAAGTATTATTTGGTTTAATTTGTGGTGGTATTGGCTTTAGTATTCGTCATCATGTAAAGTTAATCATTGAAGAGAAAAAACGTCAAAATGAAGAAATGATGAAAAATATTAATCAATAGTTTAAAGACCAAAATGAAGGTATGCAAAAACAAATGGCTGAATGTTATAGTAATCTTATTGAAGTAGTAAAAGAATCAGACGAAAAATCTATGGAAGAAGATAGAGTAATTCATCATGAGATTGATATCATTAAAGATGGTATGCTTTCAGTTGAAGGTAGAGCATTCCGTAATGAATGCAAAAGATTATTAGAAGATGACCATATAATTACTTTAAATGAATATTTAGCGGTAGTAAATGAACATGGCGTTTATAATAACTTAGGCGGAAACCATGAAGGAGATTTATTATTCTCTGCTGTTAAAGCAAAATATGAAAAATCATTAAAAACTGCAAGTGCAGCTGATATTATGGAATAAAAATAAGGGATGGTAATTAATACCATCCCTATTTTTTTATTTTTCTAAATACTCTATTAGTTACTATTACAATTTCTTTACCATAAGTGGAAATTATATCAGCTAATAATTCTTCTTGATCATATGTTAATGATACTCCATAACTAAACATAGCAGCATGTGTCATCTCATGACCTAATACTTTATAAAATTTGCTCTCATCTAGACCATCAGCTATATAAATCATATGAGTATTATTATCACAGCAACCAAGAGTAAAAGAATTACCAGTAAATAAGGCTGGAAAAGTAGGAGGTACAATTTGTACCTCCCATATTATTCCATTAATAACAGCGGTAATCATTTGTTTATTTTAGTAGCTAATTGTTGTAATTTAGTTGAAAGAACTTGTTTTTCTTCTTGGCTGGATTCTTTAATCATGTCGGTTAAATCCTCCCCTAAATCCTTGATATAATGTTCAAGTTCTTTCATACTTTGCTATTCATCTCCATGATATTGTTTACCTTCCATATACATGCGGCGAGACATTCCACTTTTATCACCAAAGTGTTCATCACGCCAACGATTATCACGCATCATATATGGAGCATATTCTATATATGGGACATAACTGCGGGTTCCACTAGGTTGGCTACCACTAGACTATCCCATATTGCCACCTTGAGGGCGATTATAATACATTGGCTCCATATAATAATTTACATTCATACTTTGTTCTTTTTCTTCGGCTGATTTTTCCATAGCCTCAGTGATAGAACAATAATACATTGCTTCTTCAAGGTCTTTAATCATATCAATGACTTCGCCAAGTTCTTTCGCATCTGTCTTTTTTAAATCACCTAATTGACTCTAAACGGCAGATACTAAACATTGTTTAATTGATTTTAATTGTTCCATATCACGCCACCCTTTCTACTATTAAATCAACATTTTCTGTATCAATAGCAGGTTCTCCAATGTTAGCAAGAGAAATTTGAGTGCAACAACCTGCTGGTACATCAACAAGAGTTGTAGCACTTATACTATTAAATTCTCCAACTGCCGCAGGAGTACTTACTGCACGAGAGGATGCTAATGATTCACCACTAATACGAATTGCTACTTCAATAGGGGCAACTGTGGCATCTGCTGCAAGGGCAACATTAGCATGATAAGAAACACGGAATCTAGACCTTAATTGAGGACCTAACCCTCTTAAAGTAATAACACCAGACCCCGCACGCCAAATTATAGATTGATTGCCAGAGGATAAAGCAGTTGTAAATACAACTGAATCGTTGGCCTCAACGGTTTGAGTATCATTCGCAAATAATTCCATTTTATTCCTCCTTTTCTTATTTTACAGATTAAGCAATAATATTACTTGGTCCGTAAAAACTTCCACCCATGCCATAACCATAACCATAATATGGAGAAGAGGTTAAATAGGCTGGGATAGGACTTGGACGGAGTTGAGAGATAAGATAAGCGTTCTAATCACTTTGAGAAATTTGATTTTTGAGTGCTTGATTTTCACTGGTAAGAGTGGTAATACGGTCTTGCACTAAGAAATCAAGAATTTGACGAGTATTAGCATTAGCATTATCAATAATATCACGAGCTCCAGTAGTAACAGCAGCACGGTCAGCGCAAGCTTCAGTTGCAAGATTGTAATTAAGTTGAGCGAAGGCACTGCTAACATTTTGGTCAGTTTGACAATTAGCAAGTTGTTGGGCAGCTTGCATATTTGCTAACTGGCTAGAAAGAGTGAAGGTATTCTACATACCTGCCATAGTACCAGAAGTAATAGCACTAGTAATGGCATTAGTGCTCTGGCAATTTTGTAAACCTAAATTACAAAGGTCACTTTGAATTGCAGCGGTGCCTGCGGCAACAGCAGCATTAGTATCAGCGAATCCAGTTAATACACTAGTATTGAGATCGTAGAATCCGCCTCTTGTTGCACCAAGTGAATCTAATCCATAAATAGTAGTTGCGGCATTTCCGGCGCCACCGCCATTAGCCCAGCCACCATTTCCCCATCCGCCCCAAGCGAAGAGGAAGAGAAGGATTATCCACCAGCCAGATCCACCAAAGAAACCGTCACCGCCATAGCCTCCATGGCTAGTGGCAGCAGCAATATCAGCTAAAGAATAACCATTTTCAGAATTGAACATATTTTATGTCCTCCTTTAATAAATATATTATTTACAACCTTCGGACATAAGTTTTTGACTTCGCGCGCTTAAAGTCCTAAACTTTGTTTGAAGGCAGCAAATTCTTTATCAAAGTCTATTCCACGTTGGGCGCAAATATTACGAGCAATTTTTTCAATATCTGCGGTATTCCCAGCTTGGGCAAGACTAAGGAGGTTTTGCCCCATTGGGTTTTGTGATGCTTGTTGCTATAAAAATTGCATCATCATTTGTTCTGGATTCTGTTTATTTTTTACCATTTGAATCATCATTTGAATAGGATTATTATTCAATTAAAAAACCTCCTTATATGATTGAGGGGTCTGTTGTTCAGATGGCTGAGTTGTTACCCCGGCAGCAGCTGCCTTGGTTACTTTTGTTGATAATAGTTCAGAAATACGAGCCAATGCCTAATCAAATTCTGTACGAGTTATATAATCTCCTTCTATTGGAGTAGTAGGAAGAGGTTTTAACTCATACATATTAAGAAGTGCTACACCATCCATACCAACTGTTTTTGTATAGATTCTTTTATTTGCTATATCAGGAAAATAAAAGATGCTACCATCAAAATCAATGGATGATGCCTTGACTTCTTCCAGAGAAGAAACTGGATGCCCTTTTAATCCACCAAATGGCTGAGGAGGAAGTAAATTTGGGCGAGGATTAATAGGGGACGTAGAGCTTGGCTATTGTTGGTAATAATTATACATTTTTTTCCCTCTTTTCTGTAAAATTTTTGTATCGCTCTTACCATTTTTATGTAAAAATTAGAATAATAAAATTTTAATATTTTGTCCCAAAAAATTTACTTAAAATTTTTTAAGTTTTTTTGATAGAAAATGCGCTTTACCAAATTTTTCACAAATAATAGTAAAAAAATTGGTAAAGCGCATTTTCTATTTCTTGGGGCAAAATAGAATAATTTATAGATTCTAAAAAATAAATTTTATAGAAAGATTGAAAAATCTGATAAAGGAGGAAACAAACCAATGGCATTTAAACTTATTTCAACAAATGGACAAGTCCAGTATAATGTTGATGAATATGTTATTGATACTCCTGATGACCTTAAAAAGTTGCCCGCAAAAAGTGCTCAAGGCAGTGTTGCTCTTTGTACTTCTACTGGAGATTTATATATTAAAAATAGCTCTGGAGAATGGGTAATTATTTGAGAAAGGAGCCGATGACTTATAGATTTAGTAACGTATGCTTTATGTAAAAAATATGTTAAGGCTTCTCTCGCCGGAGCCGGAGCATTAAAAGGCGAAGATGGTAAATCTGCTTATGAAATTGCTGTTCAAAATGGATACTCTGGTTCAGAATAGCAATGGATTGAATCTCTTGTTGGAAAACCAGGAGATACACCATATATTGGTGGTAATGGAAATTGGTTTGTTGGAGCAGTAGATACTGGTGTGCGGGCTGCCGTAATAACTAGTTATAATGACTTAGAAGATAAACCAACTTTAAATGGCGAGACAATTTAGGGGGATATGGAAATTGAAAGTATTCCTTTAAGTAGTATTGATGAATTATTTAGAAAGGAGTAATCAAAATTGGCTGATAAGAAAATTTATTTAGACCAAGCTGGTCTTGAAAGACTTGTTGATTATATCAAAAATGAATTAAGCCAAAAAGCAGACAAAGGCGAACTCATTGATCTTCCAGAAGATTTAGTTTATGAGGCAGACCTTGATGATTATGCTAAGAAATCAGAAGTTGTTGCTCAACTTCCTGCTGATCTTGTATATGATGCTGATATTGTTGATGTAGTTCGTGAGGCTGCTCTTGATGATTTAGCTACAAAAGATGAATTAAGCGCTGTTGAAGCAAAAGCTTCTGCTGCTTATCATGTAAAAGGTTCTGTTGCTGACCTTGCGGCTCTTCAAGCAATTGAAAGCCCAGAACAAGGCGATGTTTATAATCTTGAAGATACTGGTATTAATGCTGTTTGGACTGGTTCTGAATGGGATGAACTTGGCACTTTTGTGGATTTAACTCCATATTTACCAAAAGAAGATGTATATCCTATTTCTGATGAAATATTAAATGCTCTTCTTTATTCAGGTCCTCGTGCTATTGTTTCTGATAAAGCAAGTCTTGTTGCTATGTTAGAGAACGATGAACCAGAAGTAGAGATTATCCTCAATGGGAATATTGCTCTTTCCGAAGATATTCTTGTTGCTGCCGATAAAAAAGTTGTTCTTGACCTTGATGGCAATAAGATGACTATCCCAAGTGGTAAAGAACTCAAAGTTAATGGCGAATTAGTTATTGATGGTGATGGCGAAATTGAGGCTGCTAAATGGGGCGTTAATGCTTACGGCGCAGACGCAAAAGTTACTCTCAATAGTGGTAAACTTGTTGCTACTGAATCCCCAATGTCAATTCAAGGTGGCGCTTCCTTTGAAATGAATGGTGGCGAACTTGAAGGCATTGATAATTGCCCACTTATGGGACAGGGTACTGCTGGCAATGGTGGCACTGAAATGATTATGAATGGTGGTAAACTCATTGCCCATATCACTTCTGCTGGTTATATTGCTTGCGGCGTTTATATGCCAAATAATGGTAAGTTTATTATGAATGGCGGCGAAATCATTTCTGATGGTGCTGGCGTTGTAATGCGTGCTGGTGAAGTTGAACTCAATGGTGGTTCTATCGTAGCTAATGGCGAATCTGGCGTTAAGGGCAAGGTTGGCGATAGCCGCGTTGTGGTTGGCCCATATGCTGTTGTATATGATGAACTCGCAAAATATCCCGGCGCTTCTGCTGGTGAATTTAAACTCACTATTGGTGCTGATATGGAACTCCAAGGTACTGATGGCGATATTGAAACCTTACTTAGTAGCGGTGCTACCGCAAATATTATTGATAATCGCGCATAATAAAAAATAATAATAAGTGAAAGGAGTTGACTATTAAACAATGGCTGATAAGGTATATCTTGATGCTGAAGGCGTCAAGCGTCTTAAACAATATATTGATGACCAATTTATGTCATTAAAAAAAGCTATTGATTTATTAAATGATACTAATGGGACTCCTGGATCTATCTAGAATATGATAGACGCTGCTATCAATGAGCTTCGTATTGAAGATCTTGAACAAGATGATTCACTTATTATTGATGGTGGCAATGCTCCAAAGGAGGGTGAATGATGAAACGAATAGATGCGATTATTCAACTCCGAAGAGATAATGAATATAATTTTGAAGCAGTTAAAAATACTTTTATTCCTCTAAATGGTGAAGTAGTTTTAGTTGATACCGCACGAGATGGCTTACGTGCCAAAGTAGGTAATGGTTACAGCACATATGCTGAGTTAAACTTCACCGATGAGGATTTAAGAAATGCTGTTTTACATGGATATTTATATGAAGGTAAATTTTATAGAGGTTCTGACCATAGCGTGCAAATGGTACCTATGATTAATAAAATCTTTATTGATGATTCTACTCGTAAAATTTATTTTTATAATGGAGAATCATATCAAAATATTCAAACTACATTTACAACTGCTTCAAGTATAGAGCCTGGGTTAGTCAAACTTTATGCTACTACTGGTCAAAATACCGATGGTACAATGACTCAAAAGGCGATTACTGATGAATTAGATCTAAGATACAAAGCCACAATTGATGGCGAAAATGAATTATTAGTATTTTCATTTTAATAAGGAGGAAAAATAATTATGGCACAAACATATGCTAATAACGATAATGTATTATCCAAGGTAAAATTTGGTAATACTACATATTATTTAAAAGATGCTGCTGTTCGTAGCATTATGGATACTTTTGGTAATGTTGTTACTTTAGATAAAGCAAATAGCATTACTGCTAATGGTACTGGCCTTGTTGACGCTCAAACTGTGTACAATTATGTTGGTCAACAAGTTGGTACTCTTGGTCAAGTTTTAAATCTTCGTTCTGAATCTGATCATACTACTGTTACTAATCCACAAACTGGTGACTTTGTTGTTGAATCTGACCATAAAGAATGGTTATATGATGGTGAAGCATGGCGTCAAGTCGGTGATGAAAGTTCTTATGTTTTAAAGAGCACAAAAGTTGCCGGTGTTGATTTACAAGATGATATTACTGTTGCTGAATTACAGCAAGCTCTTGAACTTGGTGCTCTTGCTTATAAAGATAGCGGTTCTATAAAAGTAACTACTATTAATGATTTTAATAGTTTTACTACTGGTGCCGCTGGCTCTTATAATGTAAGTTCTACTCCAGTTTCTGTCCCTGCTACCTATGATGCTCTTGATGTAACTCCTGCTGGTTCTGTAACTATTACTGCTGGTGTAGCTGCTGCTGCTTCTTATGACAAAACTACTTCTGTAGCTATTTCTTCTGCTGCTCCTGTTGATGGAACTAGTGTTGCTAACTATACTCCTGCTGGTAATGTTACTGTAAGCAATATTAGTATTACTCCAAGCACTGAGAATGTTGCTACTGTTACTGATGCTGGTACTGCTTATTAGCTTCAAGCTGGTAGTATGAGTCAAGGCGCTGATAGTACTAGTAATTTTGCTACTGAAGGTGTTGTTGCTTCTATTGGCACTGGTGCTGATGCTGAAACTTTAATTCTTACTGCAGCTAGTACTACTGCTGCTGTTGTTGCTTCTGGTACTGTAACTTACACTAATCCAACTCTTAGTGGTTCTCTTCCAACCTTTGGTACTCAAAGTGTTATGACTGGTGTTTCTAGCGCAAGTGCTGATGCATCTTTCTCTGGTACTGGTACTGTTCTTAGCGCATCTCCTGCTTATACTGCTACTAATGCTTCTGTTACTCAACCAACCTTTACTGGTAGTTTCTCTGGTACTAGCAAGAGCGTTACTCCTTCTGTTGCCACTACAGTTTCTGCTGCTGGCACCGATGGTAGTGTTACTGTTTCTAGCGAAACAATTACTCCTTCTGCTAATAGCAGTGAGAAAACAGTTAGCGTTACTTTCGCTTAATTTAAAATTAGCCTCTTGAAATGATAGAGGTTTCAATTAAAAAATAAATTATAAAACTTTGAAACGATAAGGGATATAATTTTTTCTCGGCTAGGGATAATTATATCCCTAGCCGTTTTTTTATTGGGGAAATTTATATGATAAAAGAACAAACTTTGATAAAAAAAGATACAAGTGAAAATTGGAGTAAAGCAAAAAATTTTATTCCAAAAGAAAATGAAATTATCATATACACAGACATCAACAAAAAGAAAATTGGAAATGGAAAATCCAAACTAAACGAACTCTCTTTTATTGATTTAGATTTCTTTTCTGTAGATGGGACAACACTAATAATCAATTCTGAAAAAATTGAAAAGGAAAACTAAAAATAGAAAGGAGAAATTTATATGGTAATTAAAGTAACTGCCGAAGATGTAATTAAAGTTGCTCGTGAATGGGTAAATTATCCAGAAAAAAATAATGCTAATAATCTTGAAAGTTTCGGATATGCGGGCGGCGGCAATTATACTATCTTCGCAAAAATTTTAGACGCAATGGGTGACTTCTATAATGGTAAAAAGCAAGGTTTCGCTTGGTGCGATGTTTTTGTAGATTGTTGCGTCTATTTAGCCACAGACAAAGATGAAGATGCCGCTCTTTATATTTTATGCCAACCTCGTAGAAGTTGCGGAGCTGGATGTTCATATTCAGCACAATATTATAAATAGGCTGGCAGATGGAGCACAAGACCACAAGTTGGTGCTCAAATATTCTTTACCTATAGCCCTGGCGATGTTTCACACACTGGATTAGTAGAAAGTTTTACTGCTACAACTGTAACTACTATTGAAGGTAATGCTGGAGATAAAGTTTCTCGTATCACTTATAAAATTAATGATCCTAAAATTTATGGATATGGACTTCCTCGCTATGGTGAAGTTGAAAGCAGCAGTTCTCCAGCTAATAATAATATTATTGTTGGTTCAAGTTGTAAAGTACAACTTCCAGAACTTGAATATGGCTCTGGCGGATATGCAGTTCAAACTCTTCAAATTTTATTAATCCAAAGAGGATTTAGTTGTGGCTCATATGGCGCAGATGGAGATTTTGGCAATGGAACATTAAATGCTGTTAAAAAATTCCAAGCAAGCAAAGGGCTTACTCCTGATGGCATTGTTGGAGCACAGACTTGGGCTGCTTTATTAGGCGGCAAAAAAATTTAATTAAAGGAGATAATAAAAATGGATTATGCTGAATTAATTAAACAAATTTTTGAGGTTTGCCTCTTTCCTCTCCTTGGTGTTTTAACTGCTTTCTTAATTGTCTTTATTAGTAAGAAAGCACAAGAATTAAAAGCAAAAACAAATAATGAGTTATATCATAAATATATTGATATGCTTGAACAAACTATTATTAGCTGTGTTATTGCTACAAATCAAACATATGTTGATGCTCTTAAAACAGAAGGCAAATTTGACGCAGAGGCGCAAAAAATTGCTTTCCAAAAAACATATGATTCTGTTATGGCAATTTTAAGCGAAGATGCTAAAAGTTATTTAAATGAAGCTATTGGAGATTTACAAACTTATATTATTAATCAAATTGAAGCACAAGTTAATTTAAATAAGGCTGAAGAATAAGGGGGTAAATCTAAATGGCCGATTTATCCAAAATTAAATTAAATGGCACTGAATATGAATTAAAAGACGCCGTCGCTCGTGCCAATATGATAGTGCAAAATGATTTAGACACTTTAGCAGCAGAATTTAGAGAAGAATTTGCTGATGTTGCCTTTTCTGGCGATTATAATGATTTAGATAATACTCCTACTATTCCAACCAATATAAGTGCTTTTAATAATGACGCTGGCTATTTAACATCATATACTGAAACAGACCCTACTGTACCTAGCTGGGCAAAACAATCAACTAAACCTACTTATACAGCTAGTGAAGTTGGAGCTTTACCTGATACTACTACTGTCCCTACTAAAACTAGTGATTTGACTAACGATAGCGGATTTTTGACTTCTTTTACTGAAACTGACCCGACAGTTCCTGCTTGGGCGAAAGCCGAATCTAAACCTACTTATACTGCAAGTGAAGTAGGAGCTGCTTCAGCTTCTGATTTAGATAATTATGTATTAAAAACTGGACATAATGTAACATAGAATTTTTCAATTGGTTACAATACTAGTAATAAACCAGGATATATTTAGTTTAATCAACACGTAGATACAGAAACTAATGGAGCCAGAAATTTTTCTACAATAACAATAAAAGCTCATCAATTTAACGTCAATGGTGGAGTTAGAATTTATGATGTAGTTACTCCAACTAGCGATGATATGGCAGCAAATAAGCAATATGTAGATAATTCTGATAAATTAAAAACTACTGCAAGTTCAGATAATACAGAATATAATCTAATTGGGACAGAAACTTCTAATGCTAATACTACAGGAGTATCAATTTATAAACAAGATTTATTAAGTTTTGCAAAAACTTCTAATTTATCTCGTTTAACCATCGGCTCTACTTCTATGCCAGGAGTAGTTAGAGTTTATTCAAGTGCTAATAGTGCAAGTGGATTTACTGATATTAAATCTAATGCTAGTAGCACTAATGAACGTACTATTACTCTTCCTGATGCTTCTGGTACAGTTGCATTGGCCTCTGATATCCCAAATGTTCCTTCTTGGGCTCTTGCAAGTAATAAGCCTACATATACTGCTGCTGAAGTTGGTGCTACTACATCATCTGATGTTTCTGGAATGATTGGTGAAGCATTAGAAAATTTAACTGGTTTTAGTACTGAAATTGTACAAACATTACCAGCCACTGGTGTTGCAGGTACTTTTTATTTTGTTACTGGTGATAATAATAATGAAAATGATATTTATGAAGAGTATCTTTGGATAAATAATGGATGGGAAAAACTTGGTAATTTTGATGCTACAAATATTGATTTAAGCGGTTATTTACAAACTACTGATATTGCAGCATGGGCTAAAGCGGCTAATAAACCAAGCTATACTGCAAGTGAAGTTGGTGCTTTACCATCTAGTACTACATATGTAAGTTCATTTAATGGAGAAAGTGGAGCAATTACCTATATTCCCCCTGTTAGTAGTGTCAATGGACAAACTGGCGTAGTTGAATTAACAATTCCAGCAGCACAGGTACAAAGTGACTGGAATGCAACATCTGGAATGGGAGCAATTCTTAACAAACCTTCTATCCCAACAGATACAAGTGATTTAACAAATGGAGCAGGCTTCCTTACTTCATTTACCGAAACT
>JAEEGF010333336.1_pt1 | contig 11908 bp, 6 predicted proteins | sample 9134171 | NCBI WGS metagenome assembly JAEEGF01 (sample SAMN16246542, study PRJNA631951) | gut metagenome | biome: gut microbiome; feature: rumen; material: AP-attached | host: Bos | place: Iran: Karaj | collected 2018-10 | reverse complement strand
CGCACCGGCGTGGGCACCACGGGCGAGGGCGACATGATTGCCGCTATGGGCCTGCGTTACGGCACTCCCGAGGCTACTGAATTCTCGGTGAGCGTTCACAAGGCACTGGCACTGGCTGCCTATGGCTCTTCGGTGCAGATGGCCAAGGAGCGCGGCGCCTTCGAGATCTATGATGCCAAGCGCGAGGAAAACAACCCCTACATCAACCGCATCCGCGAAGCTGATCCGAAACTCTATGAAGAAATGGTGAAGTATGGCCGCCGCAACATCGCTTGCCTGACCATCGCCCCGACAGGCACCACCAGCCTGTTGACACAGACCACCTCGGGCATCGAGCCGGTGTTCATGCCCGTCTATAAGCGTCGTCGCAAGGTCAACCCCAGCGACAAGGACGTGCATGTTGACCTGGTTGACGAGAATGGCGACTCGTTTGAGGAGTTCATCGTCTATCACCACAAGTTGGTGACCTGGATGAACATCAACAACATTCCCGTGCGCCGCGACTACACCCAGGAGGAACTCAATGCCATCGTCGAGAAGTCACCTTATTATAAAGCCACCGCCAACGATGTGGATTGGGTGAACAAGGTGCGCATGCAGGGCGAGGTACAGAAGTGGGTGGACCACTCCATCAGCGTGACAATCAACCTGCCCAATGACATCAGCGAGGAGATGGTGGGCAAACTCTACGTCGAGGCATGGCGCAGCGGCTGCAAGGGCTGCACCGTCTATCGTGACGGCTCGCGCACGGGTGTGCTCGTAGCGCTGAGCGACAACGACAAGAAGAAGGAGAAGGAAAAGGAGAATGGTGCCGGCACCGAACAGGCCGCACGTTACATCGCCGAGGAGGAACACATCCTCAAACGCCCCGTCGAACTCGAGGCCGACGTCGTTCGTTTCCAGAACAAGAAGGAGAAGTGGATTGCCTTCATCGGCTTGATTGATGGCCGTCCTTACGAGATTTTCACCGGTATTGCCGATGATGATGAGGGCATCTTCTGTCCCAAGTCGGTCACCAAGGGTAAAATCATCAAGGCTGTCGGTGAAGATGGCGTGAAGCGCTATGACTTCCAGTTCATCAACAAGCGCGGTTTCAAGACCACTATCGAGGGCCTGAGCGAGAAGTTCAACCCCGAATTCTGGAACTACGCCAAGCTCATCTCGGGTGTGCTGCGCTACGGTATGCCCATTCCCCAGGTGCTCAAGCTTGTGAGCAGCCTGGAACTTGACAGCCAGTCGATCAACACCTGGAAAATGGGTGTGGAACGCGCCCTCAAGCGCTACATCCACAACGGCGACGCGGCTGCCGAGCGCTGTCCCAACTGTGGCCAGAACACGCTGGTCTATCAGGAGGGCTGCCTCATCTGCACCAACTGCGGCACTTCACGTTGCGGTTGATACAATGATTCATCAGGGGCTGTCAATGGCGATGGCCCCTTTTTACTATTATAATTGATTATGAAACCAATAGTCAAGTTCAACCTGTGGCGGCTCTTGTTGGCCGTGATGATGGTCGGGGCCATGACAACTTATTTGGCCTCCTGCGGTGATGACGAACCGATGGACGTCGATTACTACCTGGACATCCAGTCGACCGAGGCTTTCAAGAACGCTGCTGCCGACGAGCAGCAAGGCACTGCATCCTCGTCAACGACCAGTGTAATCTACACTTCGATTACACGCCTGCAGAATGCGCTCGCCACGGCCTATCCCGTGCGTGATACCAAGGGTAATGATGCAGCCGTGATTTCCGCCTGTGACGAGGTTTACAGGAGCTACATTGAGTCTCAGGGCGTGATTGACGGACCGGTAGTCTGTGTGGTTTCCTTGTGTAAGGTCCGCTTAGAAGGAGGCCTTGTGCGGAGTTCTATCCAACTCAAGACCTACAGGTTCCGTATGGCATCAGTCGATGATGGCTTATTTGGCCAATAGCCAGTGACTTATCCGCAATCCCAACAGTAATAGGCCCTAGAAAAGTCGCGGGCGTTTAGGTCGTCGCGGTTGATGAAGACAAAACCGCTGCCCATGTCGCCCCACATGATGAGTTCGCTGCGGTCGATGGTCGAGAACTGGGAGTCGAGTTGCAGCAACAACGTGTCATGCCTGTCGATGTCTCGACGGGCATCATCTTGTGAAAACACGGGATAGCCCAGCATCTGGTGGCAAGGGCGACACATGCCCAATTCTCGTTCAAAGTACAGGCATTCGCTGTTGTCCAGATAGCTGTACCACATCTTGCCGTCGCTGCTCTCGCCCGTAATTTCCTTGACGATGTCAAAGAACAGTTGGTTGAAGTGGCCATCGTTGACACCTATCACGGTCTGGTTGCGGGTGATGTCGATAGCCACCTCGCGCTTGACTGGCGTGAGCATCTCGTCGACGCTGGTATGGGTGGGCGCGTCGGGTGGGGTGGCGCAGTCAGCGATTTCTTCATGATAGACGATGCGGAACCCGCTCCCGTCCTGGTCATAGTTTCCCCGGCAGCCATACATCCTTTCTGGGTTCACACCGATGAACCATTGCAGCATTCCTCGCTCGGGCAGCGGGCTCTCCAGCCCCGCCTCAGCACAGTTGATCTGCATGAGCATCAGCATCTTATTCCCTTGATCATCAACAGGGAAGTCCTTGCCGGCAGGCCAATAAGGCTTGCCGCCGATTTTACTGCCCGTAATGTTGGGTGTGCGCTCTTCGTTCAACACCAGCTGGTAATGACTGGTTGCGGAACGCCTCTTGATTTCCTCGACAATGCGCATCGCACGCTCGCTCACTTGTTCCATGATAATAATTCTGTTTCAAAAAATTACTCAATGACTTCCTAAAACCTAAAACCTAACGCCTAAAACCTAACGCCTAACGCCTAAAACCTAACGCCTAACGCCTAAAGCCTAAAGCCTAAAGCCTACATAAAACCCCTCTACATTGTTGATGCAGGGGCATGCGCGGCTGTCAAGGATGCGAATGCGCCATTCTTTGGCCGTCCTCTCGTTGAAGCGCACGATGCGTTTGTAGCCGATAGTGGTGGTTTCCTCATTGCCAATCACGGGTACCCATTTGCCGCAACAGGTCTTACTCTCGATTACAAATTCCTTGACGCGTTGGCCCAGTGGGATGTATTCCTGCAGCATGATGCAGTCCAGAGTGATCTCTTTCTTGCTCTTGATGATCAGGTCGGCTGCGGTGACGCCGTCGCTGGGAGCCCAGTAGGTGTCCCAGTTGTCGTCGCCGACCATGTCGGCTCGGTAGGCCTTGCAGCGGGTGTCGCTGGCGCTGAATTTGGCTTTGGACAGCAGGTTTTGGCCCAACTCGCGCTGGATGCGTTCATGCCACTGGACTGCGGTAGCCGAGTCGATGGGGTGGATAAGTCCGTCGCGGTCAACAGGGAAGTTCAGCAGGAGCGTGCCGTTATGGCCCACGCTCCGGTAATATAGGTCAGTCAACTCATCTACGGTCTTCACCTTGCCATCCTCGCTCTCGTGGTAGAACCATCCGGGACGGATGCTCGTGTCGCACTCGCTGGCACACCAGGTGTCGCCGTCGGCATGGCCCGACTGCAGTTCTTCATATTGCGGATAGCCGGGATAGACTTGCCCGCCGCGCAGGAAAGCCCAGTTCGTCGCATTGGCATAGCCCTTTTCGTTGCCCACCCAGCGGCATCCGGGCCCGCCGTCCGAGAAGATGATGGCATTCGGTTGCAAGCGGTTGACGATGCCCCAGGCGCGAGGGTAGTTGTAATAGGTGCTGCGGTCAATCTCGCGTTTTTCGCGTGCCCCGCCATACCAGCCATCACCACCGTTGGCTCCATCAAACCATACCTCGAACACGTCGCCATACTGTGTCATCAGTTCCTCGAGCTGGTTATAGTAATAGGTGACATACTCTTGGGTGCCGTAACTGGCCTGATGGCGGTCCCATGGTGACAGATACACCCCGAACCGTATGCCATATTTCTTGCAGGCTTCCGATAGTTCCCTCACCACGTCGCCCTTGCCATTGCGGAAAGGTGACGATGCCACGCTGTAGTCCGTGAAGCGGCTGGGCCACAGGCAGAAACCATCATGGTGCTTGCACGTGAGGATTACCCCGCGCATGCCGGCCTTCACCAGCGTCTGCACCCATTGTTCGCAGTCGAGTCGAGTAGGGTTGAACGAACTCGCAGGCGCATCACCATAGCCCCATTCTTTGTCGTTGAACGTGTTCGGTCCGAAGTGGATAAACGCATACGTTTCCAGCTTCTGCCACTCCACCTGCTGCGGACTCGGCACCGGCAGGCAAGCCTCCGGAGCAAGCCGGTTATCGGCCATCGTCCATCCCGTTGCCAGCATCAGCCCAGCCAACGTTGTTATCAATCGATGGATATTCATAAAATTGGTAGTTTATTTTTTCAATGATGCAAAGGTACAAAAAACTCTTCTAGAACAGGTATAACACCAGAACTATTACCAGAAAAATTCAATTGCCTGATGATTTAACATTTCTTATGGTTGTTGATCGGGAGAAATCGACTTAATGGCTGCTATTATCAGTGAAATAAAAAAAACAACGGCTGGCCCATTTAAGTTTTTTTGGCATGGTATTTGCAGTTTTAAAATGGGAAGTATCGTATGACGCTAGGCGTGAAATGACCTTTATAACCCCTTACAAAGCGATTTTTAAAACTAAACTATTATATGGAAAACAAATTTTACCCCATTTATGCTGTTTTGGCAATTCTCATAATTGCCATGGTGGCGATGATGTGCCGCACGGCATCGCGCTTTGTGTTCTCTATCCAGAGCTTCGATCTTAACACCGATGAAGTCACAGTCGGTGCTAATTCCGGCATCGCCTTCGACAAAGTGCCACACGATTTCATGACCATCAAGCAGTTGGACAAGTGCTATGAGTGGACGGTGAGTCCCCGGTATTTAGCGGAGGATTCGCTGATATACTATTTTGTGAATAACGTCAATCCCAACTTCCATCCTCTCGGTGATGGCTCGGTGACGGTCAATGTCCCGCTTACAAACGGCTCCACCCGCCAGGTGACATTGTCTTCACAAGATCTCCAAGGATTGCTTAGCGGTCCCAAGAGCAAGTACGTCTTGCTCCGAACTATCTTGCAGATGCAGGCCCAAGACTCCGTTAGCGATGTGGATTACACTACCATCAAGGCTCTTCGATCCTGCTTTGCTCGAACCGACAAAGATTCCCCTTGGGGCATCGTCATCCTCGACAAGTACACTTCGTTTGTGCAGCCCGATGGCAAGTCCATTCCCTATGTGATGCATGGTCGCACCGATAGCATCGAGGGCAGTAAAGTTCCGGCTGAGACCTGTAAAATCCAGTTTTACAGCATGGCTGACTACTCCATCCGTCCAGATGAAGTCGATGATGAAATGTTTCACATCGGCAAGATCCACTATGTTGCCAAACCGGTTCTTTCAATGACTAAATGGGGAGCAGGGCACGTCATGCTCACCCCTGTTGACAAGGGTATGCATGTTGCATTCCCCAAAGCCCTTACTTACATTGAGCGCATTGACTCATTGCGCAAAGATGCTGCTGTTTCATCCGGCATGCTCACTTACCAGCAGAATGACGGCTCTTTCCCCGTGGCCAGGAACCTGTTACTACCGGTCTATTCATCGGCTCTCGCCCGTGATGCCGCCAGCCTACGAGTTAATGCTGACACGCTTGCCATCGTTACTGGCCCTAATAAATTCATGAAGGTGAGTGGTAAGATGCGCTTAGTTCCTGGTTTTGATAAGTTGGACTTGGACGCCGGCACGGGAACGCTTCATGCTCAGGTTGGTGTCATCGACTACAGGTTCATACTTTCTTACTTCTGGCTGCCGCTGCTCGTCTTTACAGTCCTGCTTATCACTTACTGCTGGCTCATGAGCACAAAAGGCATTTCAAGCAATGTGAGGCAGAATATGCCTCGGTTAACAAAGAATCTTCCGGCTTATTTCTCAGCAATCTTCACTGTTGCTTTGGCCTATGGCGTAGCACGTATTATGATTGCTTTCAGGCTGTCCTACTCATATCCGTATTTTGAAAAGCTGACTGGCATCATAACGATCTCTGTTGCGCTAATGCTGATCCTCTTGTATATGCTGTCGATTGTCTTCAACAGCGGGGTCGTGAGGCTGGAACGCCATGGTCGTAAGCCCATTTTCAGGCTCAGTGCAACGGCTCTCATTCCATTGTTCTGCCTTGCGCTGACTTGGGCTGCTTTCAAGATGATGGACCACGGCATCAGTGCAGCAATGCTCTCTTCCTACTACCACCCAAGCGATCTGGGAGGCCATAACCCACTTTACTGGGCTAAAGCAGTGGCGATGAACGATAATCATCGTAGCGTGCCCTATACGCTTGCTCTCGTGAATCTCCTCTTGATTATCGTTGGGGCGTTCCTCCTTAATATCTCTAAAAGGAACCCTCTTGTCAATTGGGCAAATGCTGTTTGGAAGGCCACTCTGGGTCCTGTCTTCAAACGCATGAAGAAGCTACCATTTGTAGCAAAGATAAAAGCAAAGCTCCAAGGAGGCAATTACTTCGTTACTCTTGTGGTGGGTTGCGGACTGGTTTTGACGGTTTCCTTGCTACCTGGCAACTATTCCACCGCCCTTATCACGTTGCTTGCTATCCTCGGCTTGACAAGAACGCTGTTGTCCATAGATTACCATATCCCTAAATACAGAACGCCAACTCGGCTGGTCCGTATCGTAGGCCCCAAGGCGTTTTGGCTCTCCATGTTCGCCTGCATATGCTATTTCACTGCAGCTTTTATTTTAGGCGACAAGGGCTACTTAACCAACTTATTTGGATACCTCTGCATGGGCATCATTGTTTATGTTCTGGCAGCCAAAGAGTCTGGACCAACTGACAGTTATGAGGATAATGTGCAGGATTTATATCGTAAAGGCATTCGAAATGCAATGATTTCATTTCTTGTTTTGATGGTATTCTTCATAAAAATAGTCTTACCAATTATCTTGCCGGTTGATGCAGTTACTTATGATAGGAAGAGCCAACGCTTCAATGCGGCATGGCAGACCGAGCGATACTTTGACTCTGGCTATCGTACTGCCAATAGCAATCAAGAATTCTTTATGATAAGTGATCACTACATGTTTAATAATGACGGCTCTGATCCATTGTCTAGTACTAAACGTGTTTTGCATTCCTCAATCTCTACAGGCCAATCACCCGTGATTCTCAATGATGTGTCAGCACAGTCATCTTTTTTTGGAACTTACGGGGTTGGCGCCTTCATTGCTTTCTTCACTCTTTTGACTGTGTTAAGTTGGCTAGTCCTCAGCCATACACTTACCAAAGAAGGTGAACTCTCTAAGCAGCGGTTGTATCGGCTAATGGCCATCCTATTGTGGCTGAGCTCGACGATCTATTTATACGTGTCTTACTCAGGACTAATTCCGTTTACAGGCCGACTCATTCCTGGTTACGGTTTGGAAGCTGTTGGTGAAGCATTGGAAACTTCTGTCCTCTTGGCATTTATGACTGCTTCTCCCGTCAAGAAACTAATCAAATAACTAATAATAATTACTTGAACTAAAACTTAATTACCACATGAAGAAGCTTTTGTTACATCTCGCTAAATGGAGTAGTATGCGGGCCTATTGGGTATTCCCGGGTATTTATCTGATGCTGTCGCTGCTGTGTATGGCATTTGGCCAGACCCACTTTAATGTCTATGGTCTGTTATGCTCAGCGGTCTTAGGTGTTATGTGCCACTATGCCACAAAGTCATGGCTTAAAAAAGAGTTCGATGATAAAAAGATTGATTTGGATCGTAGCAATAATTATAATTCCGAGAAGTCTTTTGCATGCCTATGGCGAGACATGCCATGGTGGGAACGTCTGCTGTGGATTCCCATCTTAGGTTTCCTGTGCATCGCTTGGTGGGTTATGGTAAAAGGCCTTGGGGTCCTGTTTGTAGGAGGCGTTTCTGCGTTCGTGTATGCTTTCTCTACTGTTGTGGCTCTCACCCTATTATGGCTCATTGTCATGATAACACGCAAGAAACACATTGTCGGCTTTGTTTTGCTGTACCTTGTCTTTGACGGCATGAGTGCCTTCTCTTTCAATTTCGTAGAGTTTTACGACAACGTGAGCTCTACCCAGCGCATGGATCGCGACATGAAAGACTGCCGTAGGTTTAGTGATATCCAGGGCAAATATATCTCCTTGGTCAAGGACCGTGTTGATGAACTTCATGAGAATTCTACTGCCAAAGTCGTCTCGTTGAAGAAGGACAAGGCCAATGTTGAGAAAGATGCTCAGCAGTTGCGTTCCAATGCTAGGAACAGTTTCTTTTGGGAGGATATGAAACGGCAGAATAAGGCAGCTAGTGAAAAGGAAACCCAGGCACTTAAATATCAATCGTCGATTGATGATGCATCGGCACTTGTAGCTCATGCCAATGGATTGAAAGTCAGGGTGGATTCGATGTGGGTCTATAAAGAAAAGCTTGATTCGCTCACGGCATTGTATCGCAACGATAAGCAGCATTTCACTGTCAAGGATTGGCAGACGTGCAAGGACTTAGCCCAGCAGATTGGCGCAACACTTATCAATCTCTCCAGCGATGCACAACTGAAGGGTAAAGTACAATTGGACTCAACCGAAGTGGCCGATATCATGCGACATCTCAAGTGTGAAGACCAGGATCGCTTTGCAAGCCTGAATAAGTTATTTAAGGCCATCAATGCGCTTTTCTTGCAGGATAACCAGACAACGCAATCTTCCGATCTGCTGGCGATGAATGATTCTGCTATAGTTAGGGCTACGCCTGTTGTCAAGCCAGCTGCGTCACATGCGGCACCGCTTGACGAGGACCAGCAGTTTGAGAACCGCTTACTCTACATGAGTATCATGCTCAGTGTGCTTATTGACTTATTGCCATTAGCCTTAGGCATCTTTGTTGCCTATTGCCGTCCACAAGATTAGAGGAACTATAGAAACAATGGAAACCATTATCAACATATTACCCATGAGCCAACGTCACGATGTCGGGTTGATGAGGCAGCGCATCATGGAAGGCATTTCTCTTTTTGCTGAGGCTCGGCAGTGGCATGGTCGTGATGTCGCTATCAAAATGCATTTTGATAGCAGCAACGAGGTGTTGACCATCAGCGGTGGTAGACATCATTTGCCTGTGAGCACCATCCGCTTCATCACATTGGATTTGGACCAAGGATATCGTCGTGAGATGGCTTTAATAAATCGCTGGGCCTCACAATTCTCCCGACTAATAATTGTGGTCGATGCCAAGGAGTTGCTGGAATCTCCAGAGCTCCGGCATGAAGTAACCTCGCGGCGTTTGGCCCAGAGTGAGCGTTATTTCGATGTAGAGATAATGCTCATGGATGTCGAGTGCATCATGGACATTGAGGATACGGATGACTATGATTCTACATACATTGGAGTGAGTGCGGCGTTCGGAAGCAAACCTTATAACGGCTCGCGGTTAAAAAAAGTATACCAAGAACAGTGGAATGAGGTCTATTCACTTGGTTTGTCACAAAATTTGCTGCTCTATAGGCGCCGCTATACCAATCGTCCACTGTATTTACCAATGTTGCTCATATGCCATAGCGACCAGCATCAGCAAATGGGCTATCAGGAGTTATTATTTTCCTGTATTAATCAGGCTGTAAAACCCCATTCATTGACACTCAATAATTCATCAACCTATAATACTGTTCCAACTATGGATTTATTCAAGTACGACTACCATTTTTTGGAAAAACTGGTTTCCACCAGATTCCGTGATTCCAGGAATATACGCATGGCAGTTATTGGGCTTACCAGTAGCGGTAAAACTTATCTGCTAGCGGATTTCGTGGCTGCACTGGAGGAGTTCGGTTTTAAATTCTTTACCTGTGATACATCGGCTTTAAACAAGCCCAATGCTGCTGTTTTTCTCAATCAGATTTCAAACTATGATGATGGGATCTGGAAGACGGATGTTTATGCATGTCGCCCTACAAATCAGTATCTGACTCTTTACACAAAAGGTGGAGAGAGGTTCATGCTAGAGTTTGTGGATATCCCGGGTGAAGTGATAACCAAAGATTCTATTAATGAGTTTGATGCTATCCTTAACGCATTGATTGCATCAAAAGACCCCATTTTCAAGGAAACGACATGGAAACGAGGAAATGGCCAAGTAGTAAAGACAATTGAGTTCCTTTCCGATAACAATCGTAAGTCATCCCGTCAGGAGCTTAAAGATGCCGATATTCAACTCCGTGGAAACCAAGCTGATGAACAGTCATCTTTGATTTCCAACACGTCTATTGTCTCAGGAGTGGCTACTCAAGGATTTAGATCGTTGACTTATGTGACTAATGAAGAAGTTATAAAAGAGTTGCGTGAGCAAAGATACAAACCGGTTATGAGTAAAGCACAGAAGTTCTTGGCTGGAATTCAAAAGGCTTTGGTTTATCTTAAGCTGAAGAAGTACGTTCAAGTTAAGGACGCAATGATATCTGGCCAGCATCTCTTGGAACACCTTGAGGAGTATGTAACCGACACTGTGATAAATGCTATCATAGATGCCTGGGAGGCTCTTGGTATTGATCAAATAATTAATACCTTAGGTGTGCCTCTTACTGAAACTTATAATGGAAAACTGAAGCAGACCGATAGCAATAAGGAACGCTTTGAAAAAGTGTACAAGAACCATTTCTATTTCCACTACTACACCTATTTCTCGACTGATATCGTATTATGTGATAAATGTGCTGTGCCTTATGATCACATGTCATTAGTCAGGAAACAAGTTAAGAATGCTGACGGTACTATTTCAGAACGGCCTCTTACAAGTAAAGAGCGTGATGAGGAGTTAGAAAGAATGACGACCAAATATTGGGACATGGTGAAAGCGTTAAAACAACTACTATCAAAGAAATCTGTTCATGAGAAAAACCTCTATCTGGCCTTTAGGGGGGTGGATAGCTTTATTGATGGTAATCGCTTCAAGGAATTGCACCAAAAGGGCTTATCTGCCAATACTCTTTATTCCTTGTTTGTCATGCACTTGTTTGCATCATTGGGCGCTCCTGTTGATGCCATGCCTGACGCAAACGAGTTTTGGCGTGCCATTTGCTCGACTAATCCTGATGCTAAGGATGACATCGCAAAGGTGTTGTTTCAGGAATATAGGGATGGCAAGCATGACCTGTACATCAAGCCCAATCCCAATCCCATTAATGGAAAACCTGCTTATTATATGACATCGTCATATGGCCTACATGAGCATCTGAAGGACCGTATCAGGCGCTTCTCTAAAATTCCCATGGTGACACGTATACCTGACACCGGCGATACGGCTTTTGCTTCAATTTTAGGCAATATGCTCCCCCCTCACGTCTATTTTACCTCAACACCCATAGATCGTGATTTTAATATTTGCGGGCATGATATGTCTCATAGTGTGAGGCTCTTTACCGGCAACGCTCGCCATGAAGAAGAACGCTTTTATTTTGGTACGCGAAACTTGGTTGCTGATATGTTGCTGGCTCATGGCATTCATGGTATCGATGACGTTTATGGTAAGTTGCTAGCCTATTGTTATCAGAACTGCTAAATGTAGAGGACATGAAGACAATAACTATAGAACATTACGTCGAAGGCGCTCCGCTGAGTGAGAGAGGCGATGGAGCTCTGAGTTATACTGTTGATGCTTCAATTGCAGCCCAGCAACTTAGTAAGTGGTTTTCAAATGGCATGCCTGCTGACTATGCTGTATTCCTGGCGTTGGTCAATCCTGACACGAATCTGAACACGCTGATTCACGCTCAGGGTGACTATACAACGTTTGCAGGACAGGGTAGGGCTTACACTACCCGTGCGGTTTACGAGCTGACGCGTGAGACTCATGCGACTCCGGGGCTGGATA
>JAEEGF012199135.1_pt1 | contig 11909 bp, 10 predicted proteins | sample 9134171 | NCBI WGS metagenome assembly JAEEGF01 (sample SAMN16246542, study PRJNA631951) | gut metagenome | biome: gut microbiome; feature: rumen; material: AP-attached | host: Bos | place: Iran: Karaj | collected 2018-10 | reverse complement strand
CAATCTCGGCGTAAAGCCTGGTTTGCCTTAAAAAGCGAGACTCATGTATGACGCTTTGTTGTGCATGAGTAAAAAACAGCTCATGCAGAACATGAGTTTTCTTTTTTAAGGAAGAAGGGAGAAAAATGAATAAGTATTATCTGGAAGATATCAAAGACGTATTAAAAGAATTTGATACGACTGAAAACGGTCTGAGTTCTGCTGAAGCTCAGCGAAGACTGCAGCTGAACGGCAAAAATAAGCTGAAAGAGGCGGAAAAGACACCTCTGATCAAGAAGTTCATCGTTTCGATCTCAGACCCGATGATCATCATGCTTCTGGCAGCGGCCGCAATACAGGCGCTCGTCAATATCCTGCAGATGGAAAATGGCTTCCGTCTGTCGGAATTTGCAGATGTCATCGTTATCATGGCAGTCGTCGTCATCAATACGATCATGTCTCTGATTCAGGAATCCAAGGCGGAAGACGCCATGGAAGCCCTGATGCAGATGACGGCATCGACTTCAAAAGTATTGAGAGACGGAGAGATTGAAATCGTCAAATCCGAAGACATCGTCGTCGGTGATGTGATCGTTTATGAAGCGGGCGATACCGTTCCGGCTGACTGCCGTATCATGGAATCGCATTCGCTGAAAGCGGAAGAAGCGGCTCTGACAGGCGAATCCGTTCCGGTCAACAAGATCATCGACATCCTGATGTGCAACGATGAACAGAAAGACATCACGCTCGGTGACCGCAGAAACATGCTGTACAACGGCTCAACGGTCGTATACGGCCGAGGAAAGGCTGTCGTCACAGCCTGCGGCATGGATACGGAAATGGGCAAGATCGCCGATGCACTGACACTGGCGGAAAAGGAACTGACACCTCTGCAGAGGAAGATGTCCGAACTATCATCTTTCTTAACGAAACTGGTCATCTGGATCTGCGTGATCGTCTTTGCGGTCGGCGTCATCGAAACGATCCTTGTTTCGGATGAGGCTTTCTCATTCAAACTGCTTGGTTCCACTATTCTGGATACCTTCATCGCTGCGATCGCTCTGGCTGTTGCCGCCATACCGGAAGGTCTTCCGGCTGTCGTCACGATCATTCTTTCGATCGGTGTATCGGCCATGGCAAAGCGTCAGGCGCTGATCAGAAAACTGACAGCTGTTGAAACACTTGGCTGTACGAATATCATCTGTTCCGATAAGACCGGAACTTTGACCCAGAACAAGATGACGGTCGTCGATGAATATACAGTAGATAAAGATCTGCTGGCAACGGCGATGGCTTTATGTTCTGATGCCGAGATCAAAAAAGGCGAAGAGAATTCGACAGGCGAACCGACGGAATGTGCATTGGTCAACTATGCCAATAAACTGGGTCTGCCCAAATATGAACTGAATGAGAAATATCCGCGTGTCGGTGAAGCTCCGTTTGACTCCAACCGCAAGATGATGTCAACGATCCATCCGTATGAAAACGGATATATCCAGTTTACAAAAGGCGCACTCGATGTGATGCTGGAAAAATGCAGCAGCTATCTGAGCGAAGAGGGAGAGATCCCGATGAGCGATGTGCTGAAGCTGCAGATCATGATCAAAAACAAGGAATTCGCTTCCAAAGCGCTGCGTGTTCTGTGTGCTGCCTATAAGAAATATGACAAGATGCCTTCATCAATGGAACCGGAAGATCTGGAATATGATCTGGTCTTCATCGGTATCGTCGGCATGATCGACCCGTGCCGTGTCGAAGTCTATGATGCGATCAAGCAGTGCCGTTCAGCAGGTATCACTCCTATCATGATCACAGGCGACCATAAGGATACTGCGATCGCGATCGGTAAGGATCTTGGTATCATCACCAGAGAAGATCAGGCGATCGAAGGCCATGAACTGGATAAATACTCCGAAGAGGAGATGAAAGAAGTCGTAACGAAGTATTCTGTTTACGCCAGAGTCCAGCCTGAACACAAGACGAAGATCGTCAACGCCTGGAAAGACAGAGGCATGGTCACGGCTATGACCGGAGACGGTGTCAATGACGCGCCATCCATCAAGGCAGCTGATATCGGTATCGGTATGGGTATCACCGGAACAGATGTCACCAAGTCTGTTGCCGATATGGTCCTTGCGGATGACAACTTTGCGACGATCGTCAACGCGGTCGAAGAAGGCCGTAAGATCTATGATAACGTCTGTAAAGTCATCCAGTTCCAGCTGTCTACGAACCTCTGTGAGGTCATCATCATGTTCGTCGCTTCGCTGCTGAACTTCACATTGCTCACACCGGTACATCTGCTTTGGATCAACATGGTCACCGACTCGCTGCCGGGTCTTGCCCTGGGCATGGAAAAGGCAGAAGGTGATGTCATGACCAGAAAGCCTCGTAACTCTTCGGATGGCATCTTCGCCAACGGAGCGGGTATCGACATGGTATGGCAGGGCATCTATCTCTCGATCATCGAACTTGCGGCATACTTCATCGGTCTGCATATGGAAAGAGGCACGATATCCGGTTTCTTCGGTGGAGAAGACTGTATCAACGCCATCGCGATGGCTTTCCTGACAGTCAACTTTGCGGAGATCTGCTGTGCGATCAATATGCGTTCTCAGACCAAGTCCATCTTCTCAAAATCGATGATGGAGAACTTTAACTGGTGGCTGCTTGGAGCAGTTCTGATCACTGTGGCGATCACGCTGTCCGCGATCTATGTTCCTGGTCTGTCAAATGTCTTCGGCATCGAAGCGGGTACGTTCCAGTTCAATGAACTTATGATCTGCATCCTTCTGGCAGCCAGCACTTTCCCGGCTTTCGAGATCGGAAAGTACATCAGAAGAAAAACGATGAAGAAATAATATATAACTCAAAAGAAAAGGTTAATCTTTGAAATAGAGATTAACCTTTTCTTTATTATAGAGAGATAAGAGGAAGTTCTCTTTTGCCTGCGGATATTCGTGATAGATAGAATGGAGCAGTTCCTTGACGTCCTGTCTCTTGGTAAAACCGTCATTGGGACAGCCGGACTTGACGATCGGGATCTCAAGCTGTCGGACTGTTCTGGCGATATCGGATTCAAATGACAGGCAGAATGGTCGGATGAATGTCGTCTGAGAATTATCGAGATACATCTTCGGATCGAATGTGGCGATACGGCCACCATAGATCATATTCATCAATAGTGTCTCCACTGCATCATCTGCGTGGTGGGCGAATGCGACTTTATTGCAACCTAGTTCCTTGGCTTTTCTGATGACAGCGCCTTTTTTCAGTGTCGAACACAGGGAACAGTCGATCCGTTCCTTGTGAAGGTTCAGTTTGAGTATGTCGGCGATCTTCGTGCTGTCGAAATGCAGTTCGATCGGATATCGTCCGAACCATTCTTTTAGCGGATCGAAATCATCTTCGCCGAAATTCAGGTCCAGATGGATGCCTACGATATCGAAAGACTTGTGATAGGTGTTCTCATATAGAAAACGATACAGATACATCGTATACAGCAGCAAAGAGGAATCTTTCCCGCCCGAAAGACCGATGGCGATCCTGTCTTTGTCGTCGACAAGATGGAACATCTGATCTGCTTTTCTGACTTGAGCGAGTATCTTTTTCATTGACATATCATCATTATATATCATGTTATAATCATGAAGTATGGAAGACAACGTCTTATATGTGAACAAGCCAGCCGGGATCTCTTCTTTTGATGTCTGTTACAGATTGAGAAAGGTCCTGCATACGAAAAAGATAGGACATACCGGGACTCTGGATCCCAATGCCACCGGCGTGATGATCGTTCTTTTTGACAAGGCGACTAAAGCGAATCAGTTTTTAGTTTCTGACAGAAAGAAATATGAGACGCGGGTCCTCCTGGGCATAAAGACGGATACGCTTGATACAGATGGCAAAACCATTGAGATGAAAGATTATACGCTTCCGGAAGAAAACACGCTTAGAAGCGTCCTTTTGACGTTTATGGGAAGATCCATGCAGGAAGTTCCCATCACCAGTGCTGTTTCCGTGAATGGCAAGCGTCTATATGAATACCAAAGGGACGAAGAAGAAGTCGAGCTTCCTGTCAGAGAGATCGAAGTCTTTTCGATCGGACTTGAAAAGATGCACGGGGATGGTTTCACTTTTATTGCTGAAGTATCGTCGGGCACCTACATCCGAGCTCTTGTCCGGGATATCCTGGATAAACTTGAAACGATCGGGACCGTTTGCGAACTGAAGAGGCTCTCCGTTGATGATATCTGTCTTGAAGACTGCGACGATCTGTTTGAGATCGAAAAAGGCAACTTCAGGAAGCACAATCTCTTTGATCTGCTGAAAAAACGCTATCCGGTCATCGATTACGCAGAGATCAAAGATATATATAACGGGAAAAAGATCAGGCTGGACTGTGAGTTTGAAAAAGTACTGATCGTACACGGAAATGAAGCATTGGCGATCTATGAAAGGGATGGCGATATCTATCGCTGTGTCAGAGGCTTATGGTAGAGATCATCGATATAAAAAACGGCATCATTCCAAGACTTGAAAGATCGATCGCATGCATCGGCTATTTTGATGGTTTTCATAAAGGACACCAGAAGCTGATCGAAAAGACTGTTGCTGAAGCAAAAGAACATGATCTGGTCCCGATGCTGATCTGCTTTTCTCCTGATCCGATCACAGTGATCAGCTCAAGACCAACCGATCATCTGTTTCCTGATGAGATCCGTTATGAGCTGGCATATCATTTTGGTATCAGAAAGATCGCTGTGATCGAATTCACCAGAGGATTCATGGACCTTGGGCCGGAAGACTTCATCCTAGACTATCTGAACAGGATGAATCTATATAAACTGGTCTGCGGCTTTGATTTTTCCTACGGCAAGATGGGAAAAGGAAATGATGTCCTGTTGAGACAGATCGGCGACTTCGAAACCATCGTCATTGAAGAAGAATCGTATCTTGGCAGCAAGATCTCCTCCAGCAGGATCAAAGGACTCATCAGTTCAGGCGATATGAAGCTCGCTGAAAGGCTTTTGGGTTTTTCCTACCGTTTTATCGTAAAAGTGACGGAATGCTGGGAAAACGGCTCAGAATGGCTCATTTGCGCACAACTGATGGATGAAGGGTGCATCATGCCAGAAAATGGCGGATATGGAAGTTTTGAAGTCTGTGATGGGAAGTTCTATCTTAGATCTGAAATACCTTATCAGAAAGGTGACTGTTTCTTTCTGGATGAAAAGGGGATCCATGAACGATTCATTTGAAGATAGAGTGAGATCCTACTTTCCTAAAGATTGGGATCTTATTTTGAAAAAAATGAAGGAGCCTTGTTCGCAGGCTCTGTTTCTGAATACGAAGAAAGCTGACAGAGAACAGATCATCTCCCTGATCGATTTTCCATTGAAGAGCAGTCCGTTCACAAAAGACAGCTTTTACTATGAAACGGAGAGTATCGGTAAAAGCAAGCCATACGAACTGGGCCTGATCTATCCGCAGGAGATCGCAGCTTCTTTGACGAGCGCTTTTATTATTGATGAAAAGATCCGAACCGTTGTCGATATGTGCGCAGCCCCTGGCGGAAAGACGATCAATATCATGAATCGCCTATCCGATCAGGTATTATGTGTATCAAACGACATGAATCACGAAAGGGCATTGACTCTATCTTCAAATCTTGAAAGGCTCGGACTTGATAATACGATCATCACAAATAAAGAGACTTCAGTTCTTTCTCAGCAGCTGTATGGCTGGGCAGACCTCGTCATTCTGGATGCGCCATGTTCGGGAGAAGGAATGATCAGAAAGTATCCGGAGATCCTCGATACCTATTCTCTCAGCAATATCCGTGTGCTGGCTTCAACGCAATCACAACTGCTTGAAGATGCTTATGAGATCTTGCGATGCGGAGGGTATCTGATCTATTCGACTTGTACCTTCGCTTTTGAAGAAGATGAAGATCAGGTCCTTTCTTTTTTGGAGAAGCACCCGGACATGTCACTTGTCCCGATCGAAATGCCTTCCTATTCCTTATTGAAAGGCACTGTCAAACTTTCGTTTCAGAATGAGACGGAAGGGCAGTTCTTCGCTTTGATGAAAAAAGAAGGGAACGAAGAAAGAAGGAAGATCAAAGAACTGAAAACGATCAGTGATAAGTCGGCTGATGAGTTCATCAGAAAGAATCTGGATCTGGATGGATACTATTTGTATAAATACAACGAACATTTCTATCTTTCTTTAAGACCTCTGCCAGATCTGAAAAGCAATATCATCCGATACGGGATCTATCTTGGGGATGCCATCAAAAACAGGTTCGAACCAAGTCACAGCTTATATCGTGCAAACAGTCTGATCGGCAAGTTCAGATATGTCTATGATGTCAATGATGAGGAATACGAACAGTTCATAAGCGGAAATGAATTGAAGATCGGAAAAGAGGCAAACTATTATCTGATCACTTATCGGGGTCTGTCACTGGGCTTTGGCAAATGCAGCAACGGCATCCTGAAAAATAAATATCCTAAAGGATTGAGAAGGATGTTATAATCAATTTTGAGGAAAAACTATGGAACTGAGAAAAAACGAGATCGGAACTTATATCATCAGCGAAAAAGCTTTTAAAGATATCGCAGCCATCGCCTGTGGCAATGTCACGCATGTCTATCCGGCTAGGAAAGACAATGAATTCGTGGAATGCAAGCTGAACAAGAATGGTGAACCTGAGTTCACTGTATCTATCAGGATCAAACAGGGCAGCGACATCGTCAAACTCTGCAATAAGATCCAGGATGAGATCAAAGAAGTCGTTCTGCTGATGACGGGGATCGAATGCAAAAAGATCGATATCGATATCCAGGGATTTGAAGCACCTAAAACAAAGAAGTAGAGTTTATCTCTGCTTTTTTTATTGATCGCACATAAAAAAGGCCCGTTTCAGCGGGCCTTTGCTAGTTTGATGCGTTCTATTCAGGATTTGTGCTCAGATAATAGTTGCCGTCATTGTTCCTGACATAGACTGTCATTGTCGCTTCCTTGTATTGCGTGTAGGCAGTGACAGAGAAGGAAGTGACAGATGGAGCTCCGACAACTGTTATGGTTAATGGTGTGCTTTCCATATTGCTGAACTGGAGTCCCGGATCTGCGGTCGATACTGACCATCTGGTCAATGGAGTATCAGCCTGGATCGATATGGTCATCGTCTTTCCATCACCGGAGCTTGTCGGGACAAGGCTCAATGTGTGTTCTTTTTCAACATAATAGGTTACAGTGATCCTGAATGCCGAGTTGTTGACGTTGATGCTCTGGCCAGGGGACAGCTCGTTGCCGTTCTGGTCGAACACTCTGTATCTTCTGTTGAGCAGAGAAACATCTTCTGTAGTCTCGGTCTTGAACGTGACGAAGTCGTATCTGCCTGCCCATGCTTCCATCTCGGAATAGCTCGCATTGGATGGGATCGTGATCGTTGCAGTGATGGTCGCTTCATCTGAAAGCTTATTCGAAGTGAAGGAACCATGTTCGAAAGCGTAGTATCCTTCAACTTTGACCTTATCTCCAGGAGAGGCACGCAGAGTCATATCGAATTTGTTGTCTTTTGAAACGACATGCTCTGTCGTTCCGTTGACCGTGACATCAGCCATATACCTGATCGGTCCATAGAGTTTTGTGTAATCAAAGAGACATGTACCGGTCGCCGCTATGATTACATCACCAGCTGAGTTTTTCAAAGAGATATCTTTGACGCTTGTCGCGGTATCAAGCTTGTTCTTGTCAGGATATTCCGCCCATTTGATCGTGAGGGCAGAATCGACATCGATATCGAAGTCCTTGATATCGGAGATGGTAGGTGTTGCCAAAGATACAAGCTTAACGGAATCGGATTTGATCATTCCGGAGGTACGCAGAGATTCATCCATGCCCTCAGTAAAGGCTGCATAAGGCCAGGTGCCGATGACGTGCGTGATGCTGGAGACGCCGGCAGGCTTTGTCAGCTTAATTGGTTTATTTTCACCGTATTCGTATGCCGCATCAAGGATCAGGTGAGCTATCTTGCCCTGAGGTCTATCGTTGTAATAGAAGTCCCTTGTGATGTATGATGGCTGACCGATAATTATCTTTTCATATCCGACCCATGTAACCGTTGTGTATTCGCTTGTGGCTGCAACGAGCCAGCCGTCCTTGATGGAACCGGAAGGGATGCCGAAATCTACTGCTGTTGAGCCGTAGTCTGTCGTCCCTGTTTTACCGTATACATCATAAAGATCGTTTTTGACAAACGAATAAGATCCGCCATAGCTTTCCACATTGGAATGCATAAGTTCTGTAGTTAGGAATGCGGCCGCTTCAGAGATGACTTCCGAAGAGGTGTAGACAGGCGTGACAGGGGATTTTCCGTTCGTAAATTCAATACGGGAGATTGTGTGTGGCTTGTTGTAGACACCGTAGTTCATGATGGCTGCATAAGCTGCCGCATGCTGGTAAGGTGTCACTTCACAGGTATTTCCGCCGATCGCATACTGGATATCGAAATCTTCCAATGTGAAATCATATCCTAATGATTGCGCATAATTGACGACATATTCATATTTCTTGGCATCCAGGACCGCCTGCAGCGTCTGGACGGCACAGGTGTTGATCGATTGACCAACAGCTTGTTTCAGAGTGACATCTCCGACATAGGTTCCGGAGTCGTTGATGACGACGAGCTGATTGGATGCATCCAGCCACATCGGTCTGTCTGTCAGGACGTGGTCTGTCGCCCAGCCGAGGTTTTCAAATGCCAGGGCATAGTCCAGGATCGGCTTGATCGTCGAACCAGGCTGTTTATACTGTTCCGTCGCATGATTGAGCAGAAGCTGTCCGCCATTGGCGTAGTTCCTTCCGCCCATGATGCCGACGACTTCACCAGTGGAATTCTTGATACAGACGGATGCGCATTCGAAGTAATCGTCCGGGAACTGAAGGTAATCAGGATCCATATTACCGGCCTGGATCGCATCCATTTCTTCCTGGATGCCTTTGTTCATATACGTATAGATGTGCATCGTCGTCGTATATGGATCGAGGTTGGTCAGTGTCATGACTTCTGAAACGACCTGATCGATGTAAGCCTGATACGGAATGCCTTCTCCTTCCTTATCGGAAGCATATGGATCCATCAGGATATCTTCGATCCTGACTGATTTCGCAAGTTCATATTCAGCTTTGGAAATGTATCCGTGATGTCTCATCTGGTAGAGGACTTCTTCGACACGTTCCTGCGCCGCTTCCAGATTATAGAAAGGATTATAGTAGTTAGGCGCGTTGATGACACCTGCCAGCAGAGCACCCTCGACGAGACCACATTCTTTCAGATCTTTTCCGAAGTAGTACTGGGCGGCTTTCTGAATGCCTCTGATATTGTTGGAACCGCCGAAATTCAGTTTATTGACATAAGACTCGAAGATGTCCTGCTTGGATTTGACTTCTTCCAGTTCCATTGCCAGAGCGATCTCCTGCGCTTTACGTCTGACGCCGCTGGCGCCGCTCCTTGAAGCCTGTTCGCCTGTGTCGTCATTGGTGAAATAGGTGTTTTTGACAAGCTGCATCGTGAACGTCGATCCACCTTGTCCAAAGGACATCGTTCTGATGTTTTCTAGGATGGCTTTCGTGAAACGCGGAACGTCAAAACCGTTGTGCTGGAAATAGCGGGAGTCTTCGATGGCAACGAAGGCGTCAATGACACAGTTCGGGATCTCTTCGTATTCGACGTTCTGTCTGATAACGATACCCAGATTGGCGATCTCTTCACCTTGTGAATCATAGATGACCGATGATTCAGCCTGATCGAAATCCGACGGATTGAGCGTCGGTTTATTGCGCAACAATGCGGCGATGAGGCCAATTCCGGCAACAAGGCCGACAAGTCCGAGAGCAGCGATGATAGAGACGATCGTGGCCCATAGATTGACCTTATTGATTTTTGTTTTCTTCTTTACATTCTTTGCCATAAATTTCTCCCTATACTCCAAAGACCTTTACAACGGTCGATAAGTAATCACATGGTTTGGTGTACGTTCTTGGTATTTCAAAACCATTTTCTTCGACCCATTTGAAAGGAAGCGATTTCCTTGTCGTTGAATCGTAGAATCCTATAAAATCATTTGCTTTAATCAGAAAGTCTTTATCAAAATTGACGAGCCGCAATATGATAAAGGCTATTGCCCCATGTTTTGTCACCTTACGCAGATGTTCGATCTGGTGAGGATGTATCGATGAAAATGGAAATGAAGTATTGGACTCGCATTCCTTGGCTTCAAAATCGATATATTTCCCCTTAAAGATACCGTTGTAGTCAGTGGTGGAAGCGAGCTTGAAGTATGCCTCGTCTATCTTGGCAGCACTTCTTTTTGGATAGTCGACATGGACGATCGTGATCGGTGTCGGCTTCTTGTGAATGACAGCGAAGTCTTCTGAGAGGTAATAACGGTTTGTCCGGTTGATATCTTCCTCCAGGGACATGCCGCGGTTACCGGCATAAACATTCGGTTTTTCGTAGACTTTACCGCTGTTAGGATACTTCATATTTTCACCTTAAATTATTATATAATATTGATACTGCAAATGCTAGTTTGCTTGAAAGCGACGTATTTTTAGGTTATTATTTAGTTTAGGAGATAGATATGGAAAAGCTGAACCTTACACCGGAAGAAATTCTCAACAAAGAGTTCAATATCGATTTCAAAGGATACTCACCAGCTGAAGTTGATGCCTTTCTGGATTCCGTCCTGGAAGACTATCAGATCATGGAAGAAAATATCCAGCAGCTTTTGGATGCGGTCACCACATTGCAGAATCAGGTCAAGGATCTGACCGCTAAGAATATAGAGCTCGAAGGACGCAAGATGGCCTTTGATCTGTCAAATACGACGTCTTACAGCTCGGTCGATGTTTTGAAGAGGATTTCCAGACTCGAAGAATTAGTTTACAAAAAATAACATTCAGACAATCGCTGAGAGATCAGAGGAAAGTCCATGCTCGCACATCCTGAGATGGATGTAGTGTTTATGCCAAGTCAAACAATAAGCTTGGGCAGCGTAAGCTGACGGCTGGTGCATTTCCTAAAGAGAGATCCATGGAAAAAGCCTGTAAAAGTGTCAAAGAGACGAGTAAGCAGAAATGCGGAAATGGAACGTGATAAACCCCATAAGCGAGAAACCCAAATTTGGTAGGGGAACCTGAGCTAACGAAATGAAGTGATGCCCGGGGCACGCAAGTGCAGATAAATGATTGTCCAGTACAGAACATGGCTTATTGAATGTTGTTTCAGAAGACCATTGCGGTCTTTTTCTTTTTCGATCATTAAACTTGAATATATATCAAGTTGATGTATAATTATATCCGTAAAACAAATGTGTTAGAATGAGTTTATGAATCTACCTAACAAATTGACTTTATTCAGGATCGTTCTGGTGCCTATACTGGCACTGGTCTGGCTGTTTCCATATAACGAAGCAGGTATTAGTATCGGTTCAATGACGATCAGCAATGTCACATTACCATATCTGAACCTGATCGTCATCGGCATATTTGCGATCGCCTCATTTACCGATTTTCTGGATGGCAATATCGCCAGAAGGAACAACATGGTCACGACTTTTGGTAAATTCGCAGATCCGATCGCTGACAAGCTTCTTGTCAACATGATGCTGCTGATCCTCTCTTATAAGCATATGATCCCGATCGTATGCTGTATCCTGATGATCTTAAGAGACATCGTTGTAGACGGTTGCAGAATGATCGCCGCACAGAATGGCGTCGTCGTATCAGCAGGTATGCTGGGAAAATTAAAGACTTTCCTGCAGATGATCACGATCATCATCATCCTGCTGAACAATCTGCCGTTTGAACTTTGGTACATTCCGGTGGATGAGATCCTGATCTGGTTTACGACTTTTATT
>JAEEGF011077799.1_pt1 | contig 11911 bp, 10 predicted proteins | sample 9134171 | NCBI WGS metagenome assembly JAEEGF01 (sample SAMN16246542, study PRJNA631951) | gut metagenome | biome: gut microbiome; feature: rumen; material: AP-attached | host: Bos | place: Iran: Karaj | collected 2018-10 | reverse complement strand
CTCGCAGGCGCATCTGATATCAAAGTTAACGCTGGCACGGTAACTGAAAACACCGCGACCGCACTGAGCCCCGACGCCAAAGCATATATTCCCATGGGTCAGCTCGTTGATATCGAAAAAGAAATCGCACGTCTTGAAAAAGAAAAGGCTCGTCTCGAAGGCGAGATCGACCGTATAGACAAAAAACTTGCAAATCCCGGTTTCGTCGAAAAAGCTCCCGCAAAAGTCGTTGAAGAAGAAAAGAATAAACGCCGCTCCTATACGGCGCTTCTCGAAAACACCCTGAAAGTCCTTTCGGACCTTCGCTGACACAGTCCGACAGACTGATTACAGGAGGAAATATGCAGTATCGCAAATTCGGTTCGACCGGAACTGATATATCCACACTTGGTTTCGGATGTATGCGCTTTCCCACGCTTGACGGAACACAGGATATAGACGAGGAAAAAACGATCCCCATGCTTCACCGCGCATATGAGCTTGGCGTAAATTATTTTGACACCGCATTCTACTATTGCAACGGCAACAGCGAGGTCGTGCTCGGCAAAGCCGTAAAGCCTTTTCGCGACAAGATAAATATTTCCACAAAAATTCCCGTAAACAGGGTCACTGCAACCTCTGATTACCGTTCTTTCCTTGAAAAATCGCTGAAAAAACTTGATACAGATCATATAGATTTTTATCATTTCTGGAGCATCAACAAACAGATGTTTGATGATATCATGGTCAGGTACGATCTTCTCAGCGAAGCTCTGAAAGCTAAAGAGGAGGGACTTATAAAGCATATCTCTTTCTCTTTCCACGGCGATCCTGACGACCTTGAGTATATTCTCAACAAAGCCCCCATGCTCGAAACCATGCTTATTCAGTATAATATCCTTGACCGTTCTAACGAAAAAGGTATTGAATACGTTGCTTCTACCGGCAGGGGAGTTGTTGCGATGGGACCTGTAGGAGGCGGAAGACTTGCAGCGCCGACCGAGCTTGCAGATAAGATCGGATCGGTTTCGGCAAAGGCAACGTACGAACTCGCGCTTCGCTTCGTGCTGGGCAATCCGAATATCTCATGCGCCCTTTCGGGTATGAGAAGCATAGACGAAGTAGAGAAAAACGTTAAAGTAATGTCTTCCGATATTCCTTTTACCGAAAAAGAGAACGCTGAAATTAGAGAAAGTCTTGAAGAACTGAAAAAATTCTCTGATCTTTACTGCACGGGCTGCCGCTATTGCATGCCCTGCGTTAAAAATATCGATATTCCTCATATCTTCTATCTTTATACTCTTTATAACGTTTACGGCCTTAAAGATCACGCTAAAGCCGCATACGCAAAATACTGCGAAAAACTTGAAGAAGAGGGGAAGGAAGGACTTGTTACTTCCTGTATCGAATGCGGTGCATGCGAAAATAAATGCCCGCAGAAGCTTCATATCCGCGAAAAACTCAAACTCGTTCACTCGGTCCTGAGCTGAACAGTCTGATTTTTTCCAAAAGGCGAAACGGAGAAAAAAATGGCAAATTCATATGTTGCCGTCGTTGGCAGACCTAACGTAGGCAAAAGCACACTTTTTAATAAAATAGTCGGAGGAAGACCGTCGATAGTTGAGGATACGCCCGGTGTTACCAGGGACAGACTGTATCGTGATACCGAATGGGGCGGCGTTCCTTTTACTCTCATAGATACCGGAGGTATAGAGCCGCATTCTGATGACGTTATTCTTTCCCAGATGCGAACTCAGGCGCTTATAGCTATCGAAACTGCGGACGTAGTCATTCTCGTTACGGATATCACCACGGGAGTTACCGCCGCGGACAGCGAAGTTGCGGATATGCTCCTGAAAGCGAAAAAAGACGTTGTTCTCTGCGTTAATAAAGTTGACAAACCAGGCACACCTCCGCCGGAACTTTACGAGTTTTACAATCTCGGATTAGGCGATCCTTTCCCGGTCTCTGCCGTTCACGGCCTTGGCACAGGCGACCTGCTTGACGAGGTAACAGGCAGACTGAAAGATCATCCTGCAGAAGAAAGAGACGAAAATTCCACCTACGTCGCCGTTATAGGCAAGCCAAACGTAGGTAAAAGCTCGTTTGTCAACCGTGTCTTCGGTTCGGAACGCACTATCGTCTCCGATATTCCGGGAACTACGAGAGATGCCGTTGACGCGGACGTTGAAAACGAATTCGGCAAGTTCGTTTTTATCGATACCGCAGGTCTTCGCAAAAAAAGCAAAGTAGACGATGAAATAGAAAAATATAGCGTATTGCGTTCCTATATGGCTGTTGACCGTGCCGACGTCGTACTTATTATGATCGACGCAAACGACGGTGTAACGGAACAGGACACAAAAATTGCTGGTATTGCCCACGAAAAGGGCAAGGCGTCCGTTGTGGTCGTAAATAAGTGGGATTCAGTTGAAAAAGACGATAAAACGATGGATAAGCTGAAAAAACAGATCACGGAAGACCTTAAATTCATGTCTTACGCTCCGATCGTTTTCATTTCCGCAAAAACAGGCTTTCGCGTTGAAAACGTCTTTAAAATGATAACGTTTGTCAAGGAACAGCACTGCAGACGCATCACAACCGGCGTTCTTAACGACGTTCTTGTTGAGGCCACAACAAAAGTTCAGCCGCCCACAGACAAAGGTAAACGTCTGAAACTTCTTTATATGACTCAGGTTGCCATAAAGCCGCCGACGTTCGTTATTTTTGTGAATGACCCCGAACTTTTCCATTTTTCTTATCAGCGTTATATTGAAAATCAGCTGAGAGAAACGTTCGGACTGACAGGAACGCCCATAAACATCATAGTCCGCGAAAAAACAAGAGACAAAAAATAAAAAAACTCCGGATCTCGGCATCTTATGCCTGATATCCGGAGGATTTTTTATTGTTACTATTTTATTAGAGCAGGCTTTTCCACAGTTTCTGTTCTTTTTATCATAATCATTACGGCAATAAACGCAGCTGCAAAAACTGTCATTGCCGCTATTGTAAACCAAACCGAAGTTCCCGACTGCGATATCAGCTTGACGCAGAAGTCATAAACGCAATGCGCGGCAAGGCAGATAATAAATCCTTTTGCGCTCATCCCTTTTTTGATAAAGTATTCTAATATGACAGAAAGCGCCACATGAATCATTATTGCAAGCAGTCTTTCCGCTCCCGAGGCAAAATAAGTAGCGGGGGACTGAGACGAAAGCGTTGCCTGTATTTCCTCATAGTTTTCGGTATGCGCAAGAGAATTCGTGTTTATCATAATACATACGATCAGATTTACAACGCTTGTAATGCCCACATATGCGAGCGTTTCGCATGCTCCGTGTCCGAATCCCGTTCCGAGCCCGGATGTGAAGCCAATAGCATCCTTAATCGCATATTTAAGTATGATAAATCTGCTTGCGGTTTCTGCAAGAGCCGTTGTGAACGAGAGAAACAGCGCATATAATACAGGACTTCCATTTGCAAAATCCGCAAACCATCCCTGCGCGCCAAGAAGCTGCAGCAGGGGAACCCTGACTATAATCTGCGCAGCGAAAAATCCGAACATTCCCAGAAGAATGGATCTGTTCATGGAACCGGATTTATCCTTTTTTATAAGGTAGATCCATATTCCTATCGGGGCAAGCAGCGAGCATATTACGGAAAAACATATGCCGATAATCGTAATTGTAGGAATCATTTGAAACTCCCGTCTTTCTTTGTTGCGTTTATTGTACCACAAACAGAGAATGATTTCAATAGCAATGAAAAAAAACGAAAAATTTTTTTTGCAATTAAAAAGCGAATGCCCGGCAAAAAGCCGGGCATTCGGTTTATTTGGAGGTAAAAACAGTTTTTCTTATCTGTCCATAAATGCGTATACGATCATTGCAAGGTCTTCTCTTGATATCGGAGCCTGCGGATGAATGTTGTTTTCATCGTCTGCTTCAATAAGACCTATCTCGTCTGCAATAAGCAGATAGGGAGCAAGACCTTCAGAGATATCTATCGCATCGTTATAGGTTGCTTTGTATAAGCCCCCAAGTTTTGCTGCAGCGCCGTATTCTGTAGCTCTGATGATCGCCTCTGCAACGTCTTCTTTTCTCATAATAAGGTCGGGGGATTTTTCGTTCTCATTGATAAATCCGTAATAAGCAGCCTGGTTGTAGATCATATCGGTATAGTCGTCGTTCTCATTGTAAATATCGTAACGTCCGCCCATTGAGCTGATAAGGAATATGATCATCTCGCGCTGAGTAACAAGTTTACCCGGCTCGAATTCTTTTCCGCCGAAAGTTATGCCGTAAGTTGCAAGCTTGTTGATCTTATCGGGATTCTTGCACTGATCGATATCTGTATAAACAGGGTATCCTTCCGGTTCTGCGTAATCGTATTTCAGAAGTTCTCCGTTTTTCGCCGCAACAGCGTAAGTGCGTCCCTCGCTTGCAAGAACGTATGCTGTTTTGAACGCATATACGTATCCGCCGCCCCATCCTGCGTTTATGTAGGGCAGGAATTCAGGCGCCTTGTCGTCTATAGCTACGGGAACGGTTATATATCCGAGCTTCGGTGTATATTCGGAAGTGTAGATTTCAAGCGCTTTTTCCTGAGATATGATACCGTCTGCGCTCTCAAACTCCACGCCGTCAGTCCACCATTTGTGGAATGAATTAATCGTTCCGTCTATTGCGTTGACTTCAACATAAAGATAATTGGAGTCAAGAGGATATCCGTTTACGGTGTTGGTGAAATGATAGTTTGCGTAGGTGTTGTTATCGTTTGTATATGTGGAGGTTAATGCTGACGAAGCAAATTCTTCGGGATAATTCTTTTTAAGGAATTCAGAACCGATTGCTAACGTATCTGCCGTTCTTGTCTTGCCGTCATAATCTTTTTCTCTTACATACGGCATTGAAGTGCTGTAATCGGTCAGCTCCCCGGTCTTTCCGTTGGCAGTAACGTATTTTCTTATGTAATATACCTGTCTGCCGTTCGTTGTGCTTTCTTTGAACGCTTTTTCGGACATGCCTATTTCCGCGCCCTTTTCAACTCTCTTTGAAAAATACAGAGAAGCGGTGACTTCGTCGGTTTCGGTGTTTCTAGAATAGTTTGAAGAAGCGATCTCGAAATACTGAAGACCAAGCTCGGGATATTTACCCACGATTGCAAGGGCTATCTTTTCAGGAGGCATAACGTCCTTGATCTTTTCGATATTGTCAAGCTCTACCTGAGTAAGGGTATATGAACCCTCTTCCTCCGCGGCAGGTGCCTCTGCAAACTGTTCATCGACGCCAAATCCCGTCTTTGACGTATTTATATTATTTGTTCTGTAAACTGAATCGTAAAGCTTGTTTCTGTCAACGGTATCGCCTGTGAGTGCGTCAAAATACCAGTCTCCGGTCGGGCTGAATCTGTATTGCAGCTGTGCCTTCGGATGCAGATGTTCCGTGTCGTTTTCGTCATAAACGATATAATACTTCAGCGTGCTTTCAAATTTGCCTGAAAGGGCTTTGAATGCGTTCGCTTTCGCATATATCGGGCTTGCCGACGGATATGTGCCGAAGTAGGAATCATTGAAGTCGTTTCGTGAAAAACGCGTTACTTCAAGCGTATCGGATTCGACGGTAATATTCATGTATATGGGCGTCTCAAGTCCGTTTACCGTAAGAGTTGCATTGAAGTAATAAGAAGATGAACCGAGAGGGGAAAGAATATCATAATCGCGGTCGTTCAGAACGTAGCTTTCTGCCTCGTTAAGAACTCTGTGCATAAAGCGTTTTACGGCTTCTTTTGCGTCCTCTCGTGTTGTTTTTTGGAATCTGGGATTGTAGAATCTGTTATTGGATCCGTATCTGTTCGAACCGTTTCTGTGGTAATATTTGTTGTAGTTTACAACCGTGCCGTCTTCTGCTGCGGTAACGTTGATATTGTTGTCTTCGTTCGACCAGTTGAGATACCACATACGGCTCGTTACGTTATCGGAAAAGTTACCGTTGAAAGATGTATACTCATCGCCGATACCAAGCGTATTTCTTACCGAAAGTGTAACTTCCGCAAGCTTCTCGTCGAGATTTGCGTCGTCTTTTACGGCAGTAGAAGGTGTTGAAACCACGTATCCGGGCGTTACAACCGGATAATCGGGTTCTATGATTACGTCATATGCCATTTCTGCAGGTTCCTCCGCTACAGGTTCTTCGATTTCAGCGGGCGCGGCGGCAGATGATGCTCCAAGTGCAAGGGAAAGGGCGGCTACCAGCGCACAAGCTGTGATTTTTTTGCTGATTTTCATGTTTTTCCTCCTTGTATAGGTAAACATCCGATGATGGATTTTCCTTCTTTTAACAGTTTAGACGATAAACATGCAAATATGTTCCGTCAGATATTTATTTTTTTCAAAAAAATAAAGGTTGGAGACAGTCTTAAAAAACGGTTGACAAAAACTCTCCGCTGTGTTATACTCGGTATAACAACTTTGAAAAGCAACGTATCAAATGCATGAGTCAGTTATCATGCCGAAAGGATATAATAATGACAAACAAAGAGAAATTCGTAAAATTCATGACTGAATGCGGCGTATTGACTTTCGGAGATTTCACTCTTAAAAGCGGAAGAAAAGCTCCGTATTTTATCAATACCGGAAATTATAAAACAGGCGCTCAGCTTGCAAAGCTCGGAGAGTTTTATGCAGACTGCATACATGAAAACGGCCTTGCTGCAGACGTCCTTTTCGGCCCGGCATACAAAGGCATACCCCTTGCGGTATGCGCTTGCGAAGCCCTTTATAAAAAATACGGTGTCGAAGCAGGCTACTGCTTTGACAGAAAAGAAGCTAAGGACCACGGTGAAGGCGGAGATTTTGTATGCTCAAAACCGAAAAACGGCGACAGAGTTATAATTATCGAAGATGTTATGACGTCAGGAAAAGCGCTCAGAGAGGTCCTTCCCAAACTCAGGCAGGCAGCAGATATAGAAATAACGGGTATGATAATAACGGTTGACCGCATGGAAAAGGCGCTGGACAGCGATCTCAGCGCGGTTCAGGCGGCAAAACGCGAATTCGGCGTAGACGTTTATTCCATTGTAAATATCAACGATATCATCTCTTCTATCGAAAGCGGAGCCGTTCCTGGGGCGGAATATCTTGATGCAATGAAAAAATATCTTTCGGACTACGGCGCAATGCAGTGAAATGCTTTTCTATCGGTTTAATTCAGGTGTTCACGAAAAATTTACAAAATACACCTTGACAATTCGCTCTGTTTGTAATATAATATTTAAGCGATTGCGGGTGTAGTTCAGTGGTAGAACCCTAGCCTTCCAAGCTAGTTGTGCGGGTTCGATTCCCGTCACCCGCTCCAGAGATCCTGCGTCAGACGCAGGATTTTTTTTATTCTCAACGCTGCTTTGCAGCGTTTTTTTTGTTCTGTAACGAATTTTTCAGGAATAAGGCATATACTTATTGCATTTTCCGTTATTTTTTGATATAATGATTAAAAGAACGAAATGCGGAGGAATGTTGAGTTGTATTCTGTCATACATGATATTCTTTGCGATCGTAAGGGCGGCGAAATATTTACCTGCTTCGGTCCGTTTCATATTTGTTTTATTCTGTTTATATTTGCTGTCGCTGCATTTGTTTTTATTCTTGCGCGAAATAAAGACGCAGCAATTAAAAATAAGCTATGCAATGCTTTTATCTCTGCTGCATTCGGGCTTTATATCACGGATTTTTTTCTGATGCCGTTCGCATATGAGGAGATAGATATAGAAAAACTTCCTTTTCACGTTTGCACGGCGATGTGCGTTATGTGCTTTCTTGCCGCACATACGCGTTGTTTTTCGAAATTCAGATCAAGCTTCGCGCTTCTCGGTTTTATATCGAATCTTGTTTATCTTATTTACCCCGCAGGCGTCATGTGGCATGCAGTCCATCCGTTTACATATCGTGTAATACAAACGCTTCTTTTCCACGGAATAATGACAATATACGGTTTTCTTGAAATTGCTTTTACAGCAGACGCCGTATCATTTAAAAATGCCCGTAAGCATCTTATCGTTACGGTTGCAATGACTTTGTGGGCGCTTTTGGGCAACCTTCTTTATACAGGGGCGGCAGGCGCATATTCCGCAGATTTTAACTGGTTTTTTGTGATCCGAGACCCGTTCGGTATCATTGACGGAAGTGTTTCGCCGTTCATAATGCCGTTTTTGAATGTTGCGGTTTTCTTCGCAGTCGAAATGCTTGTATGTCTCATCGGTAGTTTTATCAAAAGTATTTCCCGGAATAAAAAAATATCTACTGAAACGGAGAATTAAGATGAAAACAGCAGTCGAATACATCCGTGAACTCATTCAGCAAACACGTCCGTCAATGTCCTACGGCGGAGGAGATCTTGCGTCATGGCAAAAAGAGGCAAGAGAGAAGCTTGCAGAGCTTTTGGGCCTTGACAAATTTCAAAAATGCGAGCCCGAGTTCGAAACGGAATACGTTGACAGAACAGACGGCGCAACAGAGATCCGTTTCACGTTCCAAAGTGAAAAAGGTTATCGCGTACCGTGTCATCTTCTCCTGCCCGACGGTGTGGATAATCCTCCCGTTATGATAGCGCTTCAGGGGCATACAAAGGGAATGCACGTTTCTCTTAACCGAAAAAGATATCCGAACGAGGAAAATCAGCCTGCCGATGACGGAGACAGAGACTTTGCGATTCGCGCGATAAAAGAGGGCTTTGCCGCAGTTACACTTGAACAGAGAAATTTCGGAGAATGCGGAGGCGATGCCAACGGACCTCGCTGCTATGAAGAGAGTATGACCGCGCTTCTTATCGGACGGACAACTATCGGCGAACGTGTCTGGGATGTGATGCGCCTGATAGACGTTCTTGAAACAGAGTTCGCGGACAAGATCGATCTCAACTGTATCTGTCTTATGGGCAATTCCGGCGGAGGCACGGCTACCGCATATACCGCCGCACTTGAAAGACGTCTTAAACTTGCTATGCCCGGCTGCGCAGTCAGCGCCTTTAAGGATTCTATTGGCGCAATGGGGCACTGCTCATGCAATTTCGTTCCGAAAATAGCGGAATTTTTCGATATGGGCGACCTTATATGTATGGCGGCTCCTACCGCGTATATCCAGGTGAACGGAGAGGTTGATCCGATATTCCCGATAGAACCTGCAAAAGAAATGTTTGCGCAGGGCAAGAAAGCTTACGAAGCGCTCGGTATCCCTGAAAAAGCAGTTCATGTTATAGGCGGCGAAGGACACCGTTTTTACTCCGATCTTTCATGGCCATACGTTCACCGTTTTACAGGGAGATAAATAATGAAAATAACGTTTCTTGGTACCGGCGCTGCGGACTGGCCGGAAAAAAAGCCCGAAGGATGTAAAGAACATCGCAGACTTTCCTCAGCTCTCATAGACGGTTCTTTGCTTATAGATCCCAACCCGTGCGTTTTTGACGCGCTTAACGAATACTCAAAAGACCCGTCCGAAATAAAATATATAATCAACACACACCGCCATAGCGATCATTTTGATGAAAAGACCGTTGCAAAACTCGAAAAATACGGAGCACGCTTCATCCCGTTTTCTGAAGGCGAAGAAAAAACCGTAGGTAAGTATACGGTAAGCGCATATCGCGCCAATCACTCGACCGTGAAAGACCCCGTCCATTTTATTATCTCTGACGGAGAAAAAACCGTGTTTTACGGACTTGACGGAGCATGGCTGTTATTCGATGAGGTTCAGGCGATAAAAAACCGTAAGCCCGACTTTGCTGTATTTGACGCTACGGTCGGATTTATTGACGGTGACTACCGTATCTTTGAACACAATGATCTTAATATGGTCCTTGAAATGAAAAAAACACTCGAAAAATATATCGGAAAATTCTGCATAAGCCATATGGCGCGCACTCTTCATACAGACCATGCCACCCTCAGCGGCATTATGGAAAAACACGGAGTTACAGTCGCTTCTGACGGGCTCGAAATCGAAATTTAGACGGGGATAATCATTATAAGCTCCCCGCGAGATATGCATAAAGAAAGGAAGAGATCATGAAACTTAATTACAAACGGGTAATCCTCGTCGGAATGGCATTTTTCCTCATTTCCGCCTTCTGGCAGGCATACGATGCAATAATTCCTCTTATTTTAACGAATCATTTCGGGCTCCCGCAGACCGCTTCAGGCGTGATCATGTCTCTTGATAATATCCTTGCGGTATTTATGCTCCCTGTCTTCGGCGCTCTATCTGATAAAGTAAATTCAAGATTCGGCAGGCGCACTCCGTTTATTTCCATCGGAACTATTATCGCCGTTGCAGCATTTTTTGTGCTTTCGTTTATTGATAACTATCAGCTTTCTCTTGTTATTTCTCAGAGTATCCCGGAACTTTCTGCGGAGGCAACGGAAGAATTTGTGCGACAGACAACTTTCGATCTTACGCTTTCAAATCCTTTGCCGATGATCGGTTTTCTCTTTACTTTGCTTGTCGTGCTTGTCGCAATGGCAACGTTCCGTTCTCCCGCAGTGGCTCTTCTGCCGGATGTTACACCTAAACCTCTTCGCTCAAAAGCAAACGCCATAATAAATCTTATGGGCTCTGCCGGGGGAATAATAGTTCTTATTCTCGGCATCGTTTTTGCCACATCAAAGAAAACGTATATGCCTTATATAGGCTATATAGGGGCTGTATGCGCCGTGATGCTTCTCGGATTTGCCGTTTTTCTTATCTTTGTCAAAGAAAAAAAATGGGCGGAAGATATGGAAAAGCAGTCTGCAGAATTCGGTATTTCCGACGAACCCGCAACCCCGGGAGAAAAACACGTTCTTTCATCTTCGGAACGGCGTTCTCTTCTTCTGATTCTTGCGTCTGTCGCGCTCTGGTTTATAGGCTACAACTCTATAACCAGTAAATATTCGGTATACGCGTCAAATATTCTCGGCTTTGATTTCAACCTGACGCTTATCGTAGCTCAGGCAGCTGCTATCATAGCATATGTTCCCGTCGGACTGATCTCATCGAAATTCGGAAGAAAAAAGACCGTTCTTGCCGGCGTTCTGCTTCTTGCTGCGGCATTTTTTATCGGAATTTTCATCACTCCCGATATCCCTGAGATCATTATGTATCCTGTTTTCGCTCTTGCAGGGATCGGTTGGGCAACGATTAACGTAAACTCTTTCCCGATGGTCGTTGAGCTTGCAAAACGCGGCGATACAGGCAAATATACAGGCTATTACTATACCGCATCAATGTCCGCTCAGATAATTGCGCCGATCCTTTCAGGTTTTCTTTACGATATCATCGGCATGAGATACGTTTTCTTCCCGTTCGGCGTTCTTTTCGTGTTATTCTCGTTTGTCACTATGCTGTTTGTAAAGCACGGGGATCCCGAAAAAATAGAGAAGAAGAGCGTGCTTGAACATCTTGACGTGGGTGACTGACCGTGTGGATAGTAATTTTGATTTCGGCGGCGGCAGTGCTGTTTTTACTTTATGTTTTCGTTCTCGCCCGTCCGCGTGCCGCAACAGATAAAAACTCCGGTCTTTTGCGCGAATATGCCCACAGGGGACTTTACGGCGGCGATATCCCGGAAAATTCCCTTGCCGCCTTTGAACGCGCAATTAAAGAGGGAACAGGTATAGAGCTTGACGTTCAGCTCTCTTCGGACGGGGAAGTATTCGTTTTTCACGACAGCAATGTCAACAGAATGACGGGCTGTGACAGAGCTTTTTGCAGCATGACAGCCGAAGAAATTAAATCGCTTCGTCTTTCAGACACTGATGAAAAAATACCGCTTTTTACGGACGTTCTGAAACTTATAAACGGTCAGGTTCCCGTTCTCGTTGAGCTTAAAGGTGAAAACCTTGACACGTCTCTCTGCGACAAGGTCGCGCCGATTCTCAATGATTACCGTGGACCGTA
>JAEEGF010353727.1_pt1 | contig 11911 bp, 11 predicted proteins | sample 9134171 | NCBI WGS metagenome assembly JAEEGF01 (sample SAMN16246542, study PRJNA631951) | gut metagenome | biome: gut microbiome; feature: rumen; material: AP-attached | host: Bos | place: Iran: Karaj | collected 2018-10 | reverse complement strand
ACCTCGAACGTAACGGATATGATACGTATGTTCTGTGATTGCAAAAACCTAAAAACAATTTACGTTGGAGACGGCTGGAACACAAACAAGGTCGAAACCTCAAAAGAAATGTTTGACAATTGTACCAACCTTGTTGGTGGCAAAGGAACAAAGTACAATTCAGAAGTAAGAGACAAAACTCGCGCAAAAATAGACGGCGGAAAGGAAAATCCAGGATATCTCACAGCTAAGAAATAACATTAATTATGAAACATATTTTTACCATTCTACTAAGTATTATACTTTTGGGCACAAGCCCTATGTGCGCTTTGGCACAAGAAGCCTATGCAATAATATCACCCGACAACACAACGCTCACTTTTTATTACGACATAAAGAAAGCATCTCGACAAGGAACAGCGTTTGAGTTTGACAAAAACATTAGAGTTGATGAGGACGAGCCAGTTATGGCAATTGACTCTTATGGTATAGTCGCTGGTAACGGCATGATGAGATTCGAAAGCAAAAGACCACGTATTGAGATAATTACTACGGCTATTTTTGACAATTCGTTTAAGAACGCTCGTCCTACATCGTGTGCATATTGGTTTGCTGGATTTAAAAAACTAACAAAAATAAAAGGCATAGAAAATCTGAATACATCAAATGTAACAAATATGAGCGGAATGTTCTATCAATGTAATAGTCTTATAAGCCTCGACGTTAGCAGATTCAATACTTCGAAGGTTACGAATATGCGCGAAATGTTCTGTAATTGCGAAAGCCTTACAAGCATTGACGTTACCAACTTCAACACCTCTAAAGTAACGGATATGGAAAAAATGTTCTATGCTTGCGGAAAACTGACAAGTCTTGATTTGAGCAGATTCAACACCTCTAAAGTAACGAATATGTGCGAAATGTTCCATTACTGCAGAAGTCTTACAAGCCTTAACGTTAGCAAATTCAAGACTTCAAAGGTTACTGATATGAACTGTATGTTCGCCAGCTGTAATTGTTTGACAACACTTGATGTAAGCAAATTCGATACATCTAATGTTATGTATATGGACAATATGTTCATTAATTGCACGGACCTAAAAGAACTTAATATCGGCAGTTTCAATATATCTAATGTTGATAACATAAGCGGAATGTTCTGCAGTTGTAAAAATCTGACAAGCATTGATGTAAAAAACTTCGATACTTCGAAAGTAACGGATATGAGTAGTTTGTTTTCGTATTGCGAAAGCCTTACAAGCATTGATGTTAGCAGATTCAATACTTCGAACGTAACATATATGAGTTGGATGTTTGACGGCTGCAAAAACCTAAAAACAATTTACGTTGGAAAAGGCTGGAACACAAGCAAGGTTAAAGACTCAGAAGATATGTTTGACGATTGCACCAACCTTGTTGGCGGCAAAGGAACAAAGTTCAATCCGGAAGTAACAGATAAAACACGTGCAAAAATAGACGGTGGAAAGGAAAATCCCGGCTATCTTACGGCTAAGAAATAACATTCAAATCCTTCAAAAAGAACTATTATGAATTTTAGATTTTTTTTCGTGATTGCAAGTTGTTTCGTAACGCTTTTGTGTAATGCACAAGTTCAGGTATCAACAAAACAGTTAATTGGAACTAAGTGGGAAGCAACATCATACAACATCAGTGGCATCAAGGAAAACCCGTCTTATAAAAACATAAAGCAATTTGATGGAGGAGTTTACTATAATTACTCTTATTACCTTCAAGGAGAAGAGCCTTCAGTAAGTACCTTTCGCTACTATGTATCTGACACAACTCCTTCTGACAATGTTTTTAACGACAACTACGTTGGTACAGAACGCAAAGGTAGATATATCGTTTATTACAATGATAAAACGAATGAAACCTGTATTTACACAATTATCTCGTTTAACGACGATGAGATTGTTTTGCACAACAAGACGGTAACCACCCCTGCTTTAGACTGCTACGTTACATACAAACGTGTAAAGTAGATTTATAACACAAAAAAAAGAGTAGTTCACCCAACACGATGGACTACTCTTTTCTTTTGCCAAATCACATAATCATCGGCAGTAGAAAAAATACGACTTGCCGAATTCTTGCGTCCCTTCGGTAGCAAGCGAACAAAGTTCGAGCGCGGAAATTCGGTTTAAAACGAGAATTGTCAACTGTGAATTGTTAATTGTAATCACACTTCAACAATAAATGTTTTGAAAAGATCTTCATCTTCCTTACCGTCAACAAAACAGCAAACCTCTATTTTGTACTTTCTCTTTCCAACCTTCGTAACATCGCTTACACTTCTTGTAATATGCACATGGTCGTTTTCTCTTTCAAAATCTTCAGTTACACTTACTGATTTTATTTCCTTACCTGTTGAATATTCATAGAAATCGACGGATAAAGCCACGTTTTCTGCATATCCTATTAAGATATCATCTTCAGGATCTTCGTAAAAGCAAGGACCATTGATTTCTTTTTCAAGATTCAGATTTTTGTAGTCCATGTAATCAAACCGCTCTCCGCCACCAGTTGTAGCCCAAGTATAGATAAGATAATCCTTAGTCCACCGCACTCCAAAACATGCCCAGCCCGGCTCACATTCGGCAATAACCTTGCCAGACTGCAAATCGTACAAGGTTATAAGAAATGCCGGACTCTTATCTGGACGATGGTACACAAGCATCTTCTTGTTATCGGGCGAGACATAGAAATTCTCAATCAGCTCCCAGTTTTTGAAATGCGTTATCTGATTGTCACGCTCGTCGAAAATCTGCTGGCAGTACGACTTTCCGTCTATTCTGTATTTTGGCTCCCGTTTTTCGCAAGCAGAAAAAGCAAAAGCCAACAATATGGTTAAGAACAAATTTTTCATTTCTGATTCTTCGTTACGATGTTGTTTTTTCAGCGGTGGGAATTACAAATTCCCATTTCTTTTCTCAGCCGAATTCGGAAATTCGGCTGAACAGTAGGAATTTTTGGTAGCAAGCGAACGGAGGTCGAGCGCGGAAATTCGGCTGAACGGTAGTCATCCTATTCCTATTCTCAACCATTAGTCTACCCTTATAAACTCTTCCCCGTATCTTCTGGCTTGCTTGAATCTATCTTGAATCTACCTTCCTTCTTGCTTCCATCTTGCTACCTTCTTGCTACCTTCTTCCTACCTTCTTGCTACCTTCTTCCTACCCACCATTTTGTATTTACCAAAAGAATAAATCTATCACAAATTATTCTTTATTAGTTCTCCGTGTTCTGCCGAATTTCTGCGCTCGAACTTTGTTCGCTTGCTACCGAAGGGACGCAAGAATTCGGCTGAGAATAATTTGGGAATTTGCCGCTCGACCTATGGTCGCTTGCTACCGAAGGGACGCAAGAATTCCCACCGCTGAAAAAAAGTTATGCGAAGCCAAAGCGACGCAAGAATTCCAACCACTGAAAAAAACATCAGTTTCTACACATAACATCTTGTCGCACAGCGACAATGCGAGTTGCAAACTCGCGGTATAATGATGCTGCCGAATTCGGAAATTCGGCTGAACGAGGTTACGAATTAAACACAAATATTTTATTTCCTGACATTTGCAAAGAGCGAGTCGAGAGCCTCGGTTCGGTGCATGTAGTCAAAGTTCTTGCCGCTGTGCTCTGCCGAGTGAGCCACCGGAACAGCGGCATCCCTCTTGCTGCAACCAACCGAAATGCCAGCCGCAAACACATCGGGATATCTGTTTACAATATCGAACACGCCTACCCCGCCGTCAGAAGTGCCGGTTATGTATATTCTGCTGGCATCGGCAATGCCGCTTGCAACGTAATCGTCGGCAATCTGCTTGATGTCGGCGGCATGGCCTGCCCAACTGTCAGCCTTGCTGCATACAGGCTCTACTACAACCGCCTTTATGCCTTTCTTGCCGAGATAGTTCTTTATAGAGTCGTTGGCCGATTCCCACATCAAGTGGTTGCCCTTTGTGTCGAGAATATTGTCGAGTTTGTGTTCCTTGCATCCGCCGTGCAGAAAGAACACGAGCAGAGCCTTGCCTTCCTTCTGCGGGTTAATGTCGGTAACACGGCAAGGAAGATTGTAGACGATGCTCTTTGGCTGGCTGTTGATACATAGCGAATCGGCAGCAGACAGGCTGTCGGATGCAGCCACAACCGTCTCGGCTGGCTTTTTGTCGCACGAGCTTACATATTTGCAGAATACTGCGAAAAGGCAGACATAGCAAACGAGTTTCAATAAATCTTTCATCTCAAAAAATAATTCAGTTAATAATCAAGCTATTTTCTCTTATATTTGCAAGAAAATACATTACCGTGCATGGCATTGCTCTCGCAACAGCATCGAAGAATGTATTTTCATAAGTGCAAATATACAAAATTTATAATATCAACGCATAAAAAATTACAAATTAACGCATAATTTTGGTATTTCTTGACAAAAAGATAATTTATATTACATTTTTATTCATTTTCTTAGGTTCGTTTTCTTCTGCAACTTTATCCATATTTTTTCAGTCGGGTGAATTATTATTACATTATCAACAAAAGGAAAAGATTTTCATGTTCTTTCGGCAACCGAAGCCGACAAAATAACTAACTTTGCAGCCGACAATCAACAAAAAAACAATTCGGGGCAAAAGGAGAGCCTTTCGGGATAAAAAAATGACGACGACAACAATTCTTATGCTTGTCCTGTTCTGCATGGGAGCAAGCTTTGTACAAAGAGTTAGCGGATTCGGCTTCGGTATATTCATAATGACCATGCTTCCGCAACTAATGCCATCGTATGGCGAGGCAACGGCTCTGTCGGGAATGTTGGCTATGATGCAGTCGCTCTTTGTGGCTGTTAGAATGAGGCGGCACATCTGCTGGAAAAGGCTCATTCCGATACTCACAACCTTCGTCATAGTATCGTACTTTGCCGTGATGTTCGTTTCGTCGATAAACGACGTGATGCTGAAAAGGATTCTGGGCGTAACGCTCATTGCGGTCAGCATCTACTTCTTCTTTTTCAGCCAGAAGATAAAGGTTAAGCCAACCGTTCCGACGCAGATTGGCATGGGAACAATATCGGGACTGATGGGCGGATTCTTTGCCATGCAAGGACCTCCGGCGGTGCTGTATTTTCTGTCGTCGGAGAAGACTAAGGAGGAGTACATTGGCATAAGTCAGGCATATTTCTTCATCGGCAACGTGATGATGACGGTCTTCCGCGCCAGCAACGGCTTTGTTACCGAGGCTGTGGGAGTGGCTTGGTGCTACGCCCTGCCGGCAGTCTTTGTGGGAACGTGGATTGGCACTCTGGTATTCAACCGTCTGCCAATAGATGTGCTAAAAAAGATTGTGTACATCTATATCGCAATCAGCGGAATTATAGCTTTTTTCAATTGATTTTCAATTTTCAAGACATTGTCAATTATCAACTGTCTGATTCTGATTTGTAAATTATTCCCGGCTTGCTTCCCCGAACCTTGAACGTACCTTGCCCGTTGCTACCACGTAACTACCCCGTTCCTACCCCGTAGCTACCTCGTATCTTCCGGCTTACTTCCCCGTACCCTGAACGTACTTTGAACGTAACCAGAACGAACCTTCCGGCTTACCTGAACGTACACATAACGTACCTTTCGGCTTGCTTCTTCGAATCTTTCGGCTTGCGATCCCATATCTTCCCCCTTACAATCCTCTTACTTGCCCCTACCCAGCCACGATTTTCAAGTTTCAAAAAAGACATAAAAAAATTGGGAACTGAAGATTTGAAAAAATACTTTCAAATTTCAATTCCCAATTTTTCTATATTCAAATTATCTACTTAACGTAAACTTTCTTTCCGCCAATCAGATATGTGCCGGCAGGAAGGTTATCCAAAGCCTCATCGGCCTTGACCTGCGAGCGTACCCTTATTCCGCCAAGGGTGAAGACATCTACCAGCTTGTCGGCAGCCTCAACCTCAGAAATCTCGGTTGCTGCCGAATAAGTGAAGTCCAGACCATATTCTGTACACAATATGACTTCCTGACCTTCTGAATAATAAAATGCCTGAACTATATACTTTCCCGAAGGCAGATTCTCGATAGAGAAATTAGCCGTTCCCGTTGAGCCGACAGCAATCTGGGCGTCTCTCGACTGCGATGTTACATAAGAGGCATCTTCAGCCCTAAAGATATTAGCCAGAATATTATTGTCGTACTTGTTCAGACCTATATTCTTAGCCGAGATAGTAAAGTCGAAAGTGCTGCCGATGCTCTTTGTCACGGTAATAGTTCCCATAGACAGAGATACAGCATAGTCTGCCGAAATTGTAACAGAGCCAGTATAGACAACAGTCTCACACTTGCTGTCGAGAGCAATCTTAACGGTTTTCTTACCCGACGTTGTAGGCATGAAGTGGAACTCTACATCACCCGAGCAGTTTGCATCGACCATAGCCGTGTTTCCTGCCGACAAAACGTCATCAATAAACACATACAAGTCGCAAACATTTACTTTGCTGGTGTTTGTTATATTGGCTGTTATAGTGGTTGCTCCGTTGGCTCTGAGTTTGCCGCCATACTGCACGCTATTTACCTTGCAACTCATACCTGTTTCCGACGTGCTGTTTGAGGCTTTAAGCGTAAGCACAGTACCGTTCGAGATTACCGCAGTTATATCGCAAGCAACTCCGTTGTGGCAGAGAAGCCATTCCGAACTTCCGTATTGTCGGCTTATGCTCCTTATCGAATATGTTCCGTCAGACAAGCCGGCACCCATACTGATTGTAACAGGTATGGTATAATAATAATTATTCTCGAAACTGATATTCTTTGAACTGGTGTAGATATTCTTTACAAAAACACCGTCCTTGTACAAGGCCAGTCCATGCTCCAAGAGGAAGTCCTGCCCTGTCCAGTTTGCAAGTTGATACTCAACCTTTATATTCTTAAAATCGCTTGATTTTGACGAGCGGGTGAATACATTGCTGCCCTGAAGACTAATAGAATATGCCGTAGCCCTGAGAGCCTGACTGTTTACACCGTTTTTGTTAGGCTGCAATCCGCCAACAACATATTGCGACATCGTATATCCCTCGGAAGCAGAAGAGCCGCCTGTTCCCTGATTTTCGGGATTCATTACAGACAGTTTGAAATATCCGTCGGAAGAACCGTTCCAGCCCCAGTTAATGTGCCAGTATCCGTTGCCATCGTATCCGTCGCAAATAAAGGCGTGTCCATCACCGTTATACACGCCTCCGGCATAGTATAGCGGCCGTCCTTTGCTCAATTCGCCATAAAGCAGACTCTCCCACTCTGATGTTGTGTAGAAATCGCGAGAGGCATCGAAAGCCGTTGCCTCATCGTAGTTGAAATATTCTGTAAATGTTGAAGAGAAAACATTTGTGCCCGAACCAGCTGGCTGATAGTCCATCTCTACCGACTGACCGCAATATAGCATCAGTTTGGCAACGGCATTCTGCTGGGCAACTGTTGTTGTGCCTGCGTAACTGTTTGCCATGTTACTCCAGTCGAACGTGGTTGCGCTGAGGGCTGGCATCGAGATATTTCTTGTCTTGGTTGTGTAGGCTGGCAGAGCCGACATGCTCTGCGGCCACTCGTGATATTTAAGAATCTGAGCCATTGCCGTTGCCACACAGCCTGTTGGGCACGTCTGCTTCTCGCCGCTTACCTTTACCGACGGACAGAGATCGTTGAATGGCGAGTTCTGCCCCCACGTTGTCTTAACAAGCGGCTGGATGGCTGCCATCGACACTGCACGCGTCTGCTTGCTAACGGCATCGATTTTGTTAGCCTCGACATACTCAATCTGACGTTTGTACTCATCGAGCCACGCCTTGAGGTTCGACGGCATATTGTCCTCGTCGAACGTTCCGCTGTCGGAATATCCAATCACGGCATCTGTGCGGTCGCTACCGCTCACAATTACAAATCCGCCCTCGTTTGAGTTGAAAGCGTAGTACGCTTGCTCGTCTGAAGCCTGACGAGTAGCCTTGTTATCCAAACTTACAGTCTTATTTCTCTGCTGCAAGAAAGCCTTTGCCTTTTGCAGAGCCTCGCTCTGACCTATGTTTTCTGCATTGGCCTCGCGACCGAGCAGAAGAGCGGCAATCAGTAGAAAAACATGTTTCATAAAAATTTTACCTGAATTTATATAAAAAGCAATTATAGTTCGAGTTCAACCGGACAATGGTCGCTGCCCATTATCTGAGTGTGGATTTTTGCATCCTTAATTTTGTCGTTCAGCCTCTCGGATGTAACGAAGTAGTCGATGCGCCAGCCGGCGTTCTTCTCGCGAGCGCGGAAGCGGTACGACCACCACGAATATGTAACCTCATCGGGGTGCTTGAATCTGAACGTATCGGTAAAGCCTTTAGACAGCAGCGAGCCGAACTTCTCGCGCTCCTCGTCGGTGAAGCCGGCATTGCGTCGGTTTGTCTTCGGGTTCTTGATGTCAATCTCCTGATGAGCCACGTTCATATCGCCACACACGATTACGGGCTTCTGCGCATCGAGTTTCTTGAGATAGGCCTGAAAATCGTCCTCCCACCTCATGCGATAGTCGAGGCGTTTCAACTCGTCCTGACTGTTTGGCGTGTAGACGGTTACGAGAAAGAAGTCGGGCATCTCGAGGGTTATTACGCGCCCCTCATGGTCGTGCTCCTCTACCCCGATGCCGTAGGCAACGCTAAGCGGCTTGTGCTTGGTGAATATTGCCGTGCCGCTGTAGCCCTTCTTGTCGGCATAGTTGAAGAAGGCCTCGTAACCCTCGGGACTGAAGTCGCACTGCCCTGCCTGCATCTTCGTTTCCTGAAGGCAGAAGAAATCGGCGTCGAGTTCCTTGAAAATATCTTCGAAGCCCTTTGTTATGCAGGCGCGAAGTCCGTTTACGTTCCACGAAATAAATTTCATACCGTTCTGATTGTTAGATTGTTACCATTGTAGCCCCGAAGCCGTACTGCTGAAAACTTGCATCTTGGAATGTGCAGCCCTTGTACTTGTGCTTCAGCTCCTTTTCTACGGCGCGACGGAGCACGCCCTCGCCCTTTCCGTGAATGAAGACGATTTTCTTGCCCTTCTGCTTCAGATGCTTGTCCATCGTCTCGCGGAACACCTTTAGCTGATATTCAAGAATCTCGCCGTTCGTCATGTTGGCAGTATTGTCGAGCAGCGAGTCGATGTGCAAGTCAACCTCAAGCGGAGCGTTCTTGTCCTCTTTCTTCTCGTGCTTAATCTTGTAGCCGTTGTCAGTCTCGGTTGTCTTCTTTGTAAGCAGAGCCTCCTTGATGTCGTCGGCATTGGCATATACGGTTTTCTGAATCACATCGTCCTTGACGATGTCGTAGATTAGGGCAGGCTCGGTAAAGAACATGCTCTCCTCGAACGTGTGCATCTTGTAGAAGTTCTGTAGGTTGATGCGCACCTGAACGGTTGCCGCCGGCTTAAGCATGAAGCTGCGGTCTTCCTTGTAGGCAACGAACTGAACAGCCACCTGACTCATCTCGTTCAGCTGCGCCAGTCCGAACTCCTCCATCTGTATCTTAGAGTTTGGCTCAAGAACGCCCTGCGAATGTAGTCGCCAGCTGTTACCCTCGCCGCACAGATATGTGTAGAAGATATAATAGTTGCAATCGTTAACTATATAAGCATCGAATGTGGTATTTGTAAGCATCTTGATGTCCTTCGGAACATAGGCAAGGAACACGTTTACCTTGTTGCCGTCCTTTCGCTCCTCAACGCGTCGCTTGTATGTTATCGGCTTGTCTATGTCTACCTCGTCGGTCTCTTCCGGCTCGGCAATCTTCGGTTTCTTGTCCTCGTCGAGCGTGTGAACCTTGGCAATATTGTATTCGTTTGTATCAACCACCACGCACTGCTTCACGGGCATCGGAATCTCGAATCCGTCTTCGTCCTCGACAAGGACGATGTCCTTGCCCTGAAATCCTGCCACTTTGCCTCCGCCCTTCTCGAGAAGGAAGCGCACTTTGTCTCCTATTTTCATATCAGTCTTGCTTTATAAAATACTTCTTGAATTCGTTCTCAAAATTGGGTGTGAACACGTCTTTTCCCAGATTCTCCTGAATCTCGTCGAGAGTCCAGAATCTGCCGCCGTCGAGTTCGTCCTTGCTCGGCTTTATCTCGCCGTCGTAAACGGTTTTGTGGACATATACGAGTTCCTTCTCGCGGGCAGACTGAAAGACGTACTTGTCCATCTTCTCGGGCTTGAAATCGGTTATGCCGAGTTCTTCGCGCACCTCGCGCTTCAGCGCATCCTCAACGCACTCGCCAAGGTCAATGTGTCCGCCGGTGGCAGTGTCCCACTTGTCGGGCTGGATGTCTTTCCACGACGGTCTGTGCTGAAGATACAGCTCGCCCTTGCTGTTAAAAACATGCAGATGCACAACAGGATGAAGCATCATGCTGCCGCCATGACATTCGCCTCGCGTAGCGGCACTTAGTATGTTTCCGTCTTCATCTACAACGGGAAACATCTCCTCTGAATTGTCTGTCATTTAAAATTATTTTATTTGCTGCAAAAGTATTTAAATTCTGTCACAACAACAAGCAGTTAAGAAATATTTCATTACTTTTGCACCCACGATTAATAACCAAAACAATTAAAGCACAAATTTATAATGAAGAAAAATTTAGGAACAGTCTGCATTCACGGCGGATGGACGCCAACAAAGGGCGAGCCTCAGCAGTTGCCTATCTACCAGAGCACTACGTTCAAGTACGACACCAGCGACCAGATGGCGCGTCTGTTCGACCTTAAGGATGAGGGCTACTTCTACACACGTCTTGCCAACCCTACAAACGACGCGGTGGCAAAGAAGATTGCTGCTCTTGAGGGCGGCGTGGGCGCAATGCTTACATCAAGCGGCCAGGCAGCCAACTTCTACGCTATATTCAACATCTGTCAGGCAGGCGACCACTTCATAACAAGCAACACTATCTACGGCGGAACATACAACCTGTTTGGCGTTACAATGAAGAAACTGGGCATTGAATGTACTTTTGTTGACCCTGAGTGGGACGACGAGCGCATCGAGAAGGAATTCCGCCCAAACACTAAGTGTTTCTTCGGCGAGACAATCTCTAACCCGGGCGGAAACGTGTTCGACATCGAGCGTTTTGCCAAGATGGCTCACAAGCACGGCGTTCCGCTGGTGGTAGACAATACTTTCGCAACACCTATCAACTGCCGTCCTTTTGAGTGGGGCTGCGACATCGTTACTCACTCAACAACAAAATACATGGACGGTCATGCCACTCAGGTGGGCGGCGCAATCGTCGACAGCGGTAACTTCGACTGGGAGAAGTATGCCGACAAGTTCCCGGGTCTGACAACTCCAGACGAGAGCTACCACGGTCTGACATACACAAAGGCTTTCGGCAAGATGGCTTACATGACCAAACTGGTTAGCCAGCTTATGCGCGACCTTGGCTCAATCCCTGCTCCGCAGAACTCATTCCTGCTGAATCTCGGTCTTGAGACTCTTCACCTGCGTATGCCTCGCCACTGCGAGAACGCACAGAAGGTGGCTGAATGGCTCGAGAAGAATCCGAAGGTTAACTGGGTTAACTACTGCGGACTGAAGAGCAACAAGAACCACGCTCTTGCCGAGAAGTACTTGCCAAACGGCTCATGCGGCGTTATTGCCTTCGGTCTGAAGGGCACTCGCGAGGATGCCATCAAGTTCATGGATAACCTCGACTTCATCAGCATCGTTACTCATGTTGCCGATGCCCGCACATGCGTTCTGCACCCAGCCAGCCACACTCACCGTCAGCTTAGCGACGAGCAGCTTATGGAGGCAGGCGTAGCACCAGACCTCATCCGTCTGTCGGTAGGTATTGAGGATGTAAACGACATCATCAACGACCTTGAGCAGGCAATGGCTAAGATGTAAATCTCGGAGATATTACAA
>JAEEGF011421893.1_pt1 | contig 11912 bp, 8 predicted proteins | sample 9134171 | NCBI WGS metagenome assembly JAEEGF01 (sample SAMN16246542, study PRJNA631951) | gut metagenome | biome: gut microbiome; feature: rumen; material: AP-attached | host: Bos | place: Iran: Karaj | collected 2018-10 | reverse complement strand
GATGTATGATTTGATTTTTGAATGTCCTTTGGAATTGGAGAAGATTTTATATAAAGATTTAATTATGTACGATGTATGATTTGATTTCTGCATGTCCTTTGGAATTGAAGCAGATTTTATTTAAAGATTTAATTATGTACGATGTATGATTTAATTTCTGCATGTCCTTTGGAATTGGAGTTATGGGAGTTTTGAGCGTTTTTTACGGGGTGAAGGTGAGTGTTTTTTGGGGGGTCTATTTTTTCTTGAGTGCTGCTTCTTCCTGCATGAGGCGGACTTCCTGTTCCACCTCGCGGAAAGCCTCGGCAAGTTCTTCCAGTGTGAATTGTGGGTAGCGGTCGATGGTTCTCTCGATGAAATGCATCGGGTCGGTCATCTGCTGTAGGTCTGCAATCTCGAACGTTGGTGCTGTTGTTTCGCTCTGTTGTGCCTCTTCCTCGCCTTTCCAGATGATTTTCGGGTTGTAGCGGAGCTCGTCGTCATTTTCAATCAGGGTATAGATGGTCTGGTTGATGTCCGACGGGATTTGGGCATCATAGTCGATGTGGAGCCGGAAATAGCCTTTCCCACCGTTTTGTATAAACGCTTTCACTCCATCGATGGTCTCCTCAAGCGAATGATAGGATTCCTTGTCGGACGGGAGGATATGGAAATGGCGCAGCTCGTTGATGAACAGTTGTTGGATGCGCACGTTGCCTCCGTGACGGTCGATGTCAACAAGGCTCACGCTGTGGCGGTATCGTTCGTCGCAGCTGACATGAAGGGCACTTCCGCTGTAGCGGATGACACCTGCAGGATAGTTGACAATCTCCTCGTTGAGATCTTTCTCATGTCCGATGGTCTGCGGCTTGTGGATATGTCCGAGAGCCAGATAATCGTAGCCCGTTCCGAGTTTGTCGGTCTTTATTGTCTTGACGTTACCTTTGAAGTCGTGTCCGGTGTAGTCCATGCCCTCCACAGCAGTGTGTCCGGTCATGACCACCGGTTTTCCGTCTTTGTTCTCGCTGTCCACATAGTCGAGGAGCGCCTGAATCTGGATTGGGCGTTCACCGGGAAGGAATGGCAGGGCGACGATGTAGCCGTTTTTCAGCCGGATGATGAAGTTCTCCTGCCATCCTTCGGGAGCATTGTCGATGTCGAAAGGTGGGGACATCGCCACGACATACACGTTTTGGGCTTTCCACAGCAGCCGGTCTGCATGGAGGCGGGATGGTGAGTCGTGGTTGCCTGCAGTGATGACGATGGTCAGTTCGGGGAATTTATTGTGAAGCTCGACGAAGAAATTGTTGAAAAACTCTTTCACGTGGACACCTGGCTGTTGGATATCGAACACGTCGCCGCTCACCACGAGAGCGTCGGGGGTGTGGGTTTCGCACCAGTGTTCGAGCTGGCTGAAGAAATGGCGGTGTTCGTCGGTGCGGCTGTAGTTCTGATAGAGAATCTGACCGAGATGCAGGTCGGCAGTGTGAAGAATGCGCATGTTTTTTTATAGGATTTTATAGGATTTTATAGGATATTATGGGAGATTATAGGATATTATAGGATATTATGGGAGATTATAGGTTTTTATAGGAGATTATAGGATTTTATAGGAGATTATAGGATATTATAGGAATTAATAAGATTTTATGGATGAGATGGTTTTTTTGTTTTCAGATGCAAAAATAATGATTTAGTTGATATATTCAAATATCTCCGGAAAAAATTTTTCAACAATTATCATATTTTGCATTATTCAACATTTAAAGAGTAATGCTGAACAGTTGCTGATTAATTCCAGGAGAGGATGAAAGCGTAATGGTGGGGCTTGTTGCCGTCGATAGTGTATTGGGGTAGGGTGCGACGTCCCCACGTGTCGGTTCCTCCCACGCCGTGGATGTCGAGGTCGATGTTGATGTTGACAAACTGTCCTCGCCGGAGCTCATACGGGTGCTTAACCGTGAGGTCTTCCTCCCCGTAGTCCCATGCGCGGATGCAGAGAGGCTGGCAGCCCTCGATGTTCAGCTCATGACGCTGGGAGGCAATGGTGAAACGTCTGACATCGCAGCGGTTTCCGTTGTCCTGTGGCCTGATGTATTCGGTCATGTAGTCGGACAGCGGCATCTGATATTCACCGATGAATGCAGAGCGTTTGCGGTCGGGATAGTTCTCCCAAGGCCCCCGTCCGTAGTAGCTGACTTGGTTGTATCCTGCAGGGATGCGCATACGCATTCCAAACTTTGGGATGAGCGGAATGTCGGTGGCGGATGGGAGATAATGGGCTTCCACTTTGAGCTTTCCGTCGGATGTGAATGCATAGCACAAGTTGAGGTCAGCACCGACATCGAGCGACATGTCGAAAAGCACTCTCAGCGACTCCTCGTCCACCTCTGTCCTGATGGCATGCACCTGCCTCCTTGCCGCCGCCTCTTTCCATGCTCCCACTCGCTTCTCAAATCCCGCTGCTTGCTGGTTGTCGTTCTCCGGTTTCCAGAAATAAGGCTCCAGCGGTGCCTGCAGCATCTCCTCGCCGTTGATTTTCCAGCTGGTGATCGCACCGCTGTTGTCGATGACTACTGTGGCGTTCTTCATGCTGACTTCGGTGCCTCCCTCAATCTGCTTCGACTCAGCCGGGCTGCCTTCGATGCCTGCAGGGAATTGGTAAGGAGTGAGCACAAACTGCTCCTTCGCCACGGCGAATCCTGATTCCGCCCAGCGGTCAGAACCGGTCAGAATCTGGTAGGACGATGGTCTGTCGTGATTCAGTCTCGCACTGACATTCAGCAGCACCTCCTTGCCTTCAGGTAAAGCCTTGAGGTCGGGGAACCCGTCACCAAATTCCAGCTGCGCTGTGCTCAGGTATTCCTGCTGCGGTCCGGCCCCTGGTGCCTTTGTAATGTTCTTTACAGATGCCTGGTGGTTATAGATTTCCTTTCCGTCGCATACCACCTGGCAGTAGTAGTCGTAATAGTCGAGTGACGTGAAGAAATTGCGGTTGGTCAGTTTGACAACGTTATTCTCAAGTTCAAACTGGATGGGCTGATACACATGCTGCACCTCATAATAGTGAGGGTGGGGTGTTCGGTCGGGTGCGATGACCCCGTTGCAGCAGAAATTCCCGTCGTTCGGCTTGTCACCGAAGTCGCCTCCGTAAGCCCAGAACTCATCCTCGTCCTTTGTCAGTTTCGCCGATGTGCGCAGCGGTGAACCGTCGATTGGTTTGGCGATACCCTGATCCACCCAGTCCCAGATGGCGGCTCCGCAGATGCTGCTGTCGGCATAGATGACATCCCAGTATTCTTGGAAATTGCCGATGGAATTGCCCATGGCGTGTGCATATTCGCGCATCATGAACGGCTTGTCGGTCACCTTTTGGGCAGTCTCACGCATCTGGTCGGGGTAGAGGTAACTGTCGTCGTAGATGCTGCTGTAGCGTCGGTCGCTGTCGTAGAAAGGCGGTCGGGTGGGGTCGAGTTCCATCACCTTGCGCTGCATTGCCTCGATATTCGGTCCCACACCCCCTTCGTTGCCGAGGCTCCAGAGAATCACACACGGGTGGTTCTTGTCGCGAGACACGAGTGATGCTGCACGGTCGATATGGGCAGCCATCCATGCCGTGTCCTCGCCCATCTCATGGTTCGCATATCCGTAGCCATGTGTCTCATGGTTCGCCTCGTCCATCACGTAGATGCCGTAGCGGTCGCACAGCTCATAGAAATATTCGCGGTCGGGATAGTGGGAGGTTCGGAGGAAGTTGATGTTGGCCTGCTTCATCAGCTTGATGTCACGCTCGTAGGTGGCATTGTCAACGTACCGTCCGGAGCGTGGATGGTGGTCGTGGCGGTTCACACCGCGGAGTTTCACGTTCTGTCCGTTGATTTTTAACACCTCGCCAACCACTTCCACTTTTTTTATGCCTAACTTATAATCGAAATGCTCAATTACGTGTCTGCTTTTGTCGCGTAGCTCCACGCTGTAGGTATAAAGGTTAGGATTCTCTGCCGACCATAGCTTTGGCTGGTTTATCACGCATGACAACTGAACCGTGATCGTGTCGCCAGTCGTCAGTTTTTTCACCTCTCCAGTTGTCTCCTTGCCTTCCAGCAAAAATACCACTTTCAGATTCTTTGCCGTTTTCTTGCCAGTGTTGCAGAGCGCGATATCGGCATGGACGGTTGCCTGGGAGTAGTTGTTGTTCAGGTCAGCCGTCACCTTGTAGTCGCAGAGATGGGTGTGGGGACGAACCCAAAGCTGTACCGGACGGAAGATGCCGCTCAGGCGCCACATGTCCTGGTCTTCGAGGTAGCTTCCATCGCTCCAGCGGTAAACCTCCACCGCAAGTCGGTTGCGTCCGGCTTTCACGTAGGGAGTCACGTCAAACTCGGCTGGCGACATGGAGTTCTGGCTGTAGCCCACTTTCTGCCCGTTGACCCAGATGTACATGGCTGAGTGGACACCTCCGAAATGTAGGATAAGGTGCTGCCGGAGCATCTTGTCCGTGGTGTCGAAGAACGTGACATACGACCCTACAGGATTGCGGTTCTCGTAGGCAGTCCAGTTTTTGGGCGGCTCAGTGGTCACGCTCGGCCGGTTCTTCACGAACGGGTAGTTGATGTTGATGTAAATAGGTGTGCCGTAGCCCTGTGTCTGCCAGTTACCGGGCACGTCAATCTGATTCCATCCGCTGACATCGTAGTCCACTTGATAAAAGTCGACTGGGCGCTCCTCGGGATTGCGCGACCAGTGGAACTGCCATTTGCCGTCGAGCGAGATGATTTCCTTACAGGCTTTTTCGAGCGACGGCAGTTGAAGTGTTGCGTGGTAGGGCAGTTTGTTGATGCCCAGGACTGCGGGATTCTCCCAATCGTGTGCAGCATTTTGTGCGTTTGCTCCGGGCGACATCATGCATGCCGTGAGCAGAGATAAGAGAAATGTTTTCATTATAATGATGTTTTTTGATTGATTTTTAGAGTTTTATAGTAACTATAGATATAATAGATTCTTATAAATAATAGTTGCTTTTGTTGGCTGTCAGGATTTTTGAATTGCTTTTATCGTCCCCTGTATTGGAGGGGTGTCAGCCCTGTCTTGAGTTTGAACTGCCGGTTGAAGTAGGCGAAATCGTCGTAGCCCAACGACATGGCGATTTGCTTCACGGGCAATGCCGTCGTGACCAACATCAGCTCAGCCCGCTCGATTTTCTTTCCGATGATGTATGAGGTTGGTGTCTGTCCCACCTCTTTTTTGAACATCCGGATGAAATGGTCTTTGGAGAGACAAGCGATATCCGCCAGTGTGTTAAGGTCAATCCGTTGGCTGAAGTTTTTTCTCACGTATGCCATAGTCTGTTCGATACGGCTGTCTGTCACCTTGTTTTTGGGCACAGCCTGCTGCAGAAAGCGTGAGAAGAGAATGAACAGTATGCCGCGTGACTCCACTTTGTCGCTGAAGGGCCGTTCCAGATTACGCTGAATATTTCCGATGAGCGTGGAGTGGTTGTCGTAGGTCTCGGGGTCGGACTGCGGCAGTCGCATACGCGGGTTCATCTCGCAGAGGCGTTTGACCAACTGCAGGTCGGCTGGTGTTGCTGCCGTTTCCACCGGATATTCCCAGTCTTCCAACATGCCGGTCTCTCCCTGGTGGTCCTCATAGATGTGAATGTAATAATGAGAAAACTCTCCGTCGCAAATATCGCTGTGCATGGTGAATGGCGGTATGAAATAGAGGTGGTCGGGCCGGAGGTTGTGTATGCCCGACGGCAGTTCTATCTTGGCAGAGCCTTCCGTCACATAATAAAGCCTTGCGAACGGGCTCCGCACGTGTTTCCAGTTCCAGTCGGCATGATGGCTGGCGAATCCCACGTTGAGTGTGAGCAGATGAAGCAGATCGACTGAGAAATTTTGCATAATTAGGTGTTTGATACCGCAAAATTACAATTTTTTTCTGAATTACGAATACTTTTTCTGTCTTTATTTAAATTTGTTATTATTGTTGATTTTTCCCTCTTTTAATAGATTATTTCTCTTTAATTGCCTAATATTAATATAGTTAACTATTTTTCCTAAATTCGTCAACTAAAAACTGATAACTAAATAATATCGATAAAATCCAATAAATTCAGCCATTTTTTACAATCGTTTATGTTATCTTTTTCCTTAACTTTGCATCATTAACATAAAAAAGGTACAAGAATACGAGAAGGCAGGAAGACGAGATTATTTACTGTTATAAAGTAAGTGGCTACAAACAAATGAAAACAATACATAGTCATTAATTCATCTTCAATACAAAACATCAGTTATGATTTACAACGAAATTGGAAAAACCGGGATGAAAGTGTCGAACCTCTCGTTCGGCGCATCTTCGCTTGGTGGTGTGTTTCATGGCATCCGCGAGGAGGAGGGCATCCGTGCCGTTCATGTGGCAGTGGACAATGGAATTAATTTTATTGATGTGTCGCCTTATTACGGACATCTCAAGGCAGAGATGGTGCTTGGCAAGGCGCTGCGTGAAATCCCGCGCGACAAGTATTACCTGTCAACGAAAGTGGGCCGTTATGGCAAAGACGGTGTGAACATGTGGGATTACTCAGCCGAGCGTGCCACCGCCAGTGTGTATGAGAGCATGGATCGTCTGGGTGTGGATTACATCGACTTGATCAATGTCCATGACATCGAGTTTCAGGCTGCATTGCCTGGCGGACTTCAGAAAGTGGTTGACGAGACGCTTCCTGCATTGGTGGCACTCAGAAAGAAAGGTGTGGTTGGTCATGTTGGCATTACCGACTTGCAGCCAGAAAACCTGAAATGGGTGGTGGAGCATTCAGAACCGGGCACGGTGGAGAGCATCCTCTGCTTCTGCCATTACAGCCTGAACGACATGCTCATCACCGAATATCTTGATTTCTTCCAGCAGCATCAGGTGGGCATCATCAACGCATCCCCTTTGTCGATGGGACTGCTGTCGTCGAGAGGAGCTCCCGACTGGCATCCGGCAGAGAAGCCGCTCCGCGAAGCATGTGCCAAGGCGGCTGAGTTCTGTGTGTCACAGGGCTATCCGATCGAAAAACTTGCTATTCAGTTCTCTACAAGCCTTAATCCGCAAATTGCAACCACGCTCTTCAGCAGTGCCAACCCTCAGAACGTGCTCAAGAACATCGGTTATGTGAACGATCCGATGGACGAGCAGCTGGTAAAGGAGGTGCAGGCAATCATCGGCGACCAGATGTTTGTGAGATGGAAGAACAGTTGAATTAGTTTGTAGTTTTTAGTTTGTAGTTTTTAGATTTTAGATTTTACAAGCGTCTTCGGGCATCGAGCCCTCGACTCTTGACGCGGACGAGACGTCCACGTCCCCAGTGATCTTTAGATTTTAGTTTTTTGTCTGAATATTCGGATTATCTGGCATACTCTGATTATTCAGAAAAATCTCAACACTCAATTTTTCAAAAACAATGATAATCGACGCACATAGCCATTTATGGCTTAGACAAGATACGGTCCTTAACGGACAGGTGATAAAGACCACGAAAAACGGCCGCTCGATTTTTTTTGGTGAGGAAGTCCAGATGATTCCGCCTTTCATCATAGACGGCAGAAACTCGGCAGAGGTGTTCCTCTCCAACATGGACTACGCTCAGGTTTCGGCGGCTGTGGTGGTACAGGAATTCATCGACGGATTCCAGAACGACTATATGGCTGATGTTCAGCAGCGGTTCCCCGACCGTTTCATCACCTGCGGCATGGCAGACTATCTCAATCCCGGATTCTTCGCTCAGGCAAAAAGCCTTATCGACAGCGGATTCAAAGGAATGGCCATTCCCGGCCACCGTCTGTTCAACGAGGCAGGGTGGGTGAGTCTCACCTCGGATGAGATGATGCGTATGTTCAAGCTGATGGAGGAAAAAGATGTGTTCCTCTCGATGGCTCTAGCCGACGGCGACCGTCAGGTGGCAGAGATGGAGGAGGTCGTTCAGGAGTGTCCGAAGCTGCGTGTCGCCATCGCTCATTTCGGCATGGCCAATCCGCCACAGACTCCGCCATGGCTGAATCCCGACTGGAAACGTCAGATTCAGCTGGCGATCCACGAGAACGTGATGATTGAGTCGGGCGGAATCACCTGGCTCTATAACTCCGAGTTTTATCCTTATCCTTCTGCTGTCCGTGCCATCAGGGAAGCCGCAGATCTCGTGGGGTGGGAACGGCTGATGTGGGGCAGCGATTATCCTCGTACCATCACTGCCATCACCTATAAGATGAGCTATGACTTCATCACGAAATCGGTGGATTTGACCGCTAAGCAAAAATCACTCTTCTTAGGCGAGAATGCAGAACGGTTCTACGGCTTTAAAAATCTTATTGAACTTCCGTATGTCAAGAATATGTCGGAGTAATATTTAGTTTTTAGTTGATAGTTTTTAGTTGATAGTTTTTAGTTGATAGTTTTTAGTTGATAGTTTTTAGTTGATAGTTTTTAGTTGATAGTTTTTAGTCTGTAATTCCTATAATAAGTGGAATTAAAACATAAACAATAATTCATATACATTTATATGCAAGCAATACAAATCACTCGTCAGCAGCAGTTAAATATCATTGATGTGGAGGAACCTCAGCAGCCTGTAGGAGGTGAGGTGCTGCTCCGACTGAAATATGTCGGTTTCTGCGGTTCAGACATCAACACATTCATGGGACGTAACACCATGGCGCTCAATCCAGTAATCCCCGGACATGAAATCGGTGCGGTCATCGAAGCTGTCGGCCCCGATGTGCCTGAAATGCTCAAACCGGGCATGGTTGTGACCTGTAATCCTTACACAAACTGCGGCAAATGTGCATCATGTCGCAACGGGCGTGTGAACGCATGTCAGCACAACGAGACACTGGGCGTTCAGCGCAACGGTGCTATGAAAGAACAAATCATCATGCCCTGGGAGAAGGTGATTCCTGCCGGAATACTTGACACTCGCACCACCGCGCTTGTAGAGCCTATGAGCGTGGGGTTCCATGCGGTGAGCCGTGCAGCGGTTACCGACATCGACGTGGTGATGGTCATTGGCTGCGGTATGGTTGGCATGGGGGCCATCGTTCGGTCTGCACAGCGTGGTGCAACCGTTGTGGCAGCCGATATCGACGATGAGAAGTTGGCATTGGCAAAGCAGATGGGTGCCGCCTATGCCATCAATACGAAGACAGAGAATGTGCATGAGAAGCTGCTTGAAATAACATCGGGTTTCGGACCGGATGTGGTGATAGAGGCAGTTGGCAGTCCGATGACTTATCAGATGGCAGTCGATGAGGTGGCGTTTACGGGCCGCGTGGCATGCATCGGCTACGCAAAGTCGGAGGTGTCGTTCCAGACCAAGTATTTCGTTCAGAAAGAGCTTGATATCCGTGGGTCGAGAAACGCACAGCCCCAGGATTTCAGGGCTGTGATACGTTATCTGGAGCGTGGCACATGCCCTGTGGATAAGCTTATTACAAAGGAAATCAAACCTGAGGAGGCACTTGAGACCATGAAGTGGTGGAGTCAGAATCCCGGGAAGGTGTTCAGGATTCTTGTGAATTTCTCGTGAGAAGATTTTAGTTTGTAGTTTTTAGTTTGTAGTTTTTAGTTTGTAGTTTATAGTTTATAGTTTATAGTTTATAGTTTTTAGATCGATACTATTGACTCTATTGAAACTATAGATTGCAAAACCCTAAACTTTACATATTGCACTTTTTATTATGACTGAAGGATATAAAGTCAAACAATATAATCAGCCGGTGAAGCGTTATTGTCAGACGCTTGACCTGAAAGACGACCCGGAACTCATAGCCAGATATGTGGAAGCGCACGACCGCTTCCACGCCTGGCCTGAAATCAGGGCTGGAATCCGTGAGGTGGGCATCCTTGAGATGGAAATCTATATTTTGGACAACAGGCTGTTCATGATAGTGGAGACTCCGCTCGATTTTGACTGGGACAGCGCCATGGCCAGTCTTGCCACCCTGCCTCGGCAGCAGGAGTGGGAGGATTATGTGGCTGTTTTTCAGTCATGCCAATCAGGCGCTTCATCGAACGACAAATGGAGGATGATGGAGCGGATGTTTTATCTTTATTAATAGGGAGTTAGATTCCTTCGGAATTGGAGTAAACATTTTAAAACTATAACTGACATAAATTATGAAAAAACTGAACAAATGCTTTTTATTTGCGTTACTGGCTGGTTTTTCGCTTGCTACAGACGCTCAGGAAATAAAAGTGCCGCTCTCAAATCCGCATGAGCAGATGGCACAAGGTAAATATCAGCCTACATGGGAGTCGCTGAAACAACATCAGACACCAGAGTGGTTCCGCGATGCCAAATTCGGCATCTGGGCGCATTGGGGCCCGCAGTGCGTGGAAGGTTCTGGCGACTGGATGGCGCGGGGATTATATCAGGAAGGAACAGATGCCTACAAATACCACGTGGCTCACTACGGTCATCCGTCGGAATTTGGATTCAAGGATGTGCTGCCGCTCTTCAAGGCGGAAAACTGGGATCCCGACAAGCTTGTGGAGCGTTACAAGCGTTGTGGAGCACAGTATTTCTTTGTCTTGGGTAACCATCATGATAACTATGACCTCTGGGATTCTAAATATCAGCCTTGGAACAGCAAGAATATCGGCCCCCATAAGGACATTCTCGACGGATGGGCAAAGGCGGCGAAGAAGCATGGGCTGCCGTTGGGCATCAGTTTCCATGCCGACCATGCGTGGACATGGTATGAGCCTGCCCAGCGCTACGATCTGAATGGAAGGAAGGCGGGTGTTTATTATGACGGTCATCTCACAAAAGAGGACGGAAAAGGCAAATGGTGGGAAGGCTACGACCCTCAGCAACTTTATGCGCAGAGCCATCCGATGAGTGAGCGCAGCTGGTGGAACGGCGCCATTCATCAGCAGTGGGGATGGGAAAACGGAGCGACATTGCCAACATCTGAGTTTGTCACTAATTTCTATGACCGCACGCTTGATGCCATCAACCGCTATAACCCTGACCTCATCTATTTCGACGTCACCGTGTTGCCTTTCTATGGAATCAGCGATGCAGGCATGAGGATTACAACCCACTTGTATAACAAGAATGACCGTAGTGTGGTGTTCGGAAAAATTCTTAACGAGGAGCAGCGCAAGGCCATCACATGGGACGTGGAAAGAGGAGCGCCAAACGAAATTATTCCTTATCCTTGGCAGACCTGCAACTGCATAGGCGGCTGGCATTACAACACCAGTATTTATGAACGAAATGGATACAAGACAGCCGAACAGGTTGTCAAGCAACTGGTGGATATTGTCAGCAAAAACGGTTGTCTGCTGCTGAGTATTCCTCTCCGTGCCGACGGCACATACGACGAGAAAGAGGATGCGATACTCACGGATTTGGAGGCATGGATGAGTGTGAACGGAGAAAGTATCTTCAAGACTCGCCCTTGGCACATCTTTGGAGAGGGACCAGTGGCTGAGAAGGATATCAAAATCAATGCTCAGGGATTCAACGACAGTCAGTTCAGCAATATGGACTACCGCGACGTACGCTTCAACCAAACTGAAAAATACCTCTATGTCACTCCGATGGGCTGGCCTTCAGATGCCACCATCACTATCAAGTCGCTTGCCAAAGGAAACCCTTACTTCAAGAAGTCCATTAAATCGGTGTTCTTGTTGGGCTACGGAAAACTGAAAGCCACTCAGACCGAGCAAGGGCTCACCATCCAACTTCCCGCCGAGCCTACTAACAAAATCGCACCAGTGTTCAGAATTGACAAGTAATTTTTTTGAATGGGAGAAAAGAGGGTGTGTCAAAATAGGCACATCCTCATTTTTTTACGCAAAGCCCCGACTTTCTCAAGCCAGGGCTTTGCTATGTCATAAATTTTTCGTAACTTTATGACATCAAAATTCAAGTTATGCAA
>JAEEGF012189113.1_pt1 | contig 11914 bp, 10 predicted proteins | sample 9134171 | NCBI WGS metagenome assembly JAEEGF01 (sample SAMN16246542, study PRJNA631951) | gut metagenome | biome: gut microbiome; feature: rumen; material: AP-attached | host: Bos | place: Iran: Karaj | collected 2018-10 | reverse complement strand
TGAAAAAATATTTTGAATTCGAAGTAATACAATTCCAACAGCAAAAACAAACACAGCACTTAATCCATGTTCTATTTTTAAATATTTTTTTAAAAGCTGTTTCAATATAACAAAAATCACAACAATAGCAAACATCAAAAGACCAGTTCCACTTCCACCCCATAATAATTCAATAAAATGTATTGAACAAAGCAATATTGTGTTTCGTGTAATCTTACCACGCACATTATATGCATACTCAATCAAAAAAAACATTCCAGTTATTACTGGAGCAACCATCTGATTCTTGGCACCGAATAAGTAATATTTTGAAACTGTATTCGCGGTAAAAGTTTGATATATCCCATCTTTAAACACAATCATGAATATTAGATTTGTAATATTCAATATTTCAAATATTAGAACTGTACCTTCTAGAATATGCCTTTTCCAATTTGGACTATTATAAAACATATTAAAAACAGCAAATGGAATGACAGCATACATTAACAATTTAATCGAATATGAAATAGATTTTCCATTAATTAATGATGCTAATGCAAGTAAAAAGAATAGTAATAAAACAAGATCAAAAATATACATTTTAAATAGTCTAGCTAATCCTGATTTATGAGAAAGCATCCATATACCCAAAATAGAAAAGCTTAAGTATCTCATTGCATTAACTAACATTCCGATTACTTGCCACTTTAGTCCTAATGCAAAAGTAAAAAAAGGAAAAAGTAGTATTGCTATCTTTATTGATTTTTTATTGATTATATTCAACCCCATTTATAAGACTTCCCGATAATTCTTTTTATATACGCAAACAGCATAATAAACATACTAATTAGAGCCAAATTTCTACTAAATAAAAGCGCTTTAAATAGACGCATCTTTAATTGTCCAGGCTTATAGTTATCTAATTTTTCAATTCCGTCTATTCTAAATAAATTTGCTAGCTCTTCTTTTTTAAAACTATTATCGCGCAGTGATGAATATATATATCTTAATTGTTCATCATATATAGAATCCATTGGATAATCTTCGCGCTTGTACAAAGGTACTAAATGATTTATACGTTCAATTCTTTTTTCGATAGTATCATTTTTATTTAGCTTTGCCTGAGCACCAGTAGGTGAAAGTGTATATCTATATAATTTATTAGGGATGCAATATAACAATCCCTTCATGTTTGTTATATAATCAACAACAAAAAGGAAATCTTCTCCCATTTTTACTGCAGGATCTAACAGAATATCATTCTCTTTGATTATTGACAATCTGAAAAGTTTGTTACAAAGCCAATTAAAAAGCTTCTGTTCTTGAAGCAATTCAATTCCTTTATAATAATTTCTTAAATCATATTTTCCTTCATCAACTTCCAAACCAAAAAGATATTCTCCAGTGTTTGAAATGATATTATAACCACAGCATACAAGATCACATTCATCTGACATTTTATTTATCATTTTTTCAATAAAGCCAGCTTCCATTTCATCATCCGCATCTATAAAAGCAACAAATTCTCCACTGCTATTACTAAGAGCAATATTCCGAGCATTACTTACTCCCCCATTGCTTATAGATATATTCTTAATTCTCGAATCACGCAAACGCCAACTAAGTACAATATCTTCTGTACTATCTGTTGATCCATCATTAACAATAATCAATTCAAAATCTTTGTAAGATTGTTCTAATACAGACTGAATCGCTTTTGATATTGTTTTTTCTGCATTATATGCAGGCATTATAACTGAAACTATCATTAAAATCCTCAATCATCATATAAATAAGACTATCTTATTCTAATATTTTTACTACGTTTATCAACAACAATGCTACCAGGCATTATATCTTTTGTAACAAGAGTTCCAGCTCCAATTATTGAACCTTTGCCTATAGTAACGCCATCAAGAATCACAACATTACTTCCGATCCAGCAATCATCTTCAACTGTAATACCTTTCTGATTAACTCCCTGACTTTTTATAGTGGTCTCAGTATCAGAAAAATTATGGTTTTCAGCAAACAAACTACATTTTGGTCCGAACATAACATTTGAGCCTATAGTAATCTTACCAGAGCAGCCAACATATCCATATGGTCCAATAGAGCTATTATTTCCAATTGTCAGTCCACACCCAAGATCACCCCCATAATAACTTGAAGGTCTGATCATAACGCCTCGACTGATAGTAACATTATCTCCAAAGTTTAATCCTTCTGAACAAAGTCCATGTATTTCAGTATAATCTTCAAATTTTACATTTTTACCACAACTAATATGATTACAATGTGAAATTCTGACTTTACATCCTACCAAAAATAAACCTTTTGTCTTTTTCATAAAGAGTCTATACCACATACCTCTTAAGACTTTTATTCCTGCTTGTCTGTGTAGAATCAATTTATCTGTAAATGAAATACTTGAATGCATTTTAAGCCTCTTTTATAACACTGAATTATATATGTTTATCAACTGAATATAATTATCCTCTGGTAAGTATTTGTCTTCAAAATCCTTACGTGCATTTCTTTCCATCTCAATTAAACTTTCAGGCATGTTCCATAAATGTTGAATCTTTATAATAAAATCATCAACATTTCCAAGCTCAAATTTGGTACCATTATACCCTTCTTTAATTGCTTCTTCGGAGAAACCAAGATTAGTAGCTACAAGAACTTTTCCTAATGACATAGTTTCAATTTGAACCATAGAACATCCTTCATACCAAATAGAAGGAAAGACAACAAATTCAGAATTTTTAACAATTTTTAAACATTCATGATGTGCTGTATATCCTAAGAAATATACATTTTCCTTTGTATCCGCCCATGTTTTAAACTCTTCCTCAAGCGGACCACTTCCCATAACTACTAGTGGTATATCAATTTCTTCCCACGCTTTCATTAAAACGCGAATTCCCTTTTCTTCACCAATTCGACCATAAAAAACAACATATCGTTCAGGAAGATCCTTATTATTTTCACTTCTAATATCTTGTAATGCATCTGAAACAAAATTATATTTCTTTACTATCTTCTTTTTATCAAATCCAATCTCTTCCAAAAGCTTTATTTGATTATTATTAAGACAAATATACTTATCGATTTGATTATAAAAAGAACGTCTTATTCTATGATATTTAAAAATGAAGGCAACTATTAAGCTCTGAATCCTAGAACCTTTAAAACATCCATACTTAAACATACGGAGATAATGCCCATCACCACATTCATTACAAATTGTTGTTCCACGTAAGGATGTACAGCAAGGGCAAATAAATCTAGTATCGTGAAGAGTTGCCACAACCTTACATCCATTACGCTTTGCAGCATATAACACTGACGGTGACATCAATGGAAAAAATGTATGAACATGAACTATATCTGGGTTCTCTCTTAGAATAATATCTTGAATATCTTTGTAGCATTTAAAAGACCACAACATTCCAAGACAAGCTTTGATTTTGCCAATGATACCCACATTGTCAAAGCTGTCATTGGAAATCGTATATCTTATAACAGTATTCCCATATTTCTCCAGTAATCTAGTTTCATCTTTAAAAACCTGATCATCTCCACTTGATGAGCCTTTTCTATGTAAGTTATGTAGAACTAATATTTTCAATTGTATTTCCTCATTCCGTTATCAGGCACTCTTAATTGCCCCAACAGCAATTGCATGGGTTTCTGCTACTTCACTAGTGTCAATAAAGACTTCTTCATATCTGTCACTAATGAACTTCCAGCTGTATGCATCCAAAATTCTTTTTTGAGCTTTTTTTCCCAATAAAGCAATTTTTTCTGGGCTAAGTGCGTCTGCTTTATTAAATAGATTAGAAAGATCCCCAAATTCTTTAGTCCAATATAAAGCTCCATCTTCAGCACACTCTCTATTAAATCCAACATCATATAATAGATTTAGTTCAGTAGCTCCTAACGCCTCTAACAAACTTGGATTAGTTCCCCCAACAGAATGACCATGTACATATCCATACGCATTCTCACGTATTTTCTTCAAAAGTTCCTGATTATATACAGTTCCTACAAATTTGATCCTAGAATCTTTTCTGAAGCCATGGACACTATCCAGTTCATTTAATAAAGAGTCATTTTTAGTTGAAATTATAACGAGATCTTTTTTACTTTCACTCTTCATGAATTCACGAATAATAGTTTCAAAATTGTTTTCTGGTACAAATCTTCCAACTACTAAGTAATATTTTCTCTTTTTAATATCGTGTTCTTTATACTAATTAACAAGTTCCGTTGATTCATCAGAAAGAGTGCTCTTTTTTGTTTCTGCACCATATGCAATATACGTTGTATTAGGATTATACTTTTTATATGTTTCTTGAATGTATAATTCAATATTCTTAGAATCGCAAATAATGAGATCTGCATGTTTTATCATCAGCTTTTCTGATATCTTCCAATATTCTCGAACCGGTTTACTCCACTTCGCCCTCATCCATTCATGTCCATCAGGATTTACAAAAACCTTTCCACCAAGTCTATGAATCTCTGAAACGTAATGTGCAAAAAATGGTCCAATTCGACATGCAAGAACATAAACAATTGCATTTTTTATCTCATGATTTCTTATATGCTTAATACAATATTCAAGAGCCATACAGTCATAACATATAGCCTGAGCTGCCCCAACTTCAGGAACATGAATCTTAAAACAATCAGCATTATGATATTTAAATCGATCTGGCATAGACCTGAGTTCTGGTGATACCCCATCACCATTAGCTTTACATGCCACATGATATTGTATATTTCTGTTATTCTGATGATACTCTGTTAATTTATCAAGAAAAGTTTCATATCCGCCATAAGATCCCGGTAAACCTTTGCTTCCTATAACATATACATGTTGCATATCACATTCTCCTTAGTTTCTAGGAATTATTTAGTAACATACATTATTAATATTACTTAATCATTCCCATACCCATATTCTTTGCCGTACTTATAATACCCATAACTATTTTTGCTCTTATCTACTTTATTAAGAGCAACTCCAAGTACCTTACAGCCTGAAGCTTCGAACTTCTCAATAGCCTTCTGAACAGATTTAAAATTCACTTTGCCTGATTCTACAATGAATACTGCTCCATCAGTATGTGGTGCTATAATAGCTGCATCTATTACTGTTCCAACTGGAGGAGTATCAATTATAACCATGTCATAATCTTTCCTAAGATCATCAAGGAGCTTGCCAAGCTTATCTGTTGACAGAAGCTCTGTAGGAGCCTTTGTTGCAGGTCCTGTAGGTACTATGTACATGTTATCGAAGCCTTCTGCAGTATTATGATAGATGATGTCATCTACTTCACACTGTCCAGACAGATAATGAGTCAGACCGTATTTCATCTTGCCTGATACGAGCTTCATCTTAAGGATTGACTTTCGAAGGTCGGTATCTACAAGCACTACTTTCTTACCAAGCTCTGCAAATGACTTTGCAGCTTCGATAGTGATTGTACTCTTGCCTTCATTGGTCATAGTACTTGTGAAGAGAACTGATTTAATGCCATCTCCTGCAAATGCTATACTGGTTCTAAGGTTCTTAACTTCTTCTGTCATTCCAAAGGGTAGCTTCTTGGTTTCTAATTCAATATCTATCATGGCGACTCCGATTTTCTGCCTAATTTAGGCCGACTTTAATTAAACACTAGCCATTTATTCATCAAAAAGCCTAGTGCATACACTCTTTAGATGAGCGAGTCCCGAACTGTAACAGTTCTTCAGGACTCTTTCATCTAAAATTAAGTAATGATCAGTTATTACTTCTTTTTCTCTTTTCTAAGGGAGATAAATGTACCAGATACGCATGCTACTGCGATCACTGCGAAGATTACTACGAACAGGATCTGGTTATCACCTGTTCTTGGTGATGTCTTACTTCCAGTTCCTTTATTAGATGTATTAGCAGCTGCGCTAAGAGATGTCTTCTCTGCTACAATTGCTACTGGTGAAAGGCTTGTAAATTCACCTACTACATATCCGTTACCTACTTCTGAAGCAACTTCTTCCCATACACCGATTGCTGTATTGTAGTGCATTACATGAATCTTAGTCTCAGTTGTGATTCCGGGAACTGTAAATGTGATATATACAGGGTTCTCAGCGCTAACCACTGTTCCTTCAGGTACTGTAACATCTGCAGATACAAGAACTTCAAGATCTGCAGCTGTAACTGTTTTTACTTCTTCGTTATTACCATTTGTATTATTAGCATTATTTGCAGCTTCTATAACTGTATTAATAGTTTCTGCAAGAATTGTCTTATCTTCAATATCAGCAAGAACTTTCTCATCTTTAATCTCTTCTGTTGCAACTTCAACAGAATTCTGCTTCCTATCAGCTCCAAGTACTGCAGCTTCACCTGCGTCTTCTCTTGATCTTGTAGCACCAAGAACTTCTGCTGTATCTGTTCTACTTGCTGCAAGTGCGCTTGTTGTTCCAAGTGCAAATGTCAATGTTGCTACTACCATAGCTGCTGTTGTTAAAATCCTCTTTTTCATCACTCATCCCTCATCTTTTCTTAAAATATTGTTAATTCTATGAAGAGTTAGTTCTCTACATAGAAGAGTTGTATTATCAATTTGGTGAGTTCTTCATTGTCTACATAGAACTCATCATGAAGCACTCCTTCGACATTGTCACCGGGCAGCATATAGACTGTGTCTGCTACAGCATATTTTGCGAAGCAGTCTGCAATGTCAGCGCTCATATCTTCATAGAGATAGTCGCTTGCAGCTTCTTCCATAACGTTTATTACTCCGGTTCCTTTCTGTCTTGCAGTCTGGGACAGCGCCAGCATGAACTGGGTCTGTCTGGACATTCGGTCCATGTTACTGCCTCTTGTCTCCACGTCTCTTGTGTGGACGAAGTCGAAAGCATCTTTACCATTTAGAGTAATAACTGCACCTTCGGTATACATGGGATCAAGATCAGTCTCATCTGATTGAAGCTTTAATGTCACACCGCCTATTGCATCAACAGATGGCTCGATACCATCCATTGTGAGAGATACCACGTTATTGATGCGGGTTCTCATAAGTAGGTCGGCTACTTTCTGCTTGGTCAGGTTGCAGGCTTCTCTGGCTGAGCGTCCATAAGAATACTGCATCGTGATCTGCTCTTGTCCTGTGTAGAGGAATTCTCCATCGTTATTATATATATCAACGCCTACCATGGTATCTCTGTTGATCTCAAGGGGAGTTATGAGCTCTTTGTCCTTATCGATTATGAACAGGATCATGGTATCGGAACGTCCGCCTTCATCGATTCCGGCTCCCTGCCTGGTCTGGTCAGAATCATCTATACCCAGGAAGAGAACTGTCTCTATCGATGTATTTGGTTTATACTTCACTCCGTTATAAGTTATGGTTCCATCGAAGTTATCAATTATGGCCGTAGTCGCTGTTGATGATGCTACAGTATTCGAATCATTTATTGATGATCCGCTTGCAGATATGTCCATAGTACTATGCGTTTCTGAGCTTCTACGTACCGTTTTTTCATCAGCACGTATCGCGCTTTTATATCCATAGGCACCTGCTCCAAGTACTATTACTACTGCAGCTGTCATCAGTATTAAGAATGTCTTACGTTCCTCGCGGCCAAATCTTTTATGTTTTCTATGTCTATGCTTATGACTCATATCAACCTCATGTTGTATATTATCATCCCTGTTATTACGAGAAAAGCTTATTAGTTGAAATAATGCTTTTTACATCACTTTATAAGATCAGTTACTATCTATATTTCTTCCATCCACTTGTGTCATTACCGCTACTACCAAAAAGCGGTTATCTCTAAGCTTCCTGTCACAGGTTGACAGCGTTATGATCTTGCTATCAGATGTAACTTCCATGTCATTATTATATATACTGCGCTCTTTCACTATGTCGTTCTGAAGAGATTGCAGAAAGAGGTCTCTATCCTCTCTTATATCATCATCATAGTAATATGGTATATGTGCATCACTGTACATAACCGCAGCAAAAACTGTATAAGCATATGTATGGTCCTTGGTATAAATATAAATAGTCCTATGATCATTGAAGAAATCTTCATCTTCATAGTCATGAAGGGCTCCGAACATAGAACCGTCATTCATATTGTGACCATATATAACTGTGTTGAACTCAATGAACTTACTGCTGTCGCATAGTTCTGTATATGGGCATCCGTATTCTGAGTAGATTCCATCTGCTCCGTGATTGAGATAGTAGGAATCATCTGTTGGATGCTGGGCTATTGGATAGTCAACCTTGGTATCCGGTATCGATATCCATGCGTATATGTCTTCGTTAGAAGCCTGAAGGCTTTCAAAATCTATTGGGGAACTGAACGATGCTGAAGTGCCTGACCCTGATGTCGTGTCGTCTGTTACCGATACATTTGATGTATCTGCTGTCTTATCTTTAATATTGTCTGTATCAGAAGCTGTATCGCCTATATGAGCTGATTCCTGAACGTCTTGTACGAGCTGCTCATTATGAATCTTATCCGATATCCTGTAACCTAAAGCTGCTGATATTATTCCAAGGAGTATTATTAATAGTATACATGCTATGAGTTTTTTCTTACTCATGATTTATGCTTCCTCTTCTTATTAATAATTCCCTTATCCTTTGCAATTGAATCTTCAAGTGGGAAGGAAGCAAATGTTCCAAGTCCTAAATACTTCCTAACGTCATCTTCGTCCTTGATGGTATTATCAGAATAGTATCTGACAAGTACGAAGCCTGCTGCGAGGAGAAGACCTGCCATGAAGCCCATCGCTGTGTTCTTCTTGGTAGATGGCTTACTTGGAAGCTCAGCCGGTACAGCATCTTCTACTGATGAAGGCTTATCTGTATCTATAACCTGTGCAACTCTGTCTGCAAGTACGTCTGCGATCTCATTGGCTATGTCTGCTGCAAGTTCAGGATCAGGATTCTCAACAGTGATCCTGATGATACGTGAATCCTTAGGATTCTCTATATCTACTATATGTAGTAAATCTTCATAAGTAGTATCAAGCCCCAGGTTCATGATAACCTTCTCAAGAACCGGTCTACTGGTTCCAAGGATCTCAAAATCGACTGTAAGCTGTGATCCAAGCTGAAGGTCTGCTGCTGTTGTTATACTTGTTGTTTTTGAGAAAATGTAGATCATCGAAGATGATGTATATATCGGCGTCATAAAATTAATAGTATAAGCAAATGCTGCCGTAGCGCCGATGATCGCACATAATGCGATTGCAATGATGTTTTTCTTTAAGACAAAGAAGAGCTCAGCGAAATCAATTTCATCATCTTCTTCAAGCTGAATAAAATCCGTGTTATTCATATCTCACCATCCCTATTTACTTATAAATCATCAGATTCATAGCCCCCTCATAGGCTGTGATCCAGCGTAGCAAAAGCCCGCAATAAGCCAGCGCAATGAATCTACCCACCTTCATTGCTCCCAAATTTCTAATTATTATTTATACATTGGTGTGACTTAGTATGATTTATACCGAAGATGATTATATATGATTAACTATCATTTAAACAATCATATTTTTATTTATTTTTTATCATATTTTATTAATTTTGCCAATTCTAACATAATTGATAGTTTTTTATCTAAATATCGCATATTTGCTGGTGTTAATTGGATTCATTTTCCCTATAACCAGCTATAGTTTTTATGTTTTGAATGATTTTTTAGTAATTTTGTTGTGATTATTTAGATGATCATAAATGATCATTTTGAAGCAATATTTTGTGGACTATGCCAAAGAAGGAAACTTATTATAATTGCATATTTATAAGTGCTTTTATACAAGGTCTATTTGGAAACTCTCGCCTTTTATTACGTAATTATGTGATTGTGTTTCTTCTATTAATTATTACTTTAATTCCGTATATCTATATCTTATACTATTGATATAGTAGTAATATCAACCAAAAAAACAGTAAGGAGGGTACTGTAAGCATGAAAACAAGAAAAGTATTGAAACAGTTGTTTGCAATGCTGCTTGCACTGATCCTGATCGTGGCAACCGGTGTCACACATGTGCAGGTGCATGCAGAGGATCTTTCTGCGGATGTAAGAACTATTCTTAATATTCCGATGGATCTGTCCGGCAAGACCATTATCATTCATACAAATGATATACATGGTGCGATCAGCAGATACGCTTATGTAGCATCACTACGTGACAATCTGAAAGGCCGCGGAGCTGATGTCATTCTTGTAGATGCCGGAGATTTCAGTCAGGGAACACCTTATGTCAGCACCACCAAGGGCCTTGATGCGATCACTATGATGAATGCTGCAGGTTATGATTTTGTAACTCTTGGCAATCATGAATTTGACTATGGATATGATCAGCTTAGATCCAATCTTAATTTTGCCAAGTTCAAAGTACTGTGTGCCAATATTTTGAATCCTGATGGCAATAATCTTTTTACTCCCAATGCAATCTATACAGGTCCTTCCGGACTTAGGATCGGTTTCTTCGGAATGGAAACTCCTGAGACCAGAACCAAAGTTAATCCTTCTATGATCAAGGGGCTCAATTTCCTTAACAAGTCAGACAACTATATATGCGCTCAGGCTCAGGTTGATGAGCTTAAGACTCAGGGCGCGGATCTTGTTATCTGCCTCTCTCACCTTGGTGTTGATGAAGAGTCTGCACTGGATGGCAACCGAAGTGTTGATCTGTATGCCAATACAAATGGTATAGATTTTATGATCGACGGTCATTCACACACAGTAATGACAGCCGGCAGCGCCGGTGAACCTGTTCAGTCTACAGGTACCAAGTGCGATAATATTGGTATAGTTCAGATTGATAATGCTACTAAGACTATTGATGATCATTATCTTATAACTCTTGAAAATCTGGCTCAGGAAGTTACAACTTCCGCCAACGCCAATCTTATTTTCCAGAGAGTTAATTCTGAATATGATAAGGTTCTGGGACATACAGCTATAGATCTTAATGGCCAGAAAGATCCCGGTAACAGAACTCAGGAGACCAATCTTGGTGATCTTATAACCGATGCTCTTAAATGGTCTGTTCTTAAGGAAAAAGATGCTCTGTCAGTTGATGAAGATCATGTAGTTGCTATCACTAATGGCGGTGGTATCAGAGCTTCTATAGATGCCGGTGCTATTACTAAAAATGACATCAACACTGTTCTTCCTTTTGGCAATACCGTTGCTGTTGTATACGTAACAGGCGAAGAGCTTCTTGAAGTCCTTGAAGCATCCACTTTCTGTACTCCTAGTGCTATCGGTGGTTATCCTCAGACTTCCGGCATCAAGTTCACTATCGATACTACAAAGCCTTACCAGCAGGGCGAAGCTTATCCCGACTCTACATACTATGCACCTGCAGCTATCACACGTGTAACTATCGAAAGCATCAATGGCAAGCCATTCTCACTTACAGATACATATGCTGTAGTAACCAATAACTTCTGCGCAGCAGGCGGCGATACTTATTACAGATTCTTATCAGCCAGTGATCAGTTCGATACCGGCATCGTTATGGACGAAGCTGTTATGGCATATGTATCAGAAGTTCTCGGCGGCAATGTTACTGCTGATAAGTACGGCGATGTAAGAGGCGATCAGACAATCATAAGATGAAGCAAGGGTCAAAAAGGCCTTAAAACATCTGCTTCATAAAATGAGGCTGTAATAAAATCAGATATGATGACAAAGCATTATATATTTGCAGCTGATATGAATTCAAAGTTCACAACTTATGTCTTTGTGTCTTATGCCATTACATTAAGGCTCTTGAATAATTGCAGCAATATTGTATAATCATTGTGTTCTAAAAAGATTTGTTCAAAGAAGAACAGCAGATTCACGTCCTGCTGTTCTTCTTTTATTAAAATCGAGTTATAGTATTACATTA
>JAEEGF010469613.1_pt1 | contig 11914 bp, 10 predicted proteins | sample 9134171 | NCBI WGS metagenome assembly JAEEGF01 (sample SAMN16246542, study PRJNA631951) | gut metagenome | biome: gut microbiome; feature: rumen; material: AP-attached | host: Bos | place: Iran: Karaj | collected 2018-10 | reverse complement strand
GGGGTCGGAGAGGGTCCTGCCGGGCGGAAGGAGAAAAACTGAATTTTTACAGGCAAGATTTCGCACTTTTGTGCGTTTTATAAGAAAACGAAAGCGATGAAGATTTTGAAGAATGTGATTTGCGCGGCGCTACTGGTAGTGGGGCTGGGCAGTTGTGAGAAGATCGACGTGAACAAGTTGGAGGGGACTTGGTCTGAGCAATATGACCCGACGGTCTTTGCGATGGACGGCTCCGTGACGTTCACCTTCGACGGAAACAATGGCTACCAGCTTCACGTATATGATGCCCTGAGCGGCGAATCTCACGACTATAGCGGCCATTATGCCATTGACCTGATTAACAAGGGCACTATTACCATCAATCCGTCGATGTCGGACTTCAGCAATGTCACATACAAGCTCGTGAAGCTGACATCAAAGGAGATGGAATGGCAGAAGGAAGGTACGACCTATTCTGTTGGGACCTGGGGCTCTGATTACCGGCACTTTGTGAGGGGAAAGTAGATCCTTCGGCTTCGCCTCAGGAGGACATTCCTTAGAAAGACAGAACTGCCGTCACGTTGAGGTGGCGGCAGTTGTTTTTTGCACGATTTTTGCGAAAAGTTTGATGAATCAAAAAAAGTTTGTACCTTTGTACCATCTCATTGACCAAGTTGTCAAAGGAGTTACGGGATCGTCTTTCGAGGCGGTCCTTGATTTTTAATTATGGGAGTCTTTCCATTATGTCAGCCACCAATTCATTTGGGGTGAGTATTCGGCCAACACTGGCCAGCCATTGATTATACTCGGCCTCTTTCTTTTTTACCGTATTGGAATATGTCCCGTAAAATGCCGTCCATAATAGCACATAGGTTTTACGAATATCGAGAATTACAAAATAGTTTTCTCCTGTATCAACATTCAGCCATATGCAAATCCGGTGTTTTCCATTCCGCTCCTGCTCCCAGAAACGTAAACCAAAGCCTTCCACACTTTCGATTGTAGGTCTGGCCCACGGCATTCTTTCACATCGTCTAAGATCAGGAACACGTTCATCCTCCACATCCCCCTCGTGTGTCATATGGTAAAATGTGTACGCCCTTTCTTGAAACATAGGGTGGTATTTGAGACGAATCTCGTTTGTCCCAAAGTGTGCTTTATGCTGTATGAAGTCTGCATTAAATACGTCATAAATAGCATCAATGTATGCAGAATAATTACCTCCATAATCTTCCAAACAGATAATACGAGGCAATGATTGAATCGAAACGGCCATTATTGAACCCTCCCTTTCCAGATAAAGATGTTGACTTTGTCCTCTTTGTAAAGAGTGTTCTGTAGTAAGGAGTACCCAGAACGTTCTTTTATTCGGTCAATTAGGGCGAGTTTCGCACGGCTTGTTGTCAACCCACGTTGAGCGTAGCATATTGCTCCCACTAAGAAATCAGCTAATTCTATCAGTTCCACTTCGTGTGAACGCACTTGTTGAATCCGTCTAACAACGTTTCTGTTAAAATCATAGTGAGAACGGTTAAGGTATTCTTGCAGGTTATTAACCTTCTTCTGGCTCTTCGTATCCTTAATATCAAGGTATATTTCATAAGAAGACTTCGGTTCAATAATAGTCTTCAACAAGTCAAAATACACTTTGTAATACAAGGAATCCTGTGACATCTTATGCTGAAGGCGAAGCACAGACTTGTCGGGAATAACTACGGCACGAAAATGTATGTCTTGATTATCAAAGAAATAATTGACTACATCCAAGTAGTAGTCCAGCTTGGCAGGAGAAACGGCATTCCACTTCAACTCACAAGTTGACTTTAGGCCATGCTCAACCTTTATTTCCCGAAGCCGTTTGAAGATATCGGCTCTTTTCTCGGAGGGGCACCAAACGGCTCCTAGGGCCATCTGCTTTATGTCGTCATTTTACAGGTGACAGGTTTCGTCGAAGTATATCGAATCATCCATATACAATAAATCTTTTATCTTGGCAAAGTTAGCAATCTTTCTGGTCATTTCTAATAGTATGGGCTTATCTATGGCATTTCTGGCATTATTGGCATTTTGGATGTGCCGAAAGTGCCAATAGTGCCACTTGTGCCATAGGGGGTTAGAGAGTATTACCGGTAACGTTTTTCATAATAGCCGTGGGTGATTTTGCGGAAGAGGCTGGTGGAGAGCCAGCGCTTGAAGGTGCGCTCTGGCATACCGTAGCGTTCGGCCACCAGGAGGCCGGTGCGGGTCTCGAAGCTTTGGGGCAGTTCGTCGTAGATGGTCTTCTGCATCCCGGGGAGTTCATCGACGGGAGAGCTGATGAACTTGCGGTGGGCTTTGATGCCGCAGGCGATGAAGTAGTAGCTGAGGGCGATGGCGCCGCGCATGCTGTCTTCGCTAATGTCGGCAAGTTTGGACTGCCTGCAGCCGAATTTCAGGACCTCCAGTACCAGGGCAAATCGGCCGCAATAACGGTCCATCTTGGTGGCCAGGCCGGCGAAGCTGCTGCCGCCGTTGTTCTTCTGGTCGCTGAGGTTGTCGAACCATTCTTTGTAGAGGGCTTTGGCTCCCGGGGAGAGTTTCACGACTTTTGGTGTGCCTTCGAACGGAAGGGAGAGGATCCGCTGGATAATCTTGTTCCAGCTCTGGGCGATGCGCTCGTCGATATCGATGTCGTTGAACTTGGGGTACGGGACTTTCTCCGGGAAGGCGAAGAGCCAGCGGTCCACGAAGCCGTTCTGGATCTTGCCTTTGGCGAAGCTTACGAGGATCTCGGGCTGGATGCCGCCGAAGACGCCGATGCAGGTGTCGTTAATCTTTACGGGGTCGGCCCCGACGCGGTTGACGGTGACGCCTCCTCCGGCGAAGAGTTGAGTCCACATCTGTTCGTCGGCGCCGCTGCGGTATTTGTTGAAGCTGTAGATGAAGCCGATGAGTTCGTCGAAGAAAACGATGAGGCCTCTGGGATTGGCTTTGTGCTGGCGGACCAGGACTTCGGGGGTGAAGTCGCTGAGGATGTACTGCTGGTACATGGGCATCTCCAGCTTGGGATTCCGTTCCTTCAAGGGTTTGAGGAATTCGGCATCATAGAGTGCTTTCTCGCTGACGTAGCGCTCATATTGTTCATCGTCTTTCTCCCGGATGGGCGCCAGGGCGAAATCGAAGCAGCTGGTCTTGTTGGTGCCTCGGCCGCCGACGATGGCCAGGTACAGCAGCGGCTTCTCTTTCCAGCCGGTCTGCATCTCGATGACGGCGGCGTTGCCACAGGAGAGGGCGGCTACGAAGAGGAGGCAGGGCGCGATGTAGTCGATGGGAAAGTTCTGGTGGAGGTGGGTTTCCCGGACGATTTCCTGGACTTTCTTCGGCAGCACCTCAACGGGGAACGGGATGCATTCATAGTGCGGAATGCTGTCGGGGATGACGCCGCGCTGATGGCAGCGGTAGTAGAAGCTGCCTATGCCGATGGAACGGGTTGACTTGAGCAGTTCGTTGAATTTGCGGTCGGTGTCCTCAGGATTGTATTTCTTGGAACAGGCGGAGAGCCGGTGAAAGGCGGCGCGGCCGGTTTCGCCAAGGCTGGAGAGGGCCATACCGATGGTGAGCCACTCTTCGTAGTCGTCCAGGGGGATGCGCTTTTGCTCCCAGAGGGAGACATACATCTCAAGGCGCTCATCGTCGGGGATGTCTCTGGGACGGAATTCTTCCGGGAGTTCTTCTTCGGGCTCTTCCGGCAGCTCATAGATGTCGCAGCTGTCGTTGAGGTAGGGATGTTCATCGATGCTGATGAAGCGGAGGCGGGTTTCGTCACTGCAGGCGGCGTCGACGGTGTAGCCGATATCGGCCAGCTCGCGGGAAAGGGCGTCGAAGTACTGTTTGTGCTCACGCCAGTCGGTGGCAGCCACGGGAACGATGCCGAAAAGGCCCTTACCACTGACGCTGAGGCCAATGTACCAGAAGAAGGATAGCTGCGCAAGGTCCTGTTTGGCAGCATCAACGTCTTCCAGGTTGTCGAAATCCAGGACTATGAGAGAATTGTACTGCTGGATCTTGTCTTCCTTCCGGATGCCGGCAAGACGTGTTTTGACTTTGCAGGAGATGCAGCCTGCAGGGAGTGTCGTGCGTTTGAGACGGGAGCGCTCGGCTTTGTCGGCCATGGAGCGGATTACCCCTATCTCGTCACGGTACTCGGTTCCCAGCTGAAGGAATTCGGCGAGGGTAAGGATTTGCATCTGGTTGGCGTCGCGGAGATAGCCTTTGCCGCGACGCTCGATGGGCTCATCATTCTTTCCCGGAATGGTGGCTCTGTGGAAAACGCACACCGGCGTTTCCCCAATGGGCCTGCTGTCGGGCCCAATCTTGGTTAGATTTGCCATAATATGCTCTGATTTTGAAGGTTGGTTCGATTACGATTTCCCTTTGTATCGAGCATATTTGCCTATGGCGTTCTGTTCTTTGAGTTTCTTCAGATCATTTTGGCAGACCATACGCCGACCATCTTCTTTTTTTGTACGGATGGAGGGCAGCTGTTTCAAGCGGTCGTAAAATGCGGTAGTCTTGATTCCGAGCAATTTGCAAGCCTCCTTGACGGAGATGTAAACTTCTTCCTCGTCAGCCTTTTGTCTAGGAGCAACCTCTATCATCGCCTTCTTGACACTGTCATAGACGATATTCTCCAGATAGTCCCCTATAGCGTGCAGTACACTGTCCATGGTTCTTACTGTTATGAATTTGACAATAGGGTTGTGCGCACTCCCCGTCGGAAAACCCTTCCGGCAGTACAAAGATGAAAGGGAAATTACGGAATTACAATACCTTACGGATGTCGATGGGTGTCGGCATCCGTCGGGACGCAAGCTAAAAAAGGCCCTCAGTGGAGAGCCTTTGTGTGTCTTGGATGCCGACGGGCACCGACATATTTCCGTTATTTTTGATGGGGATAGTTCGACAATATGATTGCCAAGGGGTCTTGTTCTGAGATTTTGTCGGCTGGGTATTTGGTAAAGTGTGCTTGTCTCGGCAAGTGGTCTTCGCCATAGAAGTGGAAGAGGCGGTTCATAACCTGGGCTGTGGTGTTGAAGTGCTTGCCGAAGTATGTGGCTTGTGTGAGGGTTCCTTTCCAGGTGCCTTTATGGGCACCAAGAGTGTGGTGGTAGAGCACGTCTTCTAGATCCTGGTCTGTGAGGCCTTCGAAGTAGGCCTGCATGGCGCTGCAGAGGCCCTGCATGGGCGTGAGCTTTTCAGCCGGTGTGACGCGGAGGCTTTGCTCGTAGCTGAAGGCGGGCTGCAGGAGGTCTGCGTACTGAGCGGCCAGGATGGCGTATTCGCGGGAGGCTTCGTACTCTCCCAGGATCCTGGTGGCAGTAGGTTCATCGGCCGTGACGGCATCGTCGAAGCCGGTGACGGTGGAGGTGAACCGGCTGAAGCTGTCCTCGAAAAGGCGGAGTTCATAGAGGCGGCCACGGTTGCCCTGGATGGCGGGCCATTCGTCCCGGATGAAGCTGCAGCTGCCGCGGAGGGCGTCGTCAAGGGTTGCATATTCTTCCCGAAGCCAACGAATATCGCCGGGAATACCGGCGGATTCAAGTTTGTCCATTTCTTCCCTTCGTATGGAGCGAGTCACCCGCTCTATACGCACGGTGGCGGAACCTATCAGCTCCGCCACGGTCATAAGAGTTTCTCTTGCTTGTGTTTCCATATCAGTCGAAGTAATTGTACTTGTCGATAATCTTGTCCACAACCTCCAACTGATCGGCTTTGATGTATTTCTTGAGCATGTTGGGCGATGAGTGGCCGGTGATCTTCATGATGTCGTAGACATCCATTCCGGCCAGGTACATCAGGGTGGCTCCGGTTCGTCTCGCCGTGTGCGAGTGGATCAGTTTATACTTTTCATATTTGACTGTGGTTTTGGTGCCGCCCTTGGTCTCGACCATCTCTACCATTTCTGTGAGACCGGCCATCTTGCCGATTTCTTTGATGTAGCGGTTGATGACCTGGTCGGCCAAGTGGGGCATCTGGTAGTTGTAGCGCTCCAGGATGTTCTTGAGCTCGGTGGAGCAAGGGACGGCCACCTTGGCGCCGGTCTTGTGCTGCCGGATGTTGATGTACATCACTTCGCGGGTCTGAATCTCGGGCTTGGTCTTGCCGGGGTTCTCCGGATCCGGGACATCGACGATGGTGCGCTTGGTGTAGGACTGGATGGCGTCGCGGGTGATGTTGTTGTAGTCGGAGACGCGCTGGGCTGTCCAGCAGCCGACGAGGAAGATGTCGCGGGCCTGCTGGTAGCCGACGGGCATCTTGGTGAGGTCAACGGCGCAGAATTTCTCCAGATCTTCCTTGGTGAGGTAGATGGAATCGACCTCCACGCGGGTGCCTTTGAAGCGCTTGTCCTTGAATTTCTGATTCTGATTGTAGCCCTCGGATTCGGCGCAGCGGAGGATGCTCTTGAGGTTCTTGATGTGCTTGCCGACGGTGTTGATGGCGTAGTTGCGGGCCTTCATCCATTCGGTGTACTTGAAGTACAGGGGCATGTCGATGTCGTCGAAGTCGTAGGTCTTCTTTGTCTCCTTCTGAAAGGTGGCCCAGACGGTCATTGACTCGCGAAGGGATTTTGCCGTGCCGTAGGCGAAGTTGCTGCCTTTGTCGGTCTGACGTGCGCCGGAGAAGATCTCCTCTATATACAATTTGATGTATTTGGAGAGAGTCATGCGCTTGGCCTCGGCTTCAGCCAGGCGGCGGGCCTCTTCCTGGCGCAGCTGCTCGTCGCGCTCTTCGCGGTAGATGATTTCGTTGCAAATCTTCTCAAGATCCTTTGCGGTCATGCTTTTCCCGTCACGGATTCTGGAGTCCACGGCGTTGCGGATCTGCTCCATCTTGCTGACGACGAAGGAGCCGGATTCGCTTTGGGCGTAGTTTGCCCAGGCGGCGCCGCTTCGGCTGAGTGTCCACTTTTCGATGGGGACGTTGAGCGGAGTTTTAAGACGAAGATTGAGTTTGGGCGTGGAGTACTGGACCCTCACATGCAGGGGAACGAGCCCCTTTGTTTTGTCAGTCCTGACGATAAAAGTAGTAGCCATAAGCCATAAAATGTTAAAAATTTCGTATTGCAAAGATACGAAAAATTCCGAAAACTGGTACTAAAATGGTACTAAAAATCTCGAAAGAGCCTCCGAGGGTGTCGAAGGCTCTTTTTCGTCTTTATACTGACTATCAATTATTTATGCAAAAATGCTTTCGAAAGGACGGGGAGAATTTTCGTCAAATACGGTCTCGTCCGCACCGCTTAAAATGGCTCTACAGATACCTGTAGGGCCATTTTAGTATCAAAACTTGGCTACATCTTGGCTACATTTTACAAATGGCCGGAACGAGAGACTGGATTAGGGGTTATTCTCAACAATGGAGACAGTTATTTGGAGGCTTACCGATATTGGAGACTGCCTGTCACGGATGTCTGGCACGAACAAACCGGTTCCTGGATCGGCTACGAATGGTGGCCAGATGACTGCGTCGACTGCCGTTTACAGGGGGGAACAACTAAACGGCCTCCTGAATGGCCGATTTAATCATCGAATACTACTTATTAGCTGCCGGAGGACGTTTTTAATTGTACCTTTGTATCTATAACCAAGAGATTCAGATGGGTGTTTTATATGAGTTGTCCACCAAAAATATGATTGATAATATGAGCTATATTAGAAGAATATTATTCATCTGTACTTTGTTGGGTGTGATTGGGTGCTCTGAACAGCCTGAAGGCACCGACTTATATCATAGCAGTGATTTCAGCAAACACGAAACTGTGAAAAAACTGTATTCTGCGACAAAAGGCAAAGGAATAGACATCGTCTTGATGGGTGATGCGTATTCTGACAGAATGATATCAAGCGGCCAATATGATGCAGACATGGAACTTGCCGTGGACGCTATTTTTGCAAATGAACCTATGGCTTCATTCAAAGACTACTTCAATATTTACATTGTGTATCTGGTGTCAGATAATGAGGTAATTGGAGAGTCTACCGCTTTGGGCAGCACCTGGGAAGAAGGCTATGCTACTGCCGATGTTCCGGAAAAATATAGGATATTGGCTACAGGTAATAGAGATTTGACGGTCCAAGAAGCAATCTTAATAATCAATGGCACAGGTCATGTTTCCGGATACACAGACCTGCTCGTTTCGGATTTTAACACCCTTTTTTATGATTGTGACTATGGCAGAGGTACCAGCTCCATTGTAGTAGGTCGTGGCAATCAAAATGCATCAGAAGAGTTCTCGTTAACTGTTGCTCATGAATTCGGCCATAGCTTTGCAAAGCTTGCTGACGAATACTATTACGATGGCTCTTCACCGGACCTAAATTCAATCACAAATATGTTTAATCGTTTTGGCTGGTACAAAAATGTGGATGTGACGTCTGACCCTGCTACCATAAGATGGGCTCGTTTCCTGAGCGATGAAAGATATGCTAATGAAAAGTTAGGCGCTTATGAAGGAGGCTTTGAGACCCCCGAAGGAGTCTGGCGCCCGAGTTTAAACAGCATCATGCGCTATGGAACGGAATTCAACGCGCCATCAAGAGCCGCGATATACAATCGAATCCACAAGCTGGCTTTTGGAGATGATTGGCAATTTGATTACGAGACCTTTGTGCAGCAGGATCTCAAGAATATCCCGCAATCAAATCAAACGAAGGCTATCTATGCACCATCTTCGCCCCGGGTTAAAAGAAATCACATTTTCAAGATGGAAGAATCCATCGATCCGGATGGAAGAAAGGTAGTAACTGTTATCATGGGTTAATCCGTACAGCACCTAACAGCCAAAAGAGATAATCACTTGATTTTTCTTCGGGAAATTGATTATTATGTAAAAACCCATCGAAAATGCATTCACAATGATAAAGAGATTCTTCTTAGGCTCACTGATGATGATGGCGGCTTCAGCGAATTCGCCACAGTACTACCGATCCTGAATACCGATAGTGGAAATCTTCTCCGCAGCGAGCTTCGCCCCCTCCTACGGAGGCCTGCAGGAACTTCGATCTGTAGCACACTGAGCGTTGTTGGGCTCTCAAGATAAAAACAACCAGCATCACATGCGTGCTACGCACGCAAACGCGTACACCCACCCCCACCTCCACACACGTGCCTGTACACGCATTAGAGGATAGGATGCGAAGGGCTTCGCCCTCTCTCCTGTAGATGTATGCGAGTTGCGCAGCAAACGGCACTCTGTTCAAGGATAGGAGGAGTGCACACTTTTCGTGTGCATGAATGCTATCTTGACCGATAGGTCAACGTTCGAAATGACTCCTATTATTTGAAGAATGGATCGTCTATCCGGATCTGCCGGATGCGTTCCTGAAGCACCTCCAGCCGGGCGATGAGATCATCGAACGACAACGCGTCGCCGTAGATGAAGTTCTTCCGCATACTTGCGTAATCGTCCGCCCATTTTTCACGGATTTCTCCCTGTGGAATGAAGGAAATGGTCGACGGGTGGTGGGTCTTGTAGTCGATACCCCGGATGCCGTTGAAGACCGCCCGGTGCTTGACAATATCAACCCAAAGCCGTGTATCCGCAAGCGCCTCGCGACCAAAATCAGTGTCCATCAGATGCTCGATATCATACAGATGTCGCGTGATCCGCCGTGTCCGCGGATGGTCTTTCTGCAACTCCTCGTGCAGCAGGAAAATCTTTTCCAGGAATGTCCGCGAGGGCACGACCGCTGTCACTTCTGTCTCAAAATCCGCAAAGTCTTCCGGCAGTACTTCTGCCAGATAGGGGCGGACGAGGATCTTTTTCCGAGGCTCTTTCAACGACCGGCTGCTGATTTCTATTTTCACCTGCGCGGGAACATACGCATTCGCGGTAAACAGACTACGATAAGGCAACAGCACGACAGTTGGATCCTTATCTGAATCGTCTGCTTCCACGAACCGCATCTCAAAATCCGTGGCTCCCATATCCCTAAGCATAGCGCCCAATTCCGGCGTAAGCTTCTCGCGAATATAGGCTCTGGCCAGTTTGCGGATGCGTTCGCGCTGCGTGCCCGTATCGCCCGTAAGGCCCCAGAACGATTTGTCGAGCGCAATGTCCGCATCCTCAGAAAAACGTTCTATCAAACCCCATCCCTTCGAAAGGCTCGTACCGCCTTTAAATGAAGCAAAGTCCTTGATCGATGAACCAAACAGCGCCTTCAGCGCCATCACCACCCACCAATCTTTCTCAATCACATTCTCATTGAAACCAAGTTGTCTCGTTGCGACATTCACCGCAGCAACCCTGTCTGCATCACTAAGCTGAAGCCAATTCATTTTCAATCTCCTCAATCATAGGTAAAACAATCCGTTTGATCCAAGCCGGGACGAGATACAGGTCTGCCCTATACAAATCTGGGCGGCCCTCTTTCCGAAGCACTTCCGCAATTGTACGACGTTGCTCCCGGGTGAGTTCCTCCTCACCAATGGTTCGCAAGGCAGCTACAATCAGCGGCAAGGTCTCGCTCTTGAACGCGAAATTGCGCGGAGCGCCCCGCTTCAGCCGGATTTCCCGGCCATCGACATGCAGCACACGCGCCGTGCCGTCCGTAATGTACATCTCGTTCATCGGCACCTGCTCCGAAAGACCGAGCATATTGGCAGCTGCATACCCGGTAGGGATGACTCGTGCAGCATCCCGCCGCGCAATCGCTTTCACGAGCTCAGCGGTGGAGGGGTACACAACGCCGAATCGCGACATCTTCGGATACAGGTAGATGCCGGCTCCCAGCCGTACTAGGAAACCTTCGTCCGCCAGCCGGGACATCACTTTTCGCGATGCCTCTGAGCTGAACTGCGCGAAATCGCTCAGGGTATAGATCTCTCCTTGGCCTTTTTCACTGATAATCTGCCTAATAGCAGAATATGTGCTATCCGTATGACGTCCCATTGTTTTTATTTTTGTCACAAATTTTGCAAATATTTGGGACAAAAACAAATCTTCTTGAAATAACGATAATAGGTAACAGGGACTCACTGCCGCTGGAACACGATAGGAGTCTTGCTCATGTCAGCAGCCAGATTGTTAAAGCCCTGCAACTCCAGAGAATTCCCATCATTATAGATTTTTGCCTTCATTGTCTTTCCCTTTGGCGTGGGTTGAGAGACGTAGCTGTAAGTCCAGTCGCCCTCTTTCCAGAAGCCGTCATCGATATAGAACCCCGTGTCGTATTTGTATATGGTCAGCTGGAGCGCATCGTCATTTCCCTCTGCCGTATAGGCGAAGGATTGGTAGATTTTCCTTCCCAACAACTCATATCCCGTTCCGTCGCTGCGGAACACCCAGGTGTAGGGGTTGATACCAAAGGAATTGGCGGCACTCAGTCCAATGCCTGTCCAGCGTCCCACGATCGACGATTTCTTGTCCTTCCCAGGATTGCCGTACTTCGGGTCGCCTTTCTTGCTCGAGAACGGATCGGACTTTTGCTTGTACCAGGGATAGGTAACGAACGTGAAGCCCCGGTCGAACGTTTTACCGAACGTGTCATACGAACGCGCCCTATACTCGATCGTATCGCCGGCTGCAAAGCAGCAGACGTATGAATAGCCTTGATAATTACTGCCGCCCGCCCCCGTTTGGTAGTCGGTCAGCCAATAGCTGAAAGGATCCAGCGCCACTTCTATTTTGCCGTTTTTGAAGGTCTTCACGCTGCGAAGATAACCTGTGCCGTCCGCTTCAAAATGGCACACTTCCGTGATGGAGAAGGGAAGTTCGTCATAGAGCGTGACCTGCTCGTCAATGCCACTGTTGTTAGGGGTGATGTCGTGATGCAGATGCTCCCAATCCGTCTGCCAGGTACCGACAAGCAGGTTGGGTGCACCTTCGGCGTTTTTCACCACCTCCGTGTCGATGAGCAGCAGGCAGTTCACGTCGCTTACTTCCTGGAGGAACTGG
>JAEEGF010371844.1_pt1 | contig 11914 bp, 8 predicted proteins | sample 9134171 | NCBI WGS metagenome assembly JAEEGF01 (sample SAMN16246542, study PRJNA631951) | gut metagenome | biome: gut microbiome; feature: rumen; material: AP-attached | host: Bos | place: Iran: Karaj | collected 2018-10 | reverse complement strand
GCCGACTGAGAAATAGCTCCACCTCGCTATATTTCACCCAGAAGAGGGGGTACTTGGTGCCATCGCCAAATTCGTCGTCGCTGACCATTACGGGGCAGAAGGCGATGGGCTTGATGTGGAAGGTAGAGTTTGCTTGGTCGAAATAGGCACACTCCTTCAGGTAGTACATCTTCACTAGTGCCGACGGGATGTCGCTGTTGTCCACCTTCAGCTTGCCTCCCTCCTCCGTATACATGATCTTGTGGGCATCGAGGATGTCCTTCATGCTAACCTTGGCCGTTTCCTCGAGCACCTCGTTGCCGTCGAGGTTGTACTCGTAGACGGGGATATAGTCGTTCAGGGCGAGCTTGAAGACGTAGGTGAAGAGATTGAGTCGTCGTCCCTGTGGTTCAACAGGGTCGTAGAGTCCTGCATTCTCCTCCTCGTTGAGGTCTATCTCACGGTAGATGTCACGTCGCCACACTACGTCCTCGGGCATGTCGACTGCCGTGGGATACTGTATGCGCATGCGCTGTGTCATACCGCCCTGCTGCGTGCTCTGCTGCTGAGTCTGCTGTTGTGCCTGTGTCTGCTGATTGCGGCGTACACGAGGCTGACTGAAGGCTGCTGTTGCCATCAGGGCTATCGTTGCTAATAACAAAAGTCTCTTCATTGTTATGATCATTTGTTTTCTATCCTATTGCACCTTTATTTCCATTGCTCCCGAAAGCGTACGCTCGATACCGTCGGGTCCTACAGCTACGACTCGCGAGATGTAGAAGCGGCGTCCGCGCGTCAATCGGCGGAACTGGTCTTTCTGAGCAGCTGAGAAGTTGGGTCCTTCGCTGGCCAGCGGCTTGGCGTTACCCATGTTGTCGAAGAACACTGTCTCGAACGAGACGACCCTGAAGCCGATGTCGAGTATGCCGTCGTCGATGGCTGCGCCGATGGTCTCGGCTGCCACGAGGTTAGCCTTGTACATATTGCCGCCCTTGAAGCGTGAGGGATTGCCCTGTTCGTCCTTGATGTCGATGTAAGGAGTGGGGTCGGGCAGTTTGCGCACCTTGAACGAGAACGAACCCATAGTTTGCGGGCGTCCCGTATTGGTTGAAGTGACAGTAATGACAGCTTCCTGCCCGATCTTTGTCGGGTGGGCGATATACTTGCCGGCTCCGTTGGGTGTCAGCGTGCCGTTGGTCATCGTTGCCGAAATCTTGTTCAGAGGTACGCCAGGCACAGAGACGCTGATGGGGTTGCTGTAGCCGGCGTAGAGCATGCGGGTGAGGTCGGCGCTGACGGTAGCCGAGGGCTCTACGACAGTATACTTCTGTTCGAAGTCACGGCGGATGGGATCTCCATTACCGTTGATGGTCTGTATGTATCCTGTGAGGGTGAAGTCGCCTGTTCGCGAGCAGATGGTCTCATAGATGTTGTCAGGCAGGTTCACCTTCTGTCCGCCAATATAGATGTCGGGCACCATCGTAGTGTCGATAGCTGCCATCACGATGCGGGCCGAGAAACGGTCGCCCTGCACAATGGTCTGCGAGTTGGGAATGACGAAGGCGTCGAGAGCGTTCACACGGATATCCTTCACGTCGATGTTCTGCACCAGCGTGTGCAGCACTTCCTTCTCAGCATTTCGCACGTCGTTCTGCAGCTTCGTCAGCATAGTGACTGCTGCTACTGCGGGCATAGCCTCGAACATGTATTCCTGCCAGTTCTTACCCAGGATGCCCGAAGGCACGTTGGTGGTGAGGTCGCTGGCGATATGCTGTTTCTTGACCGAGTCGGTGACCATGCTGAGGATGCCTTCGCGATAGGTCTCGATGGCCTTTTTCAGCTCTTCGCCACGTCCGCGGCCGGGAGCCAGCATGATTTGGTTGGCGGCTTCCAGATCTTCCTTGTTTTGCAGGCTGTCAGGGTTGGCGTCTTTGCCGTCAGCCTCATGGGCAATAGCCATTTTCAGTTCTGCTGCCAGGCTATAGAGCCGCTCGCTCATCTCTCGTACCTGCATGGCCTTGTCGTACCATTCCTTAACTTTCTGAGGATTGGAAGCCATCTGTTGTTCGAAGTCGTCGTAGATGACCTGGTTCTCCTGAGTGGCGTTGGCAGTAGTGCGGTTGAGGCTCTCCTGTACGATGGCAAAGCCGTTGAGCACCTCGTTCGAGACGTTCAAAGCCAGCATCGCCATCAACACCACATACATGAGGTTGATCATCTTCTGGCGAGGAGATACGGGTCTTTTTCTTATTGCCATTGTATGGTGGGATTAATGGGCCTTATGGGTTTAACGGGGTTGTCGGGGCCTTAGGCATATTGACCGTCATCGCCTCGATCATACGGGTGTAAATCTTGTTGAGCTCGGCAATCTGCTCTGCCATACGCTTCGACTGCTCATTGATCTGGTCGATGGTGCCAATCTGCTGGCTGGCGCCCTTAAGCTGCATCTCGTAGACCTTGCAGATGCCTGTGAGGGTGCGGTTGAGGTTCTCCATCTCCTCGCTGTCGCGGGTGAGGCGCTCGCTCTGTTCGCTGACCTTCTTCAGTGTCTCGGTGAGGCTCTTCAGCTGCTCGACATAGTTCTGAGTGGCTTCTTCCATCTCCTCCGGGTCGATGTCGGGCAGTTCGGGCTGCTGGCTGATGACGCCACCAATGATGCCGCCGCCAATGCCTCCGACTGCGCCTGGCTGGCCTTCAGAACCACCCTCGCCTGTGCCCATAGCTGCAACGGCACCTTCCGGCATGCTTCCACCACCGCCGATGACGATGGTACCGCCGCCTCCGCCGATGGTACCTCCGCCTCCGCCGATAACACCACCGCCACCACCGATGACACCTCCGCCACCACCGATGATTCCGCCGCCGCTGACGACTGTTGCTCCCTCAGTAGAAGCATCAGAGATGATAGACTCGCCGTCGGCAGATGTAACTACGGCACCCTCTATGTCGGTCGTGACGTGAGTGGGCAGTTCCTTACCTTCCTCGGTCTTATCGAAGGGACGATCGAAACCGGCAATGAAGAACACGAGCACCTCAGTACCCATACCCAGGAACAGCATGAGGTTGGCACCCGGCAGGTGGGTGAGCTTGAAGAGAGCACCCAGGATGACGATAGATGCACCCCAGCTGTAGGCATAGTTCATGAACGTCTGTCCTGGCACGCTGTCGAGCCATTTCTGCAGGCGGTAGATCACGTTGAATTTGCTATACTTGGTCATTTCGTTATCGCGTTATTACGTTATTCATTATGTCGTTGTCACGGCTTATTTTCTCTGTTTCTTCGTAGTGGCCTTGGCGGGCTTGGCCTTTTCGCTGGTGGTGTTAGCCAAGCTGCGAACACAGCGGAAACCGATGTAGGAGCGTGGCTGATTCTGGTACTCGCTGGTGCGCCAGGCAGAGCGGATGTAGCTCTCAGGATCTTTCCACGATCCACCGCGCACGCTCTTCTTCTTCAGTCGGTAGGGGTCTTCTTTGGCTGCGTTGTACTTCAGCTGCGGATTGATATCGTTCATCGCATCCACGCCTGCCTCCGTATAGATGGTGCTTGTCCACTCGGCAACGTTGCCGGCCATATCGAAGAGTCCGTTCGAGTTGGCGCTGTAGATGCCTACCTTCGAGGTGATGAGGTTGCCGTCCTTCGTGTAGTTACCGTCATCGGGCTTGAAGTTGGCAAAGAAGCATCCCTTTCCGCTGGCCACATCCTCGTTTTCCCAAGGGAACTCGTTCTGCTGCTTTCCTCGTGCGGCATACTCCCATTCGGCCTCTGTCGGCAGGCGATAGCGCTGTACGAAGCGTGCAGCAGGACCCAGTCCTTTCAGCAGATACTCCGTGCGCCAGGCGCAGAAGGCATTGGCCTGCTCCCAAGTCACTCCCACGACAGGATAGTCGTTGTAGGCGGCATTCGAGAAGTAGTTACGCATGTACATCTCGTTGTCGGAATTGGGGAAGTCGTTCACCCAGCATGTGGTGTCGGGGTATATATTAATAATGTACGTGTTGAGGAAGTCCCAGGGACCCGTATACTCGCGATTCAGGGTCTCGCGGTGGATCTTGCCCTCGTCGTCGATGTAGGCGGTATCCTTCGAGATGAAAACCTTCTCGTCGTAGATTCCTCCCTGCCTCTGGTCGTTCCATTTGTCGGTATCGAGGACGCGCTCCTCAGGATCCACGCGATTGCGGCGCAGGGCAGCCTCGGTATAGTCGTAGATCTCGTAGCGATAGTTCATCTGGGTGTAGTCAAGCATCTTCTCGCCCGTCACGGGGTTGGTGACATAGACGCTCTCGATGGCGCGCAACTCGTCCTCATTGGGCTTACGTGGGAGGGCTTTCTTCCAGTTGAGGTAGGGCTTGATGGGGTCGCCGTTCTTGTCTTCCTCAATCTTGTAGCTCTCGTCGCCGCCGTAGTTGGGGTCGGCCAGGCGTTCGCGGATGATGCTGTCGCGCACGTAGCTCACAAACTGGCGGTACTCCGAGTTGGTGATTTCGGTGTCGTCCATCCAGAAGCCCTCAATGGAGATGTCGCGCAAGGGCGTCTCACGTCCCCAGAGCGAATCCTTGCTCTCAAGACCCATCTTCAGGTGTCCGCGCTTCACGAGAATCATGCCGAAGGGGGCAGGCTCGGCGAAGGCCTTTCCGCTGGTACCTGTGAGCTCGCCTCCGGAAGCCATTGTCTCTTTGCCTCCGAAGCAGGAAGTAAGAATCAGGAGCGAGAGCAGTCCAAATACCCACCTGCTGCCCCTCCTGAGCGGGAGAGGCAATTGTATTGTCTTGAACGTCGCAATCATCTTTTTCATCATAACTGTCACTATGTTTTTACTTTTCTGTTTCTTTAAAGTATTCTCACACTTTGGTGGCGGTTCCTTCCTTTCTTGAAAAGGTTGAGGTCGCTCTGATAGCCTACGAAGAGCTCGTGAGAGCCGTTGCCCAAGCTGATGCCGTTGGTGAAGGCCTCGTAGCTGTAACCCAGCGTCACTCCGTGAAAGTTGCCTCCTATCAGCACGGTCACCGAGTTGCCCGGACTATATCCCAATCCTGCGTACATCATCCGCTGCTCGTGGGTGTAGGTCAGGCGTGTGGTCATATCGGCTCTGTAGGCGATGCCGTCGGAATGTCCTAGCACAGAGGGCTGTATTGATAAGAACGGACTTCTGAGCCGAATATTGCATCCGGCAGTCAAATAATATGCCATCGACAGCTTTTGCTCGTTGGTTTCGCCCAGATGGATGGTGGGAGCCGTGAGGTGCTGTACGCTGGCTCCTGCGTACCAGTTCTTGTGCTGGTAATGCAATCCTGCGCCCAGGTCGACGGATGTGCCGTTGATGTCGGAAGAAGAGAAAGCCAGGTCGCCCGACTCCTCCACGTCGAGCTTACTGCCGTTGAAGTTCTCGCTGATGATGCCTGCCTGCACGCCCAGCGCCAGCCAGCCTCCGAAGAGTTTCTTGCGGAAGGCATACTGCGCTCCGAGGTTCTTGTTCGAGAACAGACCGATGTCGTCGTTCATCATCCGCAGGCCTACGCCGTGATAGGCACCAAGCATGTAGAACGGCATATCGGCTGAGGCATACATCGTCTTGGGGTTGCGCTTGAAGCCCACGAGCGACATATCGTAGGCAACGGTGACGTTGATTTTCTCCTGTTTGCCTACTGCGGCAGGGTTAAACGATGTCTGCATCGTCCAGTAGTGACTGAACGACGGGTCGTACTGTGCCCGAGCCCCCAAACAGGCCACAAGCAGTAAGGCCAATATCAGCAGATTTCGCCTAAACACGAATAAATAACGGCGTTTTTGCCTATTTATTATATGTGTAGCCAGCGAAAAAGGCAAAAAATGGCAAAGAATCAGGCGGAAATGAACGCAAAGGGCGTTTTTATACTAGAAGAACGGCCTTCGTCGTTGCATCTACCGCTGGTAGCAGAGATAGTATTTGCTGACCTTGCGGGATAGAAGCTCGACGTTGAGCAGCTCCGAAGCCTGGGTGATGGGCTTGATGGTGCCGTCTTTGTAGAGAATGTCGATAGAGTCGTCGGTGGGTGAGTACATATCCTTCTGGAGGGTGACGACATCCATCAGGTAGTGAGCATCCTCGACGGGAATCTCCATACGTGCGGCAATGTCGTGCTGCAGCTGCTGGATGCGTTCCTGTGGAATGGGCTCCTCGTGCACTTCGACGATGAAGATGTGGCGGTCGAGCATATCCGTAGCAAGCGTGCTGAGAATCTTGTCAGATGAGTGACGCCAGGCTTTCATAGCGCTCCAGAAGTCGCTGTCGTCCAGTTCCTCGTACATCGTCAGCGCCTCGTCGTGTTCTTGGAACCATTGGGCATCGACATCGTTGCTGAGGAAATAGCCGAGAGCTGGCGAGGCGAAGAGTATCTGTCCCTGACGGATGAGGAACTTGGCGCGCTCGAGCATGTTGACGAGCACCTTCTCATAAGCTACGGCGGTCTTGTGAAGGTAAACCTGCCAATACATCAGACGGCGGGTGGTGAGGTAGTTCTCGAGCGAGTAGATACCTTTCTGCTCTACGACGAGGCGGTCGTCGACCACGTTGAGCATCTTGATGATGCGTGCCGACCCGATGTTCCCCTCTGTGACTCCTGTGAAGAACGAGTCGCGTCGCAGGTAGTCGAGGCGGTCCATATCGAGCTGGCTGGAGATGAGCTGATGCAGGAATCGCTTGGGGTAGTTGTCCTTGAAGATAGCGATGGCCATTCCCAGCCGGTCGTGCAGGTCGTGATTGATGCGCTCCATCATCATCAGCGAAATATCCTCGTGCGAGATGCCGTGAATGAGCGTATTCTCGAGGACGTGAGAGAAGGGTCCGTGCCCGATGTCGTGCATGAGGATGGCCGCCTGCACAGCCTCCGCCTCAGAGTCGAAGATGAACTGCCCCTTCTGCTGCAGCGAGAGGATGGCCTCGCTCATGAGGTGGAAAGCACCGAGGGAGTGCTGAAAACGAGTATGGCGGGCGCCCGGATAGACGACCGAAGCCAAACCCAGCTGGTTGATGCGGTTGAGTCGTTGGAACAATGGATGAGCTACGATGTCGTAGAGAAGTCCACGTGGAACCTTGATGAATCCGAATACGGGATCGTTGATGATTTTTGTTTCGTTCACGGGTTGGAGGTGTCGGGGGTTGGTATGTGACTGATGAGTAGCGTGCTGACGGTATCGCCGCTGACAGTAAACCGCCCGTCAGGTCGGCGGTCGACGAGCCAGATGATGTCGCCGTTGCAGTCGGTGAGCACAAGTTGGCGCCTGCGGTCGGCAGGAGCAACCTTCTGGTCGGCCAGATAGTCGCTGACGAGCTTCGTGCCCTTCATTCCGAAAGGCTGGAAACGATCGCCCTGTCGGATGGGACGCAAAGTCAGCGGGAAGGTCACCCGGCTTGCGTCGAGACAGGCAAAGTGGCTGTCGCGCTTGATGTGGATGCCCTGCTCGATGGTGATGCGAAAGCGCTCTTGGCCTTCGTCGTAGACATAGGTACCGGGCTCTGGGATGCGCATCGTGGGACGCTCTTGGGGAATAGTCGTCAGCATGAGACGTCCTTGACTGATGGCCAGCATGTGGGAAGCCGACATCCACGAGCGTCCGCCTTGAGCCTCGGGCAGTCGCTGGCTGATAGCTTCAATCATATCGGATGAAAACCCATAGGGCGCGAGCCAATGATAGAGGATCGCCTCGGGCGAAGGCTCTGCCAACAGCTGACTGATATCGACAGCGTCGTCGGCAAGCAGCCGATCGAGCGCCTGACTGACGGCTTGCTGATACACTTTCTCTGCTTCCTGCAGATGTCGGGCAGTGGTGAGGATGCTGCTGGAGGCAGCCGGCGTGATGTCGAGCAGCTGAGGTATGACGTTCAGGCGCAGCTTATTGCGCACGATGTCGGCCACCATATTCGAGCTGTCGGTGACGAACGTCTGATGCTGTTCGTCGAGCCACAGTAGGATATCCTGTCGCGAGAGGCAAAGCAAGGGGCGCACGATGTGCCCGTTGCGCGGTTTGATGCCTGTGAGCCCGTGTATGCCCGTACCCCGGATAAGGTTCATGAGAAAGGTCTCTACGGCATCGTCCTGATGGTGAGCCACACAGATGTCGGCAGCATCGATGTCGCGGCGCAGCTGCTCGAAATAGGCATAGCGCAGTTGTCGTGCTGCCATTTCTATGCTGATACGTCGCATCGCGGCATATTCCCTGGTGTCGAAGTGGGTGAGGTGCAGCTTGACGCCTAGACGTTGACAGAGACCCTTGACAAAATCCTCGTCGCGCTGGCTCTCGTCGCCACGCAGCTTGAAGTTGCAATGCACGGCTTCCACCTCATAACCCATCTGCAGGAGCATAAGCAACAGGCAGACGCTGTCGGCACCGCCGCTGACGGCAACGAGATAGCGGCCGTCGGGGCTTAGCAGCCGTTGCTGCCCGATGAATGCTCTTACGCGATGCAGCAGGCTATTCGACATAGAGAACGAGCCCCTTGAGGTATTCGCCTTCGGGATGGTAGATATTGATGGGATGGTCGGCTGGCTGGTGCAACTGATGCAGTATGCGCACCTGTCGGCGTGCCTGCGCGGCGGCTGTGAAGACGGCATTGCGGAACTGCTCCTTCGTGACCACCTGCGAGCAGGAGAAGGTGAAGAGAATGCCTCCCGGAGCAATTCTCTCCAGCGCCTTGGCGTTGAGCCGGGTGTAGCCCTTCAGCGCGTTGTGCAGGGCGGCACGATGCTTGGCAAAGGCGGGCGGATCGAGGATGACGAGGTCGTAGGGGAACTGCTTCCTGTCCATAAACTTGAAGGCATCCTCGCAGAAAGCTTCGTGACGGGGATCGCCCGGGAAGTTGAGCGCCACATTGCTTCGGGTGAGCTCGATGGCCTTCAGCGAGCTGTCGACAGAGTGCACCAGCGTCGCTCCTCCCCGCATGGCATAGAACGAGAATCCTCCTGTGTAGCAGAACATATTCAGCACGCTGCGCCTGCGGGCATAATGCTCGAGCAGCGAGCGGTTGTCGCGCTGGTCGACGAAGAATCCCGTCTTCTGACCTTCCTTCCAGTCAACCAGGAAGTGAAGGCCGTTCTCCATCGCGGTGTTTTCGTCGCTCCCGCCCACGATGAATCCGTTCTCTGGTTCCATGAAGGGTAGGGTGGTTTCACTCTTGTAATAGATGTGCTGGATTCTGCCCTCCATGATGTCGATCAGCTGGCTGGCGATGGCCTGTCGCGAGAGGTGCATACCGATGCTATGAGCCTGCATGACAGCCGTTTGCCCGTAGATGTCGACGATGAGTCCTGGCAGCATGTCGCCCTCGCCGTGCACCAGGCGGTAGGCGGTGGTCAGCTGATTGTCGACCAGTCCTATGGCCTTGCGGGCGTTGAGTGCCTGCTCCAGCCGGCGATGCCAGAAAGCTTCGTCGATGGCTTCCTCCTTGAACGACAGCACGCGCACGGCGATGGAGCCCTGCTGGTAGTGGCCAGTGGCGATGAAAGAGCCGCCAGAAGTGAACACGCTGACTACGTCGCCCTCGCTGATGCCTTCGTCCTGATGATGGATGGCACCCGAGAAAATCCAGGGGTGAAAGCGCTGCAGGCTCTCTTCCTTTCCCCGTTTGAGGTATATACTATTCATGTCTATCTTCTTCTTGAATGATGAGTTGATAATCGTTAGTTTCTTTGAGCCTTACGACCTCCTTATAGATCTGTATGCAGGCCCAGGCGTCGGTGGCGGCATACAGCTTCTGCTTGTCGCTCAGGATGTCTTCCTCCCAGTTGCTCATCTGCTGCCGTTTGCTGATTTTCTTTCCGAAGAGGTTGGCGTAGATCTTCTGAAGGCTGAGGTCGGTGATGCCAATCTGGCGAATTTGTTCCTGGATCTCGATGAAGGCGCCGGTGTTGAATGCTCCCAGCTTGTGGAGCATGATGAGGTCGTCGTGCCACGAAAGGCCGATTTTCTTCACGCTTGTGTCTTCCAAAAGGCGCACGAGAGCAGGCGTAAGGCCAGTATGGTGGAGGCGGAAGAGGAAGCAGATGTCGTCGGTGGCTACCTGCAGCAGGGCCACCTTGTGCTGCTGGCCGCGCTTGAAGGAGGGGCGCGTCTCTGTGTCGAACCCCAGCAGCGGCTGGCTGAGGAGATAGTTGACGGCTTTTTCCGTCTCTCCCGGCGTGAGAATGACGACGATTCTTCCCTCAAACTGCGCTACAGGAAGTGCGGCGATGAGTCGTTTATCGTATTTGTTGTAGATAATTTTGGGCATCTTTTTTCTTTTTGACGTGCAAAAATACAAAAAAAATGTGATTTTTTGATGGTATCTGAGTTTTTTACGCTAATTTTGCACAAGAATTAACGTAAACACGCGATTAATGGGTAAAAAGAATAAGAAAAACATCAGAAACGCCGACTCCCGCCCCTCGCTGATGGAGGCTCTGGGATTGTCGCGCATCACTCAGATATTTCAGAACGAGCGCCTGCTCTTCTTCCTGGGCATGCTGCTCTTTGCTGTGTCGTGCTGCATGGTGGTGTCGTTCATATCGTTCTTCACCACAGGTCAGGTCGACGTCAGCATGATCGAGAACCTGCGCGAGGGCGAGCTGGCCAATCAGAACGGCGAGTTTCGCAATGCGTGCGGTTCGATAGGCGCCTACACGTCCTATTTTTTCATCAAGCAGTGCTTCGGCATTCCTGCCTTCCTCGTGCCGGTGTTCATCTTCCTGCTGTCGCTGCGGCTGATGAAGGCGTTCAAGCCTAAGCTCCTGAAGTGGTTTATGTGCCTGATGCTGGTCATGATTTGGGCCTCCATCATGTTGGCAAAGTTCGCCTCGCCGTTCTTCTCCGAGAGCCATTTCTGCCCTGGAGGCGATCACGGCCGCCTGGTGGGCAAATGGATTGAGGGCTTTGTGGGCACACCGGGCCTTGCCGCCCTGCTCATCATCATTGCCATCCTGTTCCTCACCTACGTCAGCAGCGAGACCTACGAGTGGGTGCGCAAGTTGCTCAATCCCATGAAGTTCCTCGACAAGGTGAAGTTCAAGATCACCAACGAAGACCCCACCGAACCCGTCGACTCCTACGAGAAGCAGATTGAGACCGACGACGACCCGCTGGTCTTCGACGATCCTGCCACTCAGACCGTTGAGTTCAAGGGCGACGAAGTGGTGGTCAACGCTCCCGCTGCTGCCGATATGCCTTCGAAACCCGTGCGCAAGCGTCGTGAGCAGGGCGAGATGGATATGGACGTGAAAGTGGCTGAGGGCGAGGAGAAGGCCGACGGCACCAACCTCGTCGAGGTGGGCGAAGCAATGCTCGAACCCTACGACCCCAAGCGCGACCTGGAGAACTACCGCTATCCCACGCTCGACCTGCTGAAGAAGTATGATGACGACGGCAAGCCCTACATCGATATGGCTGAGCAGACAGCCAACAAGAACCGCATCGTGGAGGTGCTGCGCACTTTCGGCATCGAGATCTCGAGCATCAAGGCCACCGTCGGTCCTACCATCACGCTCTATGAGATCACTCCTGCCCCTGGCGTTCGCATCTCGAAGATTCGCGGCTTGGAGGATGATATCGCGCTGAGCCTGAAGGCACTGGGCATACGTATCATCGCGCCCATCCCGGGCAAGGGAACCATCGGCGTGGAGGTGCCGAATGCTAAGGCCAACATCGTGTCGATGGAGTCGATACTGAACTCGAAGAAGTTCCAGGAGACGACGATGGAGCTGCCCTGCGCTATGGGTAAGACCATCACCAACGAGGTGTTTATGTTCGACCTGGCGAAGGCTCCCCACCTGCTTGTGGCTGGTGCTACGGGTCAGGGTAAGTCGGTGGGCCTGAATGCCATCCTCACCTCGCTGCTCTACAAGAAGCATCCCGCCGAGCTGAAGATTGTGCTCGTCGACCCGAAGATGGTGGAGTTCAGCATCTACCGCACCATCGACAAGCACTTCC
>JAEEGF012254035.1_pt1 | contig 11915 bp, 10 predicted proteins | sample 9134171 | NCBI WGS metagenome assembly JAEEGF01 (sample SAMN16246542, study PRJNA631951) | gut metagenome | biome: gut microbiome; feature: rumen; material: AP-attached | host: Bos | place: Iran: Karaj | collected 2018-10 | reverse complement strand
GTTCGCCCCGTTTGCAACACCTTTTCCACCTTAGTCATTCGTCCTGAATCTTAGTCATTCGCCCGCTGGCATAGCTTTCCGTCAGCGTTTTTAGCTGTCTGTCAGCATTATTTGGAGGCTATTGTTTTATGCCCTATCTTCGCGGCATGAAACATCGAATTGCACATATCGTTTTACTGCTGATGACTGCCTGCAACATGGCAGCTCAGACCACCGTTTCGGGCATCGTTACCGAAGGGAAGGAACCGCTCGCTGGAGCCAATGTTTTTATAATAGGTACGATTGACGGATGCCTGACCGACTCGCTCGGACGCTTCTCGTTCACTACCTCCATGACGGGCGAGATAACTCTCCGCGCCACCTTCATCGGCTTTGACGATTACCAGCTGACCGCGGATGCCACCCGTCTGACCAACCTTCACATCCAGATGAAAGAACGCGCCACGACCATCGACGAGGTGGTGGTGACGGCCAGCACATTCCGGTTCGGCAAGAGCGGGAGCTTCAAGACCATGGACGCGCTCGACGTGGTGATGGCGGGCAACTCGTGCGGCGACATCGTGGCAGCCCTGCAGACGCTTCCAGGCACGCAGATGGTCGGCGAGAACGGCAAATTGTATGTTCGCGGCGGCGAGAGCGACGAGTGTCAGACGTTTGTCAACGGCATGCACGTGCTTGTGCCTTACAGCACCAACACCGAGAACTCGGCCGTGCGCGGGCGCTTCTCTCCCTTCCTGTTCAAGGGCATCAACTTCTCGCTGGGCGGCTATGGCGGCGAATATGGTCAGGCGCTCTCGTCGGTGCTTCCCATGGAGACCACCGATGCGGCCACAAGCGACAAATTCGGGGTGAGTGCGTCGCTGGTCGACTGGAACGTAGGCGGCACAAAGGCTTTCGATAACAGCAGTCTGTCGTTTAACGCAGCCCTCACGAGCATGGGACTCTACGATCGCCTGTTCGTGCAAAGGCACGATTTCAGCCGTCCTTACCGCAAGCTCTCGGGCGAGGCGCAGTTCAAGAAGGAATTCAAGGGTTCAGGCGTACTGAAGTCATATGCGGGCTACGACCTGACATCGGTAGGACAACGGATCGACAGCCGCAACCTGAGCCTGAAGGAGCACAACATCTATGCGAATGCCACCTATAAAACGAACATAGGCCACGGCTACACACTCTTTGCGGGTATCGCCAACTCTACTGTCGTCAGCAATATCGACGATGCCCGGACAGCCGGCGACCACTATCACAACTTCCGCAACGAAATCCACCTGAAGGCCGAGTTGAACAAGGTCTGTTCCGATGTGCTGAAACTCGCGGCTGGCGCTGAGGACTATCTCCGCAACAGCACCCTTCGTTACGACGACTATCATTACCAGCTCAATTACAACATCCTGGCTGCCCACATTGATGCCCTGTGGCGCATCGTCCCGCGCGTATTTCTTAATATGTCAGCAAGAGCAGAAAGCCTCACCTCGGGGAGGTTTGGTGGGGGGTTCCTCCTCATGCCGAGAGCAACACTCAGCTACGTTCCCAGCAAGCAGCTGCAATTCTCGCTGGTGGCAGGCCGCTACAGTCAGACCGCAGCCGACGACTACCTGGCCATGAGTCATCAGACGCTCCGCCAGAGCACAGCCGACCACGCCACCCTGTCGATTCAATGGAAGTCGCAGACCACCCTAATGCGTATCGAACCTTATTGGAAGAAATACCGTCATCTGCCGCTCTACAACGCCCCTCAGGGAAAGGCTACGGATAGGCAAGCTTTGCCCGGGAAAGGATGGGAGAATGCCGGCTACGGCACAAGCCGCGGTCTCGACATCTTCCTCGAGGACCATTCGCTACTCAAGAACCTGTCCACCACCCTCTCCTACTCCCTCAACGACTCACGGCGGCTCTATCTCGACTATACTGAAGAGCAGATGCCCGACTACTGCTCGCGCCACAACCTGCGACTGACGGCCAAATACGGCATCGGCAAGACCATCATCGGCCTTTCGGAATCTTATGCCAGCGGCCGCCATTTCCCCACGGGCACCACGCCCCACTACAACAGCGTGGACATGAACCTGACCTGGCTGGTCAGTCCGAAGGTCATCGTCTACACCTCGCTGAACAACATTTTCGGTCGCACCAACGTTTTCCGCTTCGATGCCAATGGCTCTCCCGTCACGGCTTCACGCGACCGCTTCCTTTACATCGGAATATTTGTTTCACTTAAAAATAATAAAGCTTATGACATCTCAAACTTTTAGATTTAGCGAGCGCAAAGCAAACTTGTTTGCTATGCCGAGCGTGAGAAAAGTCGCACAACGTGCAACTTTTAGTTCAGTTTTCAATCGTAATGTGTTGGTAATCTGTCTCTTCATGATGACAACAGTTAGTCTCCACGCCCAGCAACCAAGCATGCAGGCGCTTATCGGACAATCGCTCAGCAAACTCCAGCGGCCTACCCCTGAAGCCTTCCTCAACTGCGTTGCCGAAATGAAGCGCATCGACGCCATGTTTCCCGACAGCATCCAGCCCAAGTATCAGATGGCCTTGCAAAGCCTCTACTTCTCGGTCATGAATCCGCATGCCCCGCAGACCGAAAACCTGCTGGCAGAAACGGAGCAGACCATCACGACAATGGAGCAGATGAAGAATGCCGACCTTTCGGACGTCTGCACCCTACGCGGCTTTCTCTACATGGTGCGCATCGTGCAGAACCCGGCACAAAACGGCCAGCGCTACTATATTGATGTGATGCAGAACTACGAGAAAGCCTTGAAACTGAATCCCGACAACCAACTGGCCAGACAATTGCAACAGCAATTCTTTGAGGGAATGAGGCAACAAACGGGCGAAAACAAGCAATAATGGTATAATTATCCCTACAAAACTACAACTTTCTGCGAAATTGGTAAATATTCAGCCAATATGTGTAATACCTATATTCAATAATGTGTGTACCTTTGCAGCCAGAAACTTAAAAACGAAAAAGAATATGTTAGGCAACTTTACATTCCACAATCCCACGAAGCTGCATTTCGGCGAGGATTCTTTGAGCAAACTGAGTGAGGAGCTGAAAAACTACGGCAAGAAGGTAATGCTCTGCTATGGCGGCGGCAGCATCAAGCGCTTTGGCATTTACGACCTGGTGATGGCCGAACTGAAAAAGGCAGGCTGCGAGGTGGTAGAGCTGGCGGGCGTGATGCCCAACCCCACCATCGAGAAGGTGCTGGAAGGTGCCCACATGGCGCGCCGCGAAGAGGTGGACTTCATCCTCGGCGTGGGCGGCGGCTCAACTGTAGACTACTGTAAGGCGGTTGCCGGATGCGCCTACTACGACGGCGACCCCTGGGAGTATTATTTCAAGAACTGGCAGCCGATGACGTGCCGCTGGATTCCCGTGGGCTGCGTGCTGACTATGGCTGGCACAGGCTCGGAGATGGACAGCTGCTCGGTGATCTCGAGTCACTCGGAGAACCGCAAGATGTTCTACAACTTCCGCAACCCCGACTTCGCCATCCTGAACCCACGCTTTACGTTTACCGTACCGAAGTACCAGATGGTTGCTGGCATATACGACATTATGAGCCACATCCTGGAACAGTATCTCTCGGGGACGGACGACAATACGAGCGACTATATTGCCGAGGGACTGATGCGCTCGCTCATCGTCAGCTCGAGCAAGGCTCTCGTCAACCCTGAGGACTACGAGGCACGCTCGAACATCATGTGGACAGCCACATGGGCGCTGAACACACTTATCGACCGCGGCAAGGCTACCGACTGGATGGTGCACATGCTGGGACAGGCTGTTGCAGCCTTTACCGACGCTACCCACGGACACACGCTCGCCGCCGTGAGCGGAGCCTACTACCGTCTGCTCATCAATAAGTCGGAGGATGCCGTGAGGAAATTCAAGCGCCTGGCTGTGAACGTTTGGGACGTCAAGACCGAGGGCAAGACCGACGAGCAGGTGGCCATGGAAGGTCTGGAGACGATGGAGCAATGGATGCGCGAGCTGGGACTGGCCATGAACATTACCGACTGTGGCGCGAAGCCGGAGCAGCTGGAGGGAATGGCAGACGCCTGCCCCATCTGCCAGGGCGGTTACTACATTCTGAGCCGCGACGAGGTGGTACAGGTGTTGAAAGATAGTCTGTAAGAAGATATAGTACAGGTGTTGAAGGATAGTCTTTAAGATATGAAACAGATACTTTTGTTTTTAGCAGCCATGCTGCTCTGCTGCTGCTCGTCCGACAGCGAAGCAATGGCAGAGGTGCCCGCACAACAGGCGGGAACGGAAGGAACGACAGGCAAGACGCTGGTGGTGTACTACAGCTACACGGGCAATTGCCGCGAGATTATGACAACGCTCACGAGCCAGATGGAAGCCGACGTATTGGAAATCGAGCCTGCGGAGAAGGGACTGAAGTACGAGGCAAACAACTACGCGCTGGGCACCCAGTTGCTGAACGCTATCAAGGCCGCCCCCAACGACGCCGACAGCTATCCTGCTATCGACCCGGTAACAACCTCGCTCAACGACTACCAGAACATTATCATCATCACCCCGCTTTGGTGGAGCCAGATGGCTGCCATCATGCAGACGTACCTGTTTCAGAACGCCTCGAAAATGGCCGGGAAGCACGTGGCAATGATTGTTTCGAGCCACAGCAGCGGCATCAGCGGAGTGGTAAGCGACGCCAAGCGACTGTTGCCAAGCGTTACCTGGATGGGCGACGCGCTTTGGATCAACGCCAGCAAGCACGCCAGCCGAGCCTCGCTGATCAAGGACTGGCTGAAGACTCTGAACATGGCTGAAGGACAAACAAGTATGGACAAAATGTATATCACCATCGGCGGAAAGACGCAGAGCGTTACGCTCGCCGACAACACCGCCACAAAGGCACTTGTAGAGAAACTGCGTCAGGCTTCCGTCAACGTGACGCTCGACAGCAGCGGCGGTTTCGAAATTTGGGGAGCCTTGGGCTTCTCGCTACCCACCAGCAACGAACAGATGACGGCCGAGGCAGGCGACGTCGTCCTATACAACGGCTCTAACATCTGCCTGTTCTACGGCTCTAACTCGTGGAGCTACACCCGTCTGGGCAAGATTGACGGTCTGTCGGCAAGCGAACTGCGCACCTTCCTAAAGGCCGGCGAGAGCAATATTAGCGTAACGCTGTCGCTCTCATCTGGCACAACTGCCATCAGAAGCGTTAATGGCAATCGTCAGGAAGATGGAGTTTACTATTCGCTGAACGGACTGAAGGTCAGCAATCCTTCAAAGGGTATTTATATTTTGAATGGCAAAAAGGTAGTATTATGAAAAAAGTTATAGTCATTTCTACGAGTCTGCGCCGCGGCTCGAACAGCGATATGCTGGCCGACCAGTTTGTGGCTGGTGCCAAGGCTGCCGGCAACGAGGTGGAGAAAATCTCGCTCGTTGGCAAGAACATCCAGTTCTGCAAGGGCTGTTTCGGTTGTCAAAAGCTGGGACGTTGTGTCATCAACGACGATGTGAACGACATCATGGCGAAGGTGCTGCAGGCCGACGTGGTGTGCTGGGCTACACCCATCTACTACTACGAGATGAGCGGCCAGATGAAAACGCTTATCGACCGCATGAACGGCATGTACGCACAGGACTACCAGTTCCGCGACGTATACCTGCTGACCACGGCTGCTGAGGATGAGGAGGAGACACCAAAGCGCGCTGAGACGGGACTGACGGGCTGGACAGACTGCTATCCCAAGTGCCGCCTGGCCGGTACGCTCTTCTGCGGTGGAGTGAACGACGCCCGTGAGATTGAGGGGAATGCCAAATTGCAGGAGGCCTTTGAATTAGGTAAGAACGTATGAGGAAAATGATATTTACCGCAATGCTGCTGGGCGGGATGCTCGCAGGTTGCACAAACAAAGAAAAAACTACAAACGGAAATATGAAACAAGAACTGACGTTGACACAGGAGTGGGACAAGGTGTTCCCGCTGAGTGAGAAAGTAGACCACAAGAAGGTTACGTTTGAGACACAATACGGACTGACGCTGGTGGCTGACCTTTATATGCCGAAGACGAGCGTAGAGTTAACAGATAAGAACGTAAAGTTGCCCTCTATCGCCGTAAGTGGCCCCTTTGGAGCCACCAAGGAGCAGTCGAGCGGACTCTATGCCATGCGGATGGCTGAGCGCGGTTTTGTGGCGCTGGCCTTCGACCCGTCTTACACGGGTGAGAGTAGCGGAGAGCCCCGTCGTACGGCCCCTCCCGACATCAATACGGAGGACTTCATGGCAGCCGTCGATTTTCTGTCGAAACTGGAGAAAGTGGATGCTGAGCGCATAGGCATCATCGGCATCTGCGGCTGGGGTGGCATCGCCCTGAATGCTGCCGCTGCCGACACCCGCATCAAGGCTACCGTTGCCTCTACAATGTATGACATGACCCGTGTTAGCGGCAATGGCTACTTCGACAGCGAGGACAAGGAAGAGTCGCGCCATGCAGCCCGTGAGGCCATGGCCAAGCAGCGCCTTACCGACCCGATGGCTATGGCTGGTGGTGTGGTCGACCCGTTGCCCGCAGAAGCCCCACAGTTCGTGAAAGATTACTTTGACTACTATAAGACCGAGCGCGGCTACCACAAGCGCAGCGGCAACTCGAACGACGGCTGGCGCGCAATCGGTACCCAGGCGTACGCCAACAGCCGTTTCCTTTACTACATCAACGAAATCCGCTCCGCCGTCCTCGTCATGCACGGCGAGAAGGCTCACTCGCGCTACTTCGGCGAGGCTGCCTATAAATACATGGTTGAGGGTAAGGCCGAAGGCTACAACGTGGTTGGCAAGCCGAATCCCAACCCGGGGAACAAACAGCTGCTCATCATACCCGGTGCCTCTCATTGCGACCTCTACGACGGAGGCTACACGGAGCTGAAGGGCAAGGGCGAGCCGAAGAATCTGATTCCTTGGGACAAACTGGCTGAGTTCTTCACGCAGAATCTGAAATAAAAGTGAACGTCAGATAAATCGCAAAGGCGTATGAAACGACTAAAGGCAATAGCTATGTCGATGGTGTTGGCCACAACGGCAACGGCTCAGGGTGTAATGGATGTGCACAGCCACATCATCACGCCTGAGTTTGTGTCAGCACTTAAGGAAGAGGGCAGACTGATGGACGAGGGCTTCCCCCTGCCAAAATACGATGTGGGAGCGCACCTGAGGTGGATGGACGAGGCTGGCGTTGGGACTTCTGTACTGACGCTGGCTGCTCCGCAGCCGAAGTCTGCTGACGTGGTAAGACAGACCAACGAGGCTGCTGCTCGCATCAAGCGGGACCATCCTGGAAGATTTCTGTTCTGCGCCGCCCTACCCTTGCCGGACGTGAATGCCGCCATTCAGGAGGTGAAGTATGCGCTCGACGAACTGGGAGCCGACGGCATCAAGCTGGCAACGAATGTGGGTGGTCAGTATCTTGGCGCACCCGAGCTGGACACGCTCTTCGCCGTTCTCAACGAGAGGCGGGCGGTCGTCATTCTGCATCCCCATCGTCCGGAGCCTGTGAACCGCGATGTGATGGCGCAGACGCCGTTGGCCATGCAGGAGTATCTCTCGGAGACTACCCGTGCTGTAGCGAACATGATCAGCCGCAACGTGCTGGCACGCTATCCGAACGTCAAGGTGGTTGTGCCCCATTGCGGAGCCTACCTGCCGCTGGCGGTTCCACGCATGAAGTCGCTTACGCCCGTGATGCAGGCCAACAAGCTGGTGGGCGACATCGACTGGGAGGCAAACCTGCAAGCCCTCTACTTCGACCTTGCCGGCGCCCACTCGCCCGAGGTAATCCGCATGATGCTGACCATTACCACGCCCGACCACCTGCTCTACGGCTCGGACTATCCATACGTAGCCCCACAGGTGCTCACGCAGAGCCTTGCAAGGATGAAACAGTACCTGACGGAAGAACCCGATCTTGCTCCGTTCAAGGAAATGATACTGTGGAAAAACGCGAAGTGGCTGTTTGGTCAGACGGGTGAAAAACCGTCGGCTGAGCCCGCTGCAACGAAGATGATTGTACGCTTAGCTGAAATAGAGGTCTATCCGCAGTATTTGAAGGAATATTTAGAGTTTGCCAACGAGGTGGACCGCCTGAGTGTGGAGCGCGAGCCGGGTGTCATTTGCCTGTACCCCATGCAGAGTGCCGACGACTCATGCCAGATTCGCATCCTCGAGATTTATGCCTCCGAGGATGCCTATCAGAACCACCTGAAAACCGACCACTTCCAGAAATACAAACAGGGCACGCTCCACATGGTGAAAGACCTGAAACTGCCCACCATGAAGCCGCTCGACCCGCAGACGATGAGACTGATATTCAATAAACAAAAATAAGAATGGACATGAAAAGAATTATAACAATATTAATTGCAGTATTGACTATGACAAACATAAACAGTCAGACGCTTACCGAGCGTCAGAAAGGTTTGGCCGCATGTGCCTGTCTGATGGCACAAGGCGATTTGGAACGTTTGGAACCAGCCGTGCGTATGGCACTCGACAACGGAGTGACCATCAACGAACTGAAGGAGGCTTTCTCACAACTCTATGCATACACGGGATTCCCGCGCTCGCTGAATGCGCTGGGGGTGCTGAATAAGGTGTTAGAGAACAAACAGGCAAACTGGCAAGAGGGAAAGCCCTGGACGCGCCCTGCCGAATGGGACGATGCCAAGAAAGCCTACGAGCTGGGCGTAAAGAACCAGACGCAGCTCTCAGGTCGTCCGTTCAACTACGAGTTCTGTCCGCAGGACGACTATTATCTGAAGTCGCACCTCTTTGGCGACATCTTTGCCGGTGACCAGCTTTCTGCAGCCGATCGCGAGATAGTGACCGTAGCAGCCCTGAGCGGCTTGGAAGGTGTTGCCCCGCAGTTGGCTGCCCACAAGCAGGGAGCCGTGAATATGGGCAACAGCCAGCAGCTGGTAGACGAGCTGTCGGTCTGGCTCGGCAACAAGGGTTACACCTTGCAGAGCAAGTGGCCTAAGGGTGAACCCAATCCATACGGTAAGTATTTCATTGGTCAGAGTTACCTGGCCGATGTTGGCGGGGGTGTGATGAACGTCACCTTTGAGCCTCGCTGCCGCAACAACTGGCATGTCCACCACAAGCAGGTGCAGGTGCTCATCTGCGTCGCCGGCCGTGGCTGGTATCAGGAATGGGGCAAGGAAGCCGTAGAGATGACACCCGGTACCGTCATCGCCATTCCCGCCGAGGCTAAGCATTGGCACGGAGCCGCCAAGGACTCATGGTTCCAACATCTGACCTACCATAAGGACGTGCAGGAGGGAGCCAGCAACGAGTGGCTCGAGCCTGTAACAGATGAAATCTATGAGAAACTGAAATAGGGTTAAGAGTATTTTCAGTTGATAGTTATGAGTGAGCAGTTAAGAGTCATAAGGACTTTTCATGTTCACTCATAACTGTTAACTTATAACTGTTAACTGTTCACTCTTCACTTTCAACCTTCACTCCTAACTTTTTCTTTAATCTCCTGTAGCCCTCGACGCCCAGAATGGTAATGCCTCCATACTGAAAAGTCTTGGCGAGTCCGAACAGGATTGTCCACAACACGCCCTTGGCAGCCGCACTAATGGGCAGCAACATCTGGGCGAAGGACAGAATGTAGAAGGGAATGCAACAAAGCAGGACGATTACACCTGTTCTGAACGAGAGTGACTGCAGCCAACGCTTCACGTTGAGGAAGAGGTTGCGAATAGTTTCCTTGAAAGTATACCAGAACATTCGGGGCTTGTAAGCTTAGTCTGTTTAGTTTTTGTGTTGCTGAATATATGGGTCTTATAAGAGACTGGCTCTAAAGCAGCCGGTCTAAGTCGACCGAAAGCCCCACGCTGAACGATCTTCCTGTTGTCAACGGAGAAGAATAGTAATACGCCTTCGGCTTGTAGTTGAACAGATTGTCGATGGCCGTATTGACATTGATGCCGCGCCAAATGTGATGCTGCAGCATCAGTTTCCAGATAGTATAGCCCTGGTCCACATCCGTGCGTCCAGACTGCGGTTTGCCCAGGGTGCGCCCCGACAGAGCTGCGTCGATAGCATAGTGGCGCGAGAACCGGTGGTCGTAGCCGATGCGCCATGTCAGGGAGTGAGAACGGGGTTGGTTGAACTGCGAGAAATACACCTTGCCGGTCTCCCGCATCCACGAGTAGTTCAGCTTGAGCGTTAATCCCCAGTCGAAGTAGTGGCCCAAGCTGACATCCACACCCCACACCTTCACGCCCTCTTCGTTCCAATAGAGGGCGCTCTCCATCCCCTCGTACAAGCCGCCGTCGATGGTGGTGATACGCTTGTCGAAGATGTTACAGTAGCCCATGAGGGTGAAGTTGTAGACTCCGTTCAGGCACCCGTTCTCGCTAATGCGGTTCTGCCGCTCGATGGCAACGTTGACGTTGTGGCTCTTCTCCGGCTTCAGGTCGGGGTTGCCGATAATCATATAGCCCATGTTACCCATGTCGAAGTGCATGTACATCTCCTTGAGCGTGGGCGCGCGGAAGCCACTGGCATAGTTGGCGCGGAGCACTATCCACGGCAGCTTATACACCACGGCGAGCCGCTCGGTGAGCGCCGACAGCGACGAGGCCGAGAAGTAGTCATAGCGGATGCTGCCCACCACGTTGAACCGTGGCGTGATGTTCCAGTCAAACTGTGCGTAGCCATCAATATTGTCCTGCGAATGGCTGGTGCCCGCCACAAACTGATAGGTGGAGAGGTAGTCGTGCAGATAGTCTGCACCCAGGATGAGGTGGTTGTCGCCGAGCGCATGACTGTAAAGCACGTGCGCCACGTGTTGTCTGTTGCTGTAGTCGTGGTCGTGGGTGCGTGTGCCGTCGGGCATGAAGTTGGACTTGTCGTACTGGTCGTAGGCGTACGACAGTTCCAGATAGCGGCCGTGGTTCCAGGCATATTTGCCTTTCAGTCCGGCGCTGTAGGCGTTGAAATGATAGTCGTATGTGTCGCGCTCGCTGGTGCGGAAGAAATAGCTGCCGCGTCCCGTGAGCGTCAGTCGGTCGGTAGCGTGCCAAGTGAGCCGTTCCTTGATGCTGTACGATGTCTGTCCGAACAGGCGGCTGATGTTCGACTCGTCAGTAAGCACCGACTCGTCGTAGGGCAGCCCCTGCGCCTTTTTCATCAGTTCGGCTGCAATCTCCTCCGGCGTGTGCGCCTTGGGCAGGCTCACGGGGTCTATACGCGTATGCTGGAAATTGGTCTGCGAGTTCCATTTCCCGTTGTTGAACGAGAAACGGGCGCCATTGCGCCACTCATGGCCGAAGGTGCTGTAGCGCGAGTTCACGTTGGCTGTCCACGGCTCCAGGTTCTCACGGCTGATGATGTTGACCACGCCCCCCACGGCATTCGAGCCGTAGAGTGCCGACGAGGCTCCCTTCACAATCTCGATGCGCCCCGCATTGTCGAGGTTCATGCGGTTGTAGTCGACGTTGTCCACCGTCTCGCCTGCCATCCGCTCGCCGTCGACGAGGAACAATACGGCACTACCGCCAAAACCGCTCATGTTGAGCGAAGTCTCCTGGGTCATGGCGAGGCCGAACTCCAGTCCTGGCACCTCCTGCGTGAGCATGTCCTGAATATTGGTGGCGTCGGTAATCTTGATGTCGCGGAGCGTAATGAGCCGCGTCACCACCGGCGCATCCTTCAGGGTTTTTGGCGTGTGCGATCCCGTCACTACCACGGGGTTTAGCTCCACAGAGTCACGAATGGTTTTCTGTGCTGTTACAGTAACAGCTGGCATAGCCCAAGCCATGCCAGCCATAATCCATATCTTGATACGCCCCGTCAACATTTATTTTTATTTGTTTCTTTCGCCTGTGAAGGTGGTCACCATGTCCATAGGCATCA
>JAEEGF011934941.1_pt1 | contig 11915 bp, 6 predicted proteins | sample 9134171 | NCBI WGS metagenome assembly JAEEGF01 (sample SAMN16246542, study PRJNA631951) | gut metagenome | biome: gut microbiome; feature: rumen; material: AP-attached | host: Bos | place: Iran: Karaj | collected 2018-10 | reverse complement strand
TTCGACAGAGATTGCAAACAGATACTCTTTGAAGAGCCTGGCAAGGTAAAATACTATAAAGCTGGAGACACCGTTGCGCTTCCTCTCTTTGACAGCTCTTATATGGAGTACAATGTCTGCAATGCGAAAAAGCAAAGGACTGATATGAGCCTTGGACATTACATAATAGATACTGACAGTTTTTCAGATGTACTTGTCATCTATGACTACGAAAATTACTTCACTCTTAAAGGCGATACTCCGGTTTTGTTCCCTATTGCCTCAAGCAAAGACGGTATGCATGCTATCGCACCAACTATCGGAGAGAACGGACCTGTCTGCTACTACGAAAAAGACTCCATTCTTTATAGAGCAGACTACGATGGAACATATATGGTAGAGACCGCAATTACTGAAGAGGGAAAGTTTCTGTATGATAAAGTTGTAAGTGATAGTGGTGATGAAGTCTGGTTTAAAGTATATAGCGATCCAGCAATTTACTACTGCAAGAAAGGACAGGATCCTGTTAAAGTAGCTGACGGATTATCGGATAAATTATTTAATTTCAAATGGAATCCTCAGGATGGAAAGTGCTATTATATTAAAGAGGGAAAGCTGTACTCTGTCTATGACAGCGTAGATACGATAGAGTCATATGATATAGATATTAAAGAGTTTGGCTACCCGCATTACAACGAAAAAGTCATTTGTATCGTAGATACAAGTGGCAAAGAATTTGTACTTCTAAGCGGAGAGCTTTATCCATATAACTGATCAGGAAATGACTATCCTATGAAACAACCCTATGGCGGCATTAAGAATATTTCTAAATATCTGATGGAACAGTACGGAGAGAAGGGAGTTCTTGTGAAAAGAGGCAGGACCCTTCTTATGAACCAGATGTCCATGGAAGAGATAAGCGGCCGGCGCACCAGGAACTGCAGCGTAGTGGCTGTTACAAGAGTCATGGACTACTATAGGCAGACACTGGGGCTTGACGGGATACCTTCAGATATACATGAGCTGTACAAGCAGGTTGAGGATATTGCGGAGGCTTATGGTTATACTGATAAGAGAGGAACTGTTCCCTTTTTTATCGCTTCGATCACCAGAGAAGCATTCAAGGAATATAACATCAAGGCCAGATGCAGAGGAATCTATGTCTGGAGCTTTGAAAAACACGTAGTTAAAGAAATTTCTGCAGGAAGACCTGTTATAATGAATATTGCAAGGGGCTTTTACAAGGACCACACTGTTGTTGTGTGTGGCTACAGCATCTGGCGCGTGGGAGACAAGCTCTTTCCTATGCTCAGGGTTATAGATGGCTGGAAAAAAGGTATTCACTTTATCGACTATGAGTCCTTTGCAAGGGATATTTCCCAGTCTATATTTGGTTCCTTTAACACAACTGTTATCTGATTCTTTGAGGGCGGAAAAGTGAAGAAAAGTCTTAGAAATGCTATCGTTGTCATAGTTGTTGCTTTAGTGATAGTGGGAGTGGTTTCTTTTATAGTTGTAAAAAACAAAAATGCTACTTCCAATTCATCAAGGAGAGATGAGGCTACTTCTGATTACAATGCAGATGAAGATCTTCAGGGCCTTGTTGGAACTCCAGAGGATAATATAAGTGTTGATAAGGAGGCTGCAGCTGCATCAGGTGGCAGTTCTTTTGTCAGCAGCGTAGTATCAGAGACAGTCAATAATCCTCTTACCAGCGACGTTGAGCAGGTGAGAAAGGTTCTTTTGCCAGAAGCAGTCCAGATTGGAGACGGCGATATTGGCGCATTCTATAATAACCAGGATTTTGCTGATGTTATCCCGGTTGATATCGATTCTTTTTCGGAAAAAGAGATTCCTTCTGAATATGATTCCAGAAATGTGGACGGAAATTGTTATGTGACTGACGTTGAGGATCAGGGTTACACTTCCCTTTGCTGGACCTTTGCAGCTCTAGGGGCTGTGGAAAGTGATCTCCTTAAGCACCATGCTGATCTTAAGCCAGAAGACATCGACCTTTCGGAAAAGCATCTTGCTTACTATAACCTTCATAAGGCTCAAGGGTCCCTTAATGGAACTATTGACGGAGACTACCGCGAACTTGTAAACAGGGATGAAGAGCCGGATGCGTGGCTCTTTGACTATGATACAGGATATATCGACTGCGGCGGCGTAACAAACTTTGTCATAAGCATGCTGACAGCCTGGAAGGGTCCTGTTGCTGAGACTGGAGATGACGAGTTTAAGAGCACCTACGGAGCAAAATATATCTTTACTGACAATGCGGATGCACCTTCGGACGCCTACGAAAGTCTCTATCACGTACAGGCAGTGGATCAAATGCCTGCAAAGCTAAGCAATAACACACTGGTCAAGCAAATGATCATGGAACATGGCGCTGCAACTATAGGAATAAATGCTGATTCCAAGTACTGGAAAAACCACAGCTCAAGTAATTATTCATCCTTTGGCGGAGAAAAGGCAGAAACTGCCAACCACGAGGTTCTTATAATTGGCTGGGATGATGATTACAGTGCTTCAAACTTTGTAACTGCTCCGGAAGGAGATGGAGCATGGCTTTGTAAAAACAGCTGGGGTACCAGTTCAGGCAAGGAAGGGTGCTTCTATCTTTCATATTATGACGAGACAGTTGATGTCAGCAATGCAGCTGCTTACGAGGTTGCTGCCCCAGGAGAAGACAAATGGTATGACAACAATTATCAGAGCGCTGGCTTTTTGACCAACACTGTAAGCTGTCTTGATGATTCTGAGAACATGATGAGAGCCTATTCCAATGCCAAGAATCCCTACGGAATGCTGTATGAAGCAACAGGAAGCCAGGATCTTAAGGCCGTTGGACTTATGAGCATAGATCTGTATCAGCAGTATGAGCTTGATATCTATGTCAATCCTGATGTTACAGAGGAAGGCATAGCTTTTACAGATCAGGACATACCTGCAATATCCCAGAAGATATCAGCCATAAGCGCTGGATACCACACATTTGAACTTGATGATGAGGTTACACTTGAAAAGGGAGATAAGTTCTTTATCCTTATAAGACCGGTAACATCAGGACGACTTCCCTTTGAAGAGGCTGAAGATATGATGGGAGAGCCCAACTATGATGAGTGGAGAAATCTTGTGGGCAGCATCCACAATAACTATGAAGCTAGTGGTAACAGCTACTATATTTCAGATGATGGGATCTCGATGGTAAGACAGGATGACAAGGACTTCTTTGTGAAGGCCTACACTGTAAATAAATAAAGACAGTAAAAAAGAAGGTGTTTAGGGTCACCTTCTTTTTTAGTGTGTGTTTTCACAAGATTTTTTTGGGAGGAGGGCAGTTTAATGGGGAGTTAAATTGCCCAGGTATGAAAAAAGTTTTGTTGGGGGAGTGAGAATTTTTATTCTCAATAGATATATCGGAAGGTAATGAAAAAACTTAACTTTATTTTGAATATTTTTTTTAGGCTGATGAAATTTTTACCAAAATATGATATATTGTGTTTATAAATAAAGAAAGGCACAAGATATATGAATAAGAACGAAAAAGAATTGGAGCAGATCAGCACAACAGATAAGCTTAAGGCTTTTAAGGCACTTAAAGACAGCGGCCTTAAGGTTGAGTTTAGTGGCAGCGGCGTACCAACTGTCATCTGCGCCAGTGCATCAGATATGGAAAAAGAGCTTAAGAACGTTAAAAAGATCTTAAAGGATCTTAGATACAACGGAAGCTTTGGCGTTCGTGGTCCTAGGAAAACTGATCAGGCTCTTACTGAGGAAACGAAGGAAGTAGCTGAAACTCCTGAGACAAAAGAAATAGAAGACACTGCAATTCCCGCATAAAAAAAGCACCTTTAAGGTGCTTAAGTTTTGGGAGGAGGGGTCAATCAGTGGGGAGCCGATTGACCCGGTATGAAAAAAGTTTTGTTGGGGGAGTCAGAAGTATGTTACTTCTGATATGTTTATATGATACCGACTAAATTTGGACAAAATATGGACGGTTTCTAAAGAAAAAATAAAGTAATTCGAAATAATAAATAACTGGTTACGATATATTGTTAATGTGACACATTATATATTAAGCTTATCTTATCCCAAAGAAGGAGCTTTTTTATGGACAGATTTTCAGGACTTACTCTCAGCCCTATTTCAAGTGGCGACTGCGTAGCAGCGGCAGCAAGAGCTGCAACAGCAGAGCTAATATTTAAGATTGTCTATGAGAATGTGACGATCCAGCACAAGAACGGAGCCACCAGGACATACATGGTCCAGAGGGTGGATGATAGCTGCTCAGATCAGTCCTGTGAATACATCTGTACCATGGAAGGCGGAATGGCTCCTGATATCAGGGAGAGAGCCAATATTCATGTTAAGGTTTCAAGACTTGCAGATATTAGAGAGGCTTTAGAGGGATCAGCTACTGATCTGCGCTATGGCAATCTCTTTTTAAAAGCCGGTGAAGGCGTTGGCGTGGCAGCCATTAAGCAGCCAGGCATCGGTAAGGGCGAGCCACTTATTGAGAAGGATGCAAGAGCCCTTATATTTGACGCAGTGGGAAGCGTTTGTGAGATGTCGGATGGAGCGCAGATGCTCCTTATTACGGTATCATGTCCGGAAGGCATGATGATCGCTGCAAGGAACTCTGCTCCTCAGAGTGGATTTTCCGGCGGGATCAGGATAATTGGCTCTTACGGCTCTATACCTGATGTTCATATGAGAGAGATCTCAGAATCTATCAATGAACAGATAAGAGCCCAGACAAGAACAGGAGTCAGATCATTACTGGTAAGCCCTGGCAAGTACTGCGCAAAAGAGATAAACGAAGCTCTTCATGTTGACCTCAGGACAGCGGTAAGCTGCTATAACTTCCCAGGACAGGCAATAGACTGCGCAGTGGAAGAGGGAGTACAAAATATCCTGCTTGTTGGAAATGTTGGTAAGCTGGTCAAGCTTGCTGCAGGAATTATGAACACCAACTCAGTAGCATCTGACGGCAGAAGAGAGATCTTTTCCGCCCATACTGCACTTGTTGGAGGAACATCAAGCCAGGTCAAGATACTCATGGGATGTGCCACCTGCGATGAGATCATAGCTTATCTTGAGAGCTGGGGCCTTAAGGACAAGGTAATGCAGAGCATCCTGGTAGAGATAGACAGGGCAATGAAAAGGCGCTGTGGCGGCAAGCTCCACTGCGGAGTAGCTCTTTTCTCAAAACAGTTTGGATTCCTTGGGAAAACAGCGGAAACACAGAACGTTTTAGCCAAAGTGTCACAGGAACAATTTGCGTTGTCACGCAGACTCAAATAATGTAAGCTATTAATATGAGTATGTGAGAATGCAATAATAAGGAGATGACAAAATAGATGAAAAAGATCCTGTTTGTAGCTTCAGAAGGCGTACCATTTATTAAGACAGGCGGACTTGCAGATGTTGTAGGTTCCCTTCCCAAGAACATTGATAAGAGATATTTCGATGTGAGAGTTATCCTTCCGCTGTACAAGTGCATCAGTCAGCCCATGAAGGACAAGATGGAGTACATCTCCAACTTTTACATGGATTTTCATTGGAAAAATGAGTATGTTGGCATCTTTAAGGCTGAAGTTGATGGAATCAAGTACTACTTCATCGACAACGAGTTCTACTTCAATGGAATGAAGCCTTACTGCGACGACGTTATCTTCGAGATTGAGAAATTTGCATTTTTCTCAAAGGCAGCTCTTTCAATTCTGCCTGTAATTGATTTTAGACCTGACATCATTCACTGCCACGACTGGCAGACAGGACTTATTCCTGTTTACCTCAAGGAGAGATTCCAGGGCAGCGAGTTCTATAGAGGCATCAAGGCCATTATGACTATCCATAACCTTAAGTTCCAGGGCAAGTGGGACATCAAGAAGGTTCAGGATATCACAGGGCTTCCAGATTATTACTTTACACCTGACAAGCTTGGTCTTTACAAGGATGCCAACCTCCTTAAGGGCGGTATTGTGTATGCAGATGCCATTACCACAGTAAGTAAGGCTTATGCAGAGGAGATCAAGACTGAGTTCTACGGCGAAGAGCTTGATGGGCTCCTCCGGGCAAGGGCCAGCGACCTTAGAGGTATTGTCAACGGAATTGACTACGACGAGTTCAATCCTGAGACTGACCAGTATATTCCATATAAATACAATGCCATCAACTTCCGCAAGGAGAAGGTTAAGAATAAGAGAGCTCTTCAGAAGGAGCTTGGCCTTAAGGAAGATGACAAGATGATGATGATCGGTATTGTCTCAAGACTTACTGATCAGAAGGGCTTTGACCTTATTAACTACGTTCTTGACGAGCTCTGTCAGGATGCGATCCAGCTTGTTGTCCTTGGTACAGGTGCAGAGCAGTACGAGAACTCTTTCAGGCACTTTGACTGGAAGTACAACGACAAGGTTTCAGCTAATATCTACTACTCAGAGCCTATGAGTCACAAGATATATGCTGCTTCAGATGTATTTTTGATGCCATCTTTGTTCGAACCCTGTGGACTTTCTCAGCTGATGGCGTTAAGATATGGTACGATACCGATTGTCAGGCAGACAGGCGGACTTATCGATACAGTAGAACCTTACAACAAGTTTGAGAGCACAGGAACCGGATTTGGCTTCCTTAACTACAATGCCCATGAGATGCTTGGAACCATCAGAGAGGCTGAGCATGTTTTCTATGATCAGAAGCGTGAGTGGAACAAGATGATAGACAGGGCAATGGCAGTTGACTTCTCATGGAAGGTTTCTGCTGAAAAATATCAGGAGATGTACGACTGGCTCAGGCCATAACATTTATTTGATCAATAATGAATAGTAGCGTAGGTGTAGATAATTCCAAAAAGGGACTATTTGTGCAGGCCGGTATTCTTGCTATTGCAGGCATAATATCAAGAATCATCGGCCTTCTTTATGGTAGCCCGCTGGCAGCCATTATCGGAGATGAGGGTAATGGCTATTATGCTGCGGCTTACGCGGTCTATACAATTGTCTTATTAGTTTCTTCCTATAGTATTCCATCTGCAATGAGTAAGATAATATCAGGCAAGCTTGCGGTAAAAGAGTATCGCAACGCCCACAGGATTTTCCGCTGCGCCCTTATCTATGTAGCAGTAGTAGGCGGCGTTGGAAGTCTTGTGCTTTTCTTTGCTGCACCTGTATTTGTCACAGGAAGAAGCGCAACAGTGCTTAGATTCTTTGCTCCAACCATATTCCTGTTTGGATTTCTTGGAGTTTTAAGGGGTTACTTCCAGGCTCACAGGACCATGATCCCCACATCACTTTCCCAGCTCATCGAGCAGATTTTCAACGCAATTGTTAGTATTGGAGGAGCTCTTATCCTTACCAGGATAGCAGGAGATGAGGATCCGGTGAAAAGAGCTGTCTATGGCGCAATAGGTAGTGCCATAGGAACAGGCTCTGGCGTTTTGGTAGCTCTTATCTTTATGTTCCTTGTATACAGATATAACAGACCAAGAGTAAAAGAGAGCCTTGAAAAGGATACTCATGAGGATATGGCAAATGGGGAGATCATCAAGACAATCTTTTTGATCGTAACACCATTTATCCTAAGTACCTGTATCTACAATCTATCAACATTCTTAAACTCAACCCTGTTTAGCAGGATTTTGTTCCATTATAAGGGAATCGATGAGAGCATGATCGCCTATCAGTATGGAATCTTTGCAAGGAAAGCTATGGTCATAACAAACCTTCCTATAGCAATGGCGTCAGCAGCTGCAGCAGCCATGATCCCTGAAGTGTCAACTACCTATGCTCGTGGTGATGTGGAGCAGGCTGGAGTTACAGTATCAAGAGTTACAAGAGTGATCCTTATGATATCAATTCCCTGTGCAGTTGGACTTTTTGCCCTGGCAAGACCTGTTATGATGATCCTGTTTCCTCAGAAGAGGTCGCTTGATGAGGCTGCGTTTCTTTTAATGCTCCTTGCGATCACTGTAGTGTTCTATTCATTGTCAACTGTTACAAACGCAGTACTTCAGGGTATTGGCAAGGTTAACGCCCCTGTACTTAATGCGGCGTTGGCACTTGTTCTTCAGAGCGGATTGCTTGCGTTTCTTCTTATTTATACTAATCTTGGATACGTGGCTCTTTGTATAGTGACAATACTGTACTCACTGGTGATGTGTATCCTTAACAATATAGTTATGAAGAGAAATCTTCCTATTGTTAATGATCTTAAAAAGACATATCTGTTCCCGACAGTTTCTTCTATAATAATGGGCGCAGCTGCCTTTGGAATATATAAGCTCTTCGAGTTTTTATTTGGATTGTTTATGGGAAGTTCATATTTTATCAATCTGTTTTCAACTCTGATCTCTGTTTTCTTTGCAGCATTTATTTACTTCGCTGTATTGATAAAGTCAGGGGGCGCATCAGAGGAAGATATCAAGAGATTTCCAAAGGGAAGCAGTATTGTGTCCCTTTTAAAGAAAATTCATCTGCTATAAAAATGGAATATTTAGTTGTCTGACAACTTGAATCATACATTATATATGTATTTACAAATTGCGGCTTGTTTATTACATGATTTTGAAGAAATTGTGTAAAAACAAGCCGCAATTTTGGCTTTTTAACAAAATTTGAGCCAAATATGATGGTTCATATGATTGGTTGTGCGCTATCATAATGAGTGTGTGTTCACAAAAATTTCATTTTTTCAAATTTTTTGAGGAGGAGTTAATCCATGAAGAAGATTAACAGATTGTTGGCGTTTCTTCTGGCATTTACGGTTGTAATCACTACTTTCAGTAGTGACCTTACAACAGCTCATGTATATGCTACAGAAGCGGAGACAGTTATTGACTCTGAGGACGAGATCAAGACTGTTGAAAAAGAAGAGATTCCAGTAGTATCAGAGGCTTCAACTGAGGAGTCTACTGAAGCTTCTACAGAGGGTTCTACTGAGGAGGCTGCTACAGCAGCTGATACTGAAGAGAACGCTGGAGAGGGAGACGAAAACGACGACGCAGCAACTACAGGAATTGACGGGGAAGTTGTAAATCCTGAAGCTGTTGGTGAGGAAACTGCTGAGGAGGAAGAAGAGGAAGAAGAGTCTGAGGCAAAGACACTTTCTGCTGAAGTAAATGGCATCAAGATCACATTAGAAGCTGATGCTGGTGTACTTCCTTCAGATGCAGAGCTTAGAGTAGCTGCAATTGAGGAAACTGATGAAGTTGAAGTTACTGAGGATGCAGTAAAAGAAGCTATCGAATCAGAAGTAGAAGAGGAAGTTTCTGCTACTTATTCTTTTGATATCAATATTTATTCTGAGTCTAAAGGTGATCCCGACAATAACGGTTATGTGCAGCCTGATACTGACAGGGGTGATGTAACAGTAACATTTGATAGCATTGAAGAGGCTAAGGACGAAGCAGTATCTCTTGAAGTTTTCCATGTCGAGGAAAAAGATGGAGAGATTACTAATGTAGAGCCTGTTAAGTCAGACTATGCATCAGATACTGCTGATGAGGTTACAATTACTGCGGAACATTTCTCTATTTACACAGTTACTGTTAAAAAGAAGAATCCGGGAAATTTTGACAATAGCTATGAACTAAATATTTATGCAGTTCAAAAGGATACAAATATTAGCCTTGGTGTTAATAATGCTTATGTTTCAAAAGATCAGTTTGCAAACTTTGATAATATTACACCTGCAAGTGTAGCGCCCTCTTTAGAAGGCTATAAATTTTATAAAGCATATCTGAAAGGCTCACAGAAGAAATATGAGATCAAGAGTTTTTCTGAAAAATGGGGTTATTTCATAGTACCCTATAGATATTTAGCTGCAAACTATGGAAATGGTGAGAGTGTTGATGCTAGTGATTACACATTATACTTTGAATATGAGTTAGAAAAACCAAGACAGTATGTGACTTGGTCACACCTTGATCTTGGATTTACTGATGAAGAGTTTGAGGAGTACAAGAATGCAGAAGCTGAAATCTTTGCTTCCATCAACGGCTCTGATTATATTCGGATGGGAATTACAGGTCCTGATAATGGGTATGATAAGGAGCTTAAAAGCTGGGAGTACAGATTGGACCTTGGTGAAAATGGTGCTCCTTCATCTGTAAAGGTCACAGACACAATTAAGTTTATGGTTAGGTATGATGGTCAAGAAGTATTTTATGAGCCAAAGACTGCAGACAACCAGAAAGCTTATGAAAATTGCTTTGATGCGCATAAGTCAATACAGAATACTTTTGGCTTTGACTACAAGGTTAACCTTAAGGATAAGTTCAAAGTTGAGGGTAACCTTATTTATGATCTGAATGTTATTCCTGTTAGACAGTTTGGTGAGAAGCAGGATGGTAAGGGAAAAACACAGTATGTCTTTACTGCAAAAGATATAACAGCCCTTGAAACACTTACTGATAATGCTGATAATAAACAGTACCTTGCTAATTACATAAAAAAGCAGACTGATGACGGATTTGAGTTCCTCGGTTGGGCTGATACTCGTAATGCAACTAGTGCAACATATGAGATTGGAAGCGAAATAAAGTTTAATGTCTCAGATAAGCAGAAAGTTGTATATCCTGTTTGGAAGCAGTTACCTGTATATACAGTTACATACAATGATGGTGTTACTGATACACAGATATTTGCAGATGATGTTCATGATAATGTTCGTAAAGGAACCAAAACTCCTGCATTCACAAAAGGAAACAAGGATGGAATACCTGTTCGTGATAACTATTCTTTTGATGGATGGAAAAAGGTCGGAGAACAGGGAAATAAGTTATACTCAAACTCAGATTTGAGTAAGATTGATGTTGATGGTAGTATAACTTACCAAGCTGTTTGGTCTGCTAAGAATGTCAAAGTTGCAGTTTATGCTTCTGATGGTACAAGTAGCACAACAGCTAACAAGCAGCTAGAAAGACTTCTTGGTCTTAAATATGTTCAGGATGATGGTTATTATCCAGTAGGCGTTGTAGAGCTTCCAGCTAGTCTCTTTACTGGAAAGACATCACCTTATATTAAGACTGAAGATGACTGGACTCCAGTTTATAATAGTTTAGGTAATATTGATAAGTCGTATCTACAGAATAGAGGATCAGAAAACAACAATAATTCAGTACAAAGTAACCTTGGTTTTGTGCAGATGAATTATAATTGTGGGGCTGGTAACCATGAAACTGCCTTGTTCGATTGGAAAAAGGCTGAACATACAGATGCTAGATACAATACAACAAGCATAAAGCAGCCAGCTACTGGAGTAAACTATGAGTATCACCTCGATCTTAGATTTACTACAAACACTGTTAAATACGATGGTGTATACTTTGTAAATGGTGTAAATCCTTCAAAGGTACAGAGTATTGAGACTGTTGATTTCTTAACAGGTCAAAGTGTTACTTCAGATGATCATCCTTCAATGGATAGTCATAAGACAAAGGATGGCAATGAATACACATTTGATGGATTCTACCAGAATGAAGAATGTACGGTTAAATTTGATTCTAAAGTAGTTAGTGATGATAACACTGTAATCTATGCTAAATTCAATAGAGTAGAGAATTATTCTGTAGAGTATAGGCTTACTAGTGCTCCTGAAGGTGTAAATGCACCAAATAAAGACCAAAATATTACCTACAACACACTATATACAGTAAAAACAGCAACAGATGTTGAAGGTTATGACTTTGATGGTTGGTATTACAATGCAGTTGAAGGTCAGACAGCTGAAAAGAAGATGAGCTTCAATGTGACAGAGAATGTAGTACTTACTGGATCATACACCAAACAGACTGGTATTTCATATAAGGTGCAGTACTGGCTGCAGAATGCAGAAGATAACGATTATAAGCCCTTTGGTGATCCGGTATCAAAGTCTGGTGCCTTTGGTGATCAGGCTGTATATGACAAGAATGATGGAATGTT
>JAEEGF012144077.1_pt1 | contig 11916 bp, 8 predicted proteins | sample 9134171 | NCBI WGS metagenome assembly JAEEGF01 (sample SAMN16246542, study PRJNA631951) | gut metagenome | biome: gut microbiome; feature: rumen; material: AP-attached | host: Bos | place: Iran: Karaj | collected 2018-10 | reverse complement strand
TCGAGCATCCTCCTGCCCACCAGCAACAACGTGGAAGGCCCCTATCTCTATCAGGGGCCAGTGGTCATCAGCGGTTTCTACGACAGTCAGCATACTTGGAAAGACACCGACCTGGAATTGGTCATTGGCGCTCAAAACACGCTGCCCTCGCGCTACAACACTGGCAACGGCTGGGGCAACCGCTATCCCAACAACATCGACCCCTGCGTGTTCTTCGACGAAGACGGACTGCTGTGGATGGCCTACGGCTCGTGGAGCGGAGGCATCTGGATGCTGCGCCTGAATGCAGAGAACGGCCTGCGCGACTATGATGTGACCTATAACCTGGTGGGCAGTGGCGACGACATCACCACCGACCCCTACTTTGGCAAGAAGATTGCCGGTGGCCACTACGTGTCGGGCGAGGGTGCCTATATCGAGCACATCGGAGAGTACTACTACCTCTTCATGAGCTATGGCGGACTGGATCAGAAGGGCGGCTATGAGATGCGCGTCTTCCGCTCGAAGAAGCCCGACGGCCCCTATCTCGACCCCGGCAACCGCAATGCCATCTTCACCAGCTACAGCCTGAACTTTGGCCCCAAAGCCCCGGCGCGCGGGCAGAAACTGCTGGGTCCCTACAGCCACTGGGGCTTCATGCCGCAGGGCGAGCGCTCGCAGGGCCACAACAGCATCATCGCCGCCCCCGACGGGCGCACCTATCTGGTGTATCACACCCGCTTCTGCAACGACGAGCAACGCCCCGACGAGGGCCATCAGGTGCGCGTCCACCAAGTGCTGCTGAGCAAAAACGGATGGCTGCTGGCTGCCCCCTTCGAGTATAACGGCGAGAGCATCACCGACGCTGACATCGCCACGCAGCAGCTGCTCACCTCCGAGCAGGTGGCGGGCACCTACGAGGTGCTGTTGCACAAGTTTGCCAACGACCATCAGAACCTGGAGCAGGTGACACCCATCGTCATCACGCTGGATGCCGACGGCAAGGTGAGCGGCGACAAGACCGGCACGTGGAGCCTGGAAGCAGGCACCGGCTACATCAACCTGACGCTGTCGGCCCTGAAATACGAAGGTGTGGTACTGGAAGAGACGATGGATGAGCTGAACCTGCACGCCGTGGCCATCACAGCCACCAACACCCAGGGCGTGGGACTCTGGGCTTACAAGAAGCATCCCAAATATGCCGTGGCATGGCAGCTGAACCACCAGACGGTGCCCGTGAAGGATGGTCAGACGGTGAACCACAACGTGGATCTATACAGCATCCTGGTGGATGGCGAACCCAACGTCAGCGCCGAATGGGTGAGCAGCCACCCCGACATCATCAGCAACACGGGGCGCTACAACCCCGCCGGGCTGCAGGAGAACACCAACGTGACGCTCACCGCCCGCATCGCGTCGGCCAACTACTATTGGCAGCAGGACTACACGGTGAGGGCCTTGTCGGAGCAGAACTCGCAGCCACTCGTCGATGGTTGGCAGGAGGGCATTGTGGCCCACTATGGCTTCGACGACGGCTCGCTGGCCAACACCTTCAATGCCGATGAAATGGCGCAATTTTTGCGTAAGGGTGCCACCAAGGCCCCCTCGTTGTATGACGACGACCCCCTGCGCAATGGTGGCTATGTGCGCCTCAGCGCCGGTGGCAACAAGAAGGAGAGCTATGTGGCCATCCCCAACCCCCTCTACGGCAAGGAGCTGGCCGATGGTGCCACGCTGGCCTTCTGGGTGCGCCGCACCGATGCCAACCTGTGGGATGCGCTCTGCGGCTTCGAGGGCGGCGATGCCCACCTCTACACCACCGGCAACCTCTACACTGGCTACAACGACGGCCATGGCAACTGGATTGACATCAACCACCCCGAGACCGTCGCCACCACCAACCTGACTGTAGGCCACTGGCACCAGCTCACCATCAGTTATTCGCGTCAGGCATCGCGAGGCATCACCATGTATGTCGACGGAGTGGCCCACAGCAACGACCGCATCAACGGCGAGCAGGGCGGCAAGAAGGTGAGCACGAAGTCGGCCTTCGACTACAACGCCATCGTCGACCTCATCGCCTCCAGCCCGATGCTCTATCTGGGCAATGGCTCGTTCTGGGGGTCGCCCGATGCCAGCTTCGACGACGTGATTGTCTACGACCGTGCCTTCACCCGCAGCACCGAGGCCACCGCCCTCTATCAGATGATGGACCGCGTGTTCAGCTTCGCATCGCTCACCAATGGCATTGGCGCTACGCTAATGAATAATGGTGAAATAATTGAAGATGTCTACGACCTGCAAGGCCGCAAGGTGCTGCCCACTGCATTGAAAAAGGGCATCTACATCATCAATGGCAAAAAAACCGTAAAACTATGAAGAAGATTCTTATCATCCTCGCCGCTGCCCTGCTGGCATTGCCCGTTGCAGCCGCCAAGAAAAAGCAAGTGAAACCCCTCAGCGAACGCGAATACTGGTGCCAGGAGGCGTGGCGCATGGCGCAGCCCGTGCTGGAGAACATGGCCAAGGGCGAGCTGCAGAAGAACATGCAGACGGAGTTCAGCCCCAGCTTCGACAACCGCAACCGCAAGGTGGTGTATATGGAGACCTTCGGCCGCTTGATGGCGGGCATCGCCCCTTGGCTGGCTCTGCCCGATGATGACAGCCCAGAGGGACTGCAACGCCGACAGCTGCACAAGTGGGCGCTGGCCTCCTACAAGAACAGTGTAGACCCGCAGAGTCCTGATTATCTGTGCTGGGGCGTGTCGGGGCAGAACCTGGTGGATGCCGCCTACATCGCCGAGTCGTTCATCCGTGCTTACGACGCCCTGTGGGTGCCCCTCGACGATGTGACCAAGCAGCGCTACATCACCGAGTTCAAGAAGTTGCGTAGCATAGAACCACCCTACACCAACTGGTTCCTCTTCAGTAGCATCATCGAGAGCTTCATCGCCAAGGCCGAGGGGCTGCGTGAGTATGACGATTTCCGCGTGATGATGACCATCCGCAAGGTGGAGGAGTGGTATGTGGGCGATGGCTGGTATGCCGACGGCCCCGTCTTCGCCTTCGACTACTACAGCAGCTACGTCTTCCACGCCATGTATTTGGAGACGCTGCAGAACATGATCGATGCCAAGGCCAACACCCGTCTGGAGTATAAGAAATACTTCGACCGTGCCTTGAAGCGTGCGCAGAAGTTCAGCATCATCCTCGAGCGTTTCATCTCGCCCGATGGCACCTTCCCCGTCTTTGGGCGCAGCAGCACCTACCGCATGGCAGCCCTGCAGCCGCTGGCCCTGATGGCGTGGAAACAGACGTTGCCCAAGGAGCTGAGCAACGGGCAGGTGCGCTCGGCACTCACCGCCGTGATGCACCGCATGTACGACCATCAGCAGAACTACAACGAGGGCGGTTTCCTCACCATCGGCTTCTGCGGCTCGCAGCCCGACATCGCCGATTGGTACACCAACAACGGCTCGCTCTACATGACCAGCCTCTCGCTGATGCCACTCGGACTGCCCGCCGACCATCCCTTCTGGACCGACGCCGCCGAGCCGTGGACACAGGTGAAGGCCTGGGGCGGACAACCCTTCCCCAAGGACCACCGCTGGGCCGACGACATACAGACCAGAGACCGCTGGTGACAACACGAATGGTTAGCCGATTATCCTTTTCGTGGACAACGAATGAAAACGAATGGGACGAGTGGCGGTGGGCATCTTGTGAACAACGAATGAAAACGAATGGAACGAATTAGACGAATGGCATTTGGTTGTTCGTGAGTAACGAATTAGGCGAATGACATTTCCTAACGAAACCATAGTTCATTATCATATAAACATTAAATACTAAACGTATATGGCAAAAGTTTTTGTGTTTCTGGCAGATGGCTTCGAGGATGTCGAGGCTTTGATTCCCATTGATGTGCTGCGTCGCGGCGGTGTGGACGTGACCACCGTGAGCGTGGTGGAGGGCAGTAGTATTGTGACGTCGGCACACGGTGTGCAGGTGGTGGCCGACCGCACGTATCGTGAGGACATCCACGACGACGACTTCGTGGGTGCCGACTTGCTGTTGCTGCCTGGTGGCATGCCTGGCGCCAAGAACCTCTACGACCACGACGGCGTGGGGCTGGCCGTGCTTCGTCAGCACAAGGCGGGGCGCTTGATAGCCGCCATCTGCGCTGCTCCTGCCGTGGTGCTGGGCCAGCTGGGTGTGCTGCGCGGCAAACAGGCCACCTGCTACCCTGGCTTCGAGCAACTGCTGAGTGGAGCCACCTATACGGGTGACCTGTGCACCCACGACGGCCACATCATCACCGCCGAGGGACCTGCCGCCGCATTCCCCTTCGCCTACAAGCTGCTGGCCCTGCTCACCAACGAGGAAACGGCCCAACAGGTGGCCGAGGGCATGCGCTACGTGCACCTGATGCAACGTTAATCCCACGGCGTGGCGAGGCACAATTTGGAGGATTTTCACTTTTTTTTTCGCAAACGTTTGCGGGTTTCACAAATTTTCATTAATTTTGTGGCCATATAGCGCATGCGCATACTTATTTGTGAGTATTTCTCCCCCATCCGCGAAGGACGGGCAATTGTTAGCAGTAAATCATAATCAATATTAATTCATTAATTTTTAAAACTTTATGTGGTTATTTAATTCTTCTATTGGCAGGAAGGTAGTGATGTCCGTCACGGGCGTTGCGCTCATCTTGTTCCTGACGTTCCACTGCGCCATGAACATTGTTGCGCTTTTCTCGGGTTCGGCCTACAACACCATCTGCGAACTGCTCGGCGCCAATTGGTATGCCGTGCTGGCTACTTTGGGCTTGGCCTTCTTGGCTGTTGTCCACATTGTTTATGCTTTCATCCTCACGGCGCAAAACCGCAGGGCTCGTGGTGACAACCGCTATGAGATTTCGACGACGGTGAACGCAGGCAAGGTGGAATGGGCTTCGAAGAACATGCTTGTGCTGGGCATCATCATCCTGCTGGGACTGTTGCTCCACCTGTTCAACTTCTGGTACAACATGATGTTTGCCGAGTTGCTGGGCCTCGAAGGACTGGCACACGCTCCTGGCGATGGCTTCGGCTGGATTGTAGAGACCTTCTCGTGTCCAGTCTATGTGGTGCTCTACATCATTTGGATTGTGGCCATCTGGTTCCACCTGAGCCATGGCTTCTGGAGCGCTATGCAGACACTGGGCTGGAACGGCAAGACGTGGTTCTGCCGCTGGAAGGTGATTGGATTTATCTATTCCACCCTGCTCATGCTCGGATTCTTGGTGGTGGTGCTCGCCTTCGCTTTCAAGTGTGCCCCCAGCCTCTGCTGCGATGGCGACAAGGCCGATTGCTGCAAGGCAAAGACGGAGTGCGTGGTGAAGGCTCCCTGCGACAAGGCTTCTGCCGACTGCTGCGACATGATGAAGGCCTGCAAATGCGAGGATTGCAAGTGCAACCCCTGTGAGTGTGGCAAGGAAAAGGCTTGCCAGTGCAACCCCTGCCAGTGCGACCCTTGTGAGTGTGCTGAGAAGGTGGGTTGCAAATGCAATCCCTGCCAGTGTACGGACTGCAAGTGCTAACCGTTTAGTTATTTAATCTTCAATTTTTAATTGCTTAAATTTTGAACAAATGGCAAAAGTAATTGATTCTAAGATTCCCGCAGGTCCAGTACCTGAGAAATGGAAGGAATATAAAGCCCACCAGCGTCTGGTAAACCCGAAGAACAAGCTGAAGCTCGACGTCATCGTTGTTGGCACTGGCTTGGCTGGTGCATCGGCAGCCGCTTCACTGGGTGAGATGGGCTTCAATGTGTATAATTTCTGCATTCAGGACTCGCCCCGTCGCGCCCACTCCATTGCTGCCCAGGGTGGTATCAACGCCGCCAAGTGCTATCAGAACGATGGTGACTCCGTCTACCGTCTGTTCTACGACACCGTGAAGGGTGGCGACTATCGTGCCCGTGAGGCCAACGTCTATCGTCTGGCAGAGGTGTCGAACAACATCATCGACCAGTGCGTGGCCCAGGGTGTTCCCTTTGCCCGTGAGTATGGTGGCATGCTGGCCAACCGCTCGTTTGGTGGTGCCCAGGTGAGCCGCACGTTCTATGCCAAGGGTCAGACGGGCCAGCAGCTGCTGCTCGGTGCCTACAGCTCGCTGAGCTGTCAGGTGCAGGCCAAGAAGGTGAAGCTCTACACCCGCTACGAGATGGAGGATGTGGTCATCGTCGATGGCCGCGCCCGTGGCATCATCGCCAAGAACCTCGTCACCGGCAAGCTGGAGCGTTTCTCGGCCAATGCCGTGGTCATCGCCACTGGCGGCTATGGCAACACCTACTTCCTCTCGACCAACGCCATGGGCTGCAACTGCTCGGCTGCCGTGCAGTGCTACCGCAAGGGAGCCTACTTTGCCAATCCCTCTTATGTGCAGATTCACCCCACCTGCATCCCCGTGCATGGCGACAAACAGTCGAAGCTGACGCTGATGTCGGAGTCGCTGCGCAACGATGGCCGCATCTGGGTGCCCAAGAAGATTGAGGATGCCAAGGCTCTGCAGGCTGGAACCAAGCAGGGCTGGGAGATTCCCGAGGAGGAACGCGACTACTATCTGGAGCGCCGCTATCCCGCCTTTGGTAACCTCGTTCCCCGCGACGTGGCTTCGCGTGCCGCCAAGGAGCGCTGCGACAAGGGCTTCGGCGTGAACAACACTGGTCTGGCTGTGTTCCTCGACTTCTCGGAGTCTATCAACCGTCTGGGCCTCGATGTCATCATGCAGCGCTATGGCAACCTCTTCGAGATGTACGAGGAGATTACCGACGTGTTCCCCGGCGACGTGGCCAACGAGATCAACGGCGTGAAGTACTATAAGCCGATGATGATTTATCCCGCCATCCACTACACCATGGGCGGTATCTGGGTCGACTACGAGCTGCAGACCTCTATCCCCGGCCTGTTCGCCATTGGCGAGTGCAACTTCTCCGACCACGGTGCCAACCGTCTGGGTGCTTCGGCTCTGATGCAGGGTCTGGCCGATGGCTACTTCGTGCTGCCCTACACCATCCAGAACTATCTGGCCGACCAGAGCATCTGGGGCAAGATCAGTACCGACCGCAAGGAGTTTGACGAGGCCGAGAAGAAGGTGGACGCCGAGATGGACCGTCTGCTCAACATCAAGGGCAAGCGCTCTGTGGACAGCATCCACAAGGAACTGGGCCACATCATGTGGGAGTATGTGGGCATGGGTCGCACCGCCGAGGGCCTGAAGACGGGCTTGAAGAAGATGCACGACCTGGAGAAGGAGTTCGACACCAACCTGTTCGTTCCCGGAACGAAAGAAGGCCTGAACGTCGAGCTCGACAAGGCCATCCACCTGCGCGACTTCTTCACCATGGGTCAGCTGGTTGCCTTCGACGCCCTGAGCCGCAATGAGTCCTGCGGTGGTCACTTCCGCGAGGAGTACCAGACCGAGGAAGGCGAGGCCAAGCGCGACGACGAGAACTACTTCTACGTAGGCTGCTGGGAGTACAAAGGCAAGGGCAACGAGCCTGAACTCATCAAGGAGCCGCTGGAGTACGAAGCTATCAAGGTTCAAACACGTAATTATAAGAATTAATTTAGTAAATTAGGATATTGGTCGTTTAGTCGTTTAGGGATATTAGATATGGAGACCCATAAGGATTTGCGGATATGGCAACAAGGGATTGAGTTGGTCACATCAATATATATGATGACCAAAGCCTTTCCAAAAGACGAAGTTTTTGGATTGGTATCTCAGATGCGTCGTGCCGCAGTTTCCGTCCCTTCTAATATAGTTGAAGGCTATGCAAGAGGCACAGACAGGGAGAAACTACATTTCCTGCGTATCTCTTCTGGTTCGATGTCTGAAATAGAGACCCAGTTAATGCTGAGTTTGAATTTAGGATATATAAGTCAGGAAGTGTACGATGAGTTATCTGAAAGGGTAACATCAGTATGGAAGCAGTTGAACGCTTTGATAAGCTCTTTAAAGAAGAGACTCAACTCACAAGACCTGTTGCCTTTCTAACTTCCCCAAACGACCAAACGACTAATCTCCCAAATGACCAAATAACTATGGCTAAAAATATTAGTTTCACTATCAAGTTTTGGAGACAAAATGGTCCGAAAGATGCGGGACACTTTGATTCTTACGAAATGAAGGACATTCCCGACGACACCTCTTTCCTGGAGATGTTGGACATCCTCAATGAGTGTCTCATCAACGAAGGCAAAGAGCCTTTCGTGTTCGACCACGACTGCCGCGAGGGCATCTGCGGCATGTGCTCGCTCTACATCAACGGCACGCCCCACGGCAAGACCGAGCGTGGCGCCACCACCTGTCAGCTCTACATGCGCCGCTTCAACGACGGCGATGTCATCACCGTTGAGCCTTGGCGCTCGGCCGCCTTCCCCGTGATTAAGGACTGCATGGTAGACCGCAACGCCTTCGACAAGATTATCCAGGCTGGCGGCTACACCACCATCCGCACGGGTCAGGCACAGGATGCCAACGCCATCCTCATCCCCAAGGAGGATGCCGACGAGGCCATGGACTGCGCCAGCTGCATCGGCTGTGGCGCCTGTGTGGCTGCTTGTAAGAACGGCTCTGCTATGCTCTTCGTGTCGTCGAAGGTCAGTCAGCTCGCCCTCCTTCCCCAGGGTCGTGTAGAGGCTGCCCGTCGTGTGAAGAACATGATTGCCAAGATGGATGAACTCGGCTTCGGCAACTGCACCAACACCCGCGCCTGCGAGGCCGTCTGTCCGAAGAACGAGACCATCGCCAACATCGCTCGCCTGAACCGCGAGATGATCAAGGCAAAGCTGGCTGACTAAGGATTTCGATAGGTTGTGAGGTTCTAAGGTTGTAAGGTAATGAGGTGATATAACCTTAAGACCTGAAACCTCACAACCTTATTTCATCTTCTCATCTCCATCGCTATGCCGGTGGCAGGATACACATTATTATATTAAACTTACAGATTAGCGTTTCTGTTCGTACTAATACATGGATATTGAGCTTTTGCTCTTGTTCTTGGAAGTTGAATACCGCCAAACATTCATAATGAAAGAACAAGCAGTCAAAAGGCTCACGTCAAGAGGCGTGGGCCATTTGTGCTTGTTTCATTTATGGTCACTTGGCGGTAACCAAACTTCCAATAAGCATCGAATGGTTCCGCCTTTTTAAATTAATTAAAACATGAAGACTTATAAACTTTTGTATTCTTTCGTACTACTACTCATTGGGGTTGCCTTTACTGCCTGCGGTGATGATGATAATGACACAAGTGAAACCCAACGCCAACTAATAATTGGCACATGGGATACAGAGCCAAATGAAGATGGCGACATTTTTGAGTTTATTTTTAATGCAAACGGACAGTTTGTAGAAAACATTTATATTGAAGGCCAAATTGATGACATCATGGAAGGATCATACAGCATCAATGAGGATGTCATTAACATAATCATTTCCATTCATAAGGAAAGGATTGGAAGTAATAAGTGGGCAGAGAAGACAATCAACAATACGCAAACATTTCGCTTCCATATAGAAGGGAAGAAACTAAAAATATCTACACTATCGGGTGATAGAACTATGATACTTACTCGAAAATAACAAGACCATAGCTTTTGCAGCTCGGGTAATACTAACGAACAGATTCATGTGGAGGCCAATTGCGGTTTCCACATTTTTGTATGAATCTAGTCCGTGGCACCCTCTTTCTACACTCCAAGCAAATGCATGGAGTTGACCGTCTGCTATTATTGCTATGTTTCAAAAATAGGTTGCACAAAATTTGTGAATCTCAAAAAGAATGTCTACCTTTGCAACAATTAAAGAAAAGTAGATCGTGGAGACAACTATTAGACAACCGTTGAATGCAGCCCAGATAGAGTTGCTTAACTCTGTGGCTTATCTGGACAAGGAAGAAGACTTGCGTGAGCTGAAGAACACGCTTGCCCGATTCTTTGCCAAGCTTGCCGACAAGGAATTAGACCGTCTGTGGGAGGAAGGTGTTATCAACGAAGAAGTAATAGAACAGTGGGGGCACGAACACATGCGTACTCCTTATCGTCAAAAGATGTAGCATACGATGAGAAAGTTCGTTGTGGACACCAATTGCCTGCTCCGAATGATTCCTGTACGGAGCCAATATCGTAATGTATGGGAGGCCTTTCTCAACGAAAGTTTTATCATCTGTGTAAGTAATGACATTCTCAGTGAATATCTGGAAATACTAACACAGAAGGTGAGCCATACTTTTGCCGTGAGAATTGTCAATGTCTTGTTGAAAAGCAATAATACAGAGTTCTGTGATCCTCATTATCATTTTGAGTTGATTACCCAAGATCCTGATGATAATAAGTTCGTTGACTGTGCAATTATTGCTGGTGCTGAATATCTTGTTACAGATGACAGGCATTTCAAAGTTTTAAACGACATTCCTTTTCCTAAAGTTAATACTGTCACATTAGATCAGTTCCAGACGTTATTAATGCTATAAAAGGAGATTGCCCTGTTCTGTCGGATTTAAATCCGACGGCAGTGAGTATGAGCATTTGCAATGCGATAGAACTGACATGTGTGGGAAGATGGGAAACAAAGATGAGAAGCATGATGGCGTGTTGGCCCCGCGATGTGAGACGAAGCACAACCAGCACCGCCGGTCGTACTGGCACGACTATCGCCAGAAAGGGCTTTATATGATTACCATGGTTGTGGGGGAGCGGAAGCGCCTTTTTGGCACTATCGTGGGCCACGCCAACGGACGGTTAGGAACAGACGAGGCCCCACACATCGTGTTGTCGGAATTAGGAAAGCGCGTGCTGGAGGATGAGGTGCCGAAGATGCATCGCTTCTATCCCGAGGTGGAGGTGTGGCAGGTGGCGATGATGCCCGACCACATCCATCTGCTGGTGTAGGTGCGCGAGGTGCTGCGCGACGGCAAGCACTTAGGAATGGTGGTGCGAGGCTTCAAGACGGGCTGCTCGCGAGCGTGGTGGGCGCTGCAAGACGAGCAGGGGCTTGGCGGAGAAGCGTCAAGCACAGCGGCAGGAGGAGGAGGGGGGCAGGGGCTTGGCGGAGAAGCGCCAAGCACAGCGGCAAACGGAGAAGCGCCAAGCACAGCGGCAAACGGAGAAGCGCCAAGCACGGCGGCTGTTGTGCCCAAGGCTTTTCCCTTGGGAAAAGGGCAGCTGCGCCCCGTGCTATTCGAGAAGGGATACCACGACCGCATCATCAACCGCCCTGGCATGCTGGAGAACATCAAGCGCTACATGGCTGAGAACCCACTTCGCGCCCGCATCCGCGAAGAGTGCCCCCGACTCATGGAACGCCAACTGCATCTATGGATAGGCGGAAGGGAATATGCGGCCTTTGGCAACCTCTTCCTGCTTAAATATCCCATCAAAGAGCAGGTGTTCTTCCATCGTAAGGACCAAGCTACTGGCAAACCGACGGAACTCACGGAAGCCTACCAGCAGGAGCACGACCGCCTGTTGCGTATTGCCGAGGAAGGAACAGTGCTTGTCACACCAGGCATCTCAAAGGGGGAGAGCCTCATAGTCAGCGATGCCCTTGACGCCCACCTCCCTTTAATCCTTGTACAGAAGGAACCCATCGGCGAATACTGGAAGCCGTCGCAGCGTCGTTTCTATGCCTGTGCGGCTGGCCACCTGCTCATCCTTGCACCTTGGGTTATAGACGGGGCGACAGACTACTCCCGTTTCCACCAGCTCAATGACTACGTCAAAGAGATATGTGAAGCTACTGAAATGCGAATCCTCAACTATTCTGCCTTGAATCACCAGTAGAAAAAAACAATTTCGTTTCATTATTCTTCATTTGTTTTGGCGTTTAGGAAAAAAAGCATTACATTTGCAGACGATAATAGAAGATATGGCTATGAAGAGAATAGTTC
>JAEEGF012269909.1_pt1 | contig 11917 bp, 7 predicted proteins | sample 9134171 | NCBI WGS metagenome assembly JAEEGF01 (sample SAMN16246542, study PRJNA631951) | gut metagenome | biome: gut microbiome; feature: rumen; material: AP-attached | host: Bos | place: Iran: Karaj | collected 2018-10 | reverse complement strand
TTTTTTTGACATCGAATTCTCATCATAGTCCAGCAGACTTGAAACAAGCGGTGATGACAGATAGGTTTGCGGTATTTTTTCAACAAACAGAGAAACGGCCTGATTGATCTGATCATGATGAACGCACCACTTTACCAGATCTGCATAACTGATATAATCCTTTCCATCAAGAAAAAACTGATTTCTTATGTTTTCAAAAAGTCTGCTAAACATGGAAAAATATATATTTGCCGATGAACACAGTTCTCTGATCCATAAAATCGATCGTTCAAGTTTTTTCTTGTGCTCATCAATATGCGTCATATCATTGATACAGATACAACCGTAGAATCCGCTGATATCTTTCAGTGTCTGAACCAGCTTATTATATTCAGATTTTTCCTGTGCGTCCGCCCCCGAATTCAGCACGTTCTTTGTTGTAAAAAACTCGAGAAGCTGTGTCGGATTGCCGGACAGACTGAGACTGTTAATACAGCTGATCATTGATGATATCCGGCTCAGGTAGGTGATCGAATGAATAGTCTTATCGTTATTGTTACTGTATATGACTTTAATCATTCTAATTCCGAGAAATTCCAGGTATTGGGCAATCAGGGTGATAAGATAACTGGTGTCCCGCAGGCCGCCGGTGTAATCCACCAGCACGCATTTTTCTGCATCAGGTTCAGAATTTACAATATGTTCAAAAATTCCCTTGTTGATTGAATCAGAGGAATTGTATGATGATACAAAAATATTTTTGTTAACCGGATTGAAATCATAGAAAATAGGGTATATTTTCACCTGGTCAAATGGAAGTTTCTGTGCTCGCAGATAATTAGAGATATTTTCACGGTAAATTTGAAACAGATTCTGCCTATTTTGCGGGTTTACTCCTGTGTAGAGAGCATGGGATACGATCGGAAGAATAACAATTTCTCGATTTTCCATAGGAGTATCGCCGAATTCTCTCCAAGCCCGATCGAGAAGATACTGTAAAGGGGCCTCTCCCGAAGAGGAACCCTTGTATTTGCGTGAACTGCATTCAACATTGTAAACGGACTGGCCCTCTGTCAGCACATTCAGATTGGCATCGTTTAAATTCAACCGGTTGTGACTGACAAACTGCAGGATGTAGGCAATTTTTTTACCCATGGAGAGCCCCTTTACGAGTGATGTTAATTGCTGCAGTGATCAATAATTTCTTTCATCTTGTTTTTGATATCTTTGTATTCCTCCTTAAGCTTATTCCTATCATTTTCACTTAGTTTTTTAATTTTATTGGAAGGTGTAGTAAAGACATCGAACAGTTGTTTACCGCTAGGGTCCGTCTTAGTTAAATAATTTTTCAGGCAGATTAATAATTCCTGACTGATTTTATTTAAATTCTCATGAGTAAAGCGGGTAATTTTAAAGACTTCTTCTCTGATGTTCGGGCTACTATTAACAGACACAATATTGCTGTATTTTTCCAAAAATTCAGCAATATGATTTTCTTCATTGGAACGTGAAGCTTTGAGTTTTTGTTTCTTTTCATGTTCTCTTTCTTCTGTCAGTTTCTTTTCAATCTGACTGCGTATATCAAAATCTGATTGCTTTTCAGAGCAAAGAAGTTTTCCAAGCTGATTGTTGTAGTTGATATTTGAGAACGTAACACTGCAATCCACCGAAACATTACAACCTTTATCAGTCTCATACTCGAAATGTTCATTATTCTGATGAATTTTTCGAAAATCATCCAGTTTATTGTATACCTGATCTGTTTTTCCGGTATAATCACTATGCATCTTGGAAATCTCTTTAAGATTTTCATACTGTGTGCAGTTTTCCCACTCTTCACCGAAAGTTTGTTTCATTTCGTTTTTGAAAGCCGAAATTGCTTCATTTACTGTAATTTTATTTTTTTCATAACTCGGGAAATCAATACGTTCAACATTGAGTTTTACAGCACCGGCTCCATATGGTTTTGCGTGTCCCAGCATATGATAACAGTTTTCATCATCCCAGAATTTTATGACATACAACAGAGCTCCAAGTTCCTCTTTTTTAAGGTTATGAAATAATATTGTGCCTTTGAACTTTTTTCCTTTCTGGGTTAGAAATTCTACATCTGATTTCTGGGCATCGGTAAACTCACTGTTATTAACACAAGCAAATGTATCTTGAACCTTATATCTCTTCCAGCCGGAAATTACAGAATTGGATTGATGGTAGGTGGTCGGTTTTGTTTTGTCTTTACTGTTAACTAAATATCCATCGGTAAAGGACGTTTTCGGTTCCTGGAGAACAACAGTTTTATTACTGAAACAAGAATCTGGAATTACCTCACTAGAGATAAAATCTGAAAATCCGATCCTGCCCTTAAGGCTGAAATTACTGAAATCTCCGTTTTTGATGGTTCCGAATAAAAGTTCCGGCAGATCAAATACATAATCAGAGTTGTGATATTTCTGATTTACTGCATCGTCGATGGATTTGTTATAAAGCAACCTAGGCATCCTGCAGAGACCGATTTCTTTAACCTCATTACTGTTTTTATCCATGAACAGCCATACAGGGAAACCATAATCATCATGAGCATGGTCTTTAAGATGTTTTATCAAGTTTACAGTATCTTCAGATGATTGTGCCCTTTCAAACTTTTTGAATACTTTTTCTGAAATTTCAATTCTTTTGTTATGCGGGGCAATATCATAGTAATAGTAACTATAATTAACAAAATCTTTGTTTTTTAAATTTTCAATTCTGTAGTTATTGAATACTATATATCCTTCTTTCAAATTGCTGCTGTCATAATTCAGATCAAAATAAAAAAACGCCTGTTCTTCAATAATTCCGTTATTTATTTTTCTTTGTAACGGTCCTATTGATGCTTTTTGCGGTGATTTGAAGAATATTCCAGCCTTAAAATATTTATCAACGGCATTATCATTCTTAATTTTTCCACCGGCGGAACGCGAAATATTTGATCCGCCTCCAGGTACTGAATTTCTTATTGTCCGGTCACCAGTCAGTTTAAGAAGTTTATTGATATCATTATTGAAAGCCTTGGCACATTTACATGTTCTTGCAGTGATTACCCCGTTATCCTCCAGTTTAAGCCAGGCTGCCTGAACCCTGTACTCTTTGTATTTGATAAAATAATCTGTCTTAGTAGAAGAGATATCTCTAAAAGAATAATGTTTGTCAGTGAACTGCTGAAATTTTCCAAAACAGATGATTTCCGAATCATTTCTTAACATACCTTTGATCGAACTTCCCGGAATAATAGTTTTCCGATCCGGAGTCCTTGCCCAGGAAACACCTGAAATTAGGTTTTTATCGCGGTTTTTAGAGTTGGAGCTTCCTCCGACACACAAATATCCATGGTTGGTCAGAGTAACATCGATAGATCCGCTGTAGGATTCCGTAAAAGGAATATCATGACTTACCTGGTGAGCCCAGCGTGGAATATAAATGGAATCAGAACAGGGAACAAATGAATAAGGAAGTTTTAATTGATTCATGACTGATTACTCCTCTTTAGCGAATCCGATAAACTGCTGCAGCCAGGGAACCCACCTAACCTGTTCATCCTCGTTATTTGCCAGTTTATACCAAATCCGGTACTTTAATTTTTTTACATATTTTTGAAGATCCCTACGCGCTATGAGTTCCTGTTCGAAATAGCACATTGTATTGTCAGGATCTTTATCAGTATCAATTTCATAAATTGAAACAAGATATGTGTGACCGTGAAGAAGCTTGATTCGTACAGAACTTTTCCCGGATGCATACTCTGCTTCCAGCAGAAATCTTTGTGGTTCAAACGAAATATTAGAACCGATTCTAACTTCATCCGTATACATAAACCATGTATCCTGATTGTTTTTTATGTAATCTGCAAGCTGTTCCCTGGACACGGTAAATGTATTGATTTTAAGATCCTTTGTTTCAAGTTCGTTAAAAATTGAGTCTTTTCCATGAGTTTTGATGAAATCATTGTACATTGAAATACTGTCAGTCATTGTTCCGCCTCTTAATCCAGTAATTCTGATAATTTATAACCCTGTTCCGCTCTAGTTATACCGGCCTGACGACCTGACCCGGTGGAAATAGGAAGATACCCTTCAGCAATGTCTATTAGTGTGCGTCTGAGAGCCTCTTTAATCTCAGGATCTTTAAATTTATATTTTTTCTGAATATCAACCTCAATGGTGAATTCGGGCTGATAAATTCTGTTTTCAGAAAACAGAGCAGTTGACATGGTACCGCCTGAAAGACGGTCAATCTTATTATGTGTTCTTGTAATGATCTGAAAAGTTGAATCAATATATACATCAGGTACAACAAGCTTACTTGCAATTGCAGTTGAACCGTCACCCTGGGTGCTTGCATAACCGAACAGTTCAATAAAGGATTTGATTACATCTTTTCCGAATGTTTTAAGTAGATCAAAAGAATATTCTGTATCCTTGTTTGTAGGATTATCGAAAAATTCCTCAGCAAATACTTTTTTCAACTTAAAATAATGATAGAGGGTACGATGAAGTATTAATCCCTTGATTGTACTGCCCATAATGACAATTCTGTTTTTTTCCTGTTCAAAACAGTTGCTTCTGTTCCAGACAAGATAATATTCTGTATAGGACTCGTTCTTTCGATCTTTGCTGGTCTGACTACCGATAAGCCAGGTGTCGCGTCCCTTGAGTTTAAGTTTAACAAGAGAAGCGAGTTTGAGACTTTGTTCAGGATTGAGATCAATGTAATTAGTTTCAATATTTTCAAGAGGTCTGCAGTTTAATCTGAACTTGTTAAGTTCATCTGATTTCTTTGATATATCAGCAATATCAAAACACAGATGTTTAAACCCTATAATCGAAAAGGCTCCGAAACCGTTTGATATGTTGGATCCGAGTGCAAATCCACGATCAGCAAGAAGCTGTATCATACTACGAAGTTCGTTCTCCTCTCCTTCCTCTATAACAGCTTCCACATCGAAGGTGAATCTCAGTCCTACAGGAAGAATCGCAGTATCAAATTTCGCACTGTTTTTAGATGCTCCACGTGCATTAATTGATGTCCTCTCTCTGTTTTTAATATTGTGAACATTTGAAAAACGACAGTAAAGTTCATCTCGGGCAAATGATTCAGTATTAAGAAGTCCAAAGTTAATTGATGATTTACTGTCCAACATCAGTCCGTCCGTGATAATAAACCGAGATGCACTAGACTCGTTCAGCCCGCTACTGCCGAACCATTTTTCGATAATCTTTTCATCCAACTTTTCCGAACAGTTAAGAATTGTTCTCCATACTCCGGTAATTGCAGTGGCAGGCAGATAAGGCAGATTATTCCAGTCTGTTGCAATTGCAGAATCCCTTCCCACTGTGCGCTCACCAGAATGTATGGCGAGCGGAGTTTTTGTCTGCAGGACAAATCTGCCGATAAAAAACTTATTCATTGCTACCTCCTTTTCTCTGATAAGATTTCAATACCTCATACTTCGAAAAATCGTTTTTTACCAGTATTTCCAGGTTAAAAAGAAACTGTTCTTTGGAAAAATTACTTTTTACAAGGTAATCAAAGTAAATCTTGGCAAAATAAGTCTGACATTTATTATCAAGATCTACCAATCTAGCACCCCAGGATTCAGACTCCTCCTTGGAAGTTACTTTTTTGCTGTTTGTCGGGGAAGGATTAAGATCATTACCGATATTTTCAAACAGTATCGTCTTCACCTCGTTAAGGTAATCATCATGTTTAACATAATTGAAAACCTCATTCCACTGAGTTGCAGTCGGTCCGAAATTCTGATCTTTATCAATAAAATTGTATTTTCGAATGCAGTCGTATAGATGAGCCACAAATTTAAGGTGCTCAGCGGTATTTTCCTTGTATTTAAGTGAATCTTTAAATTTAATCTGCGCTTGCTTCAGATATGACAACAGATTCGGATTAAGCTGATCTTTTTCTTTTGACTCAGAGACATTTACCAGTTCAACTTCGAACGGAGCAAATAACTTTACAATTTTTGAATCATTAATCCATTCAGGATTGATTATAATCTGGCCAAATCCAAGCTGTCGATCAAGTCCCAGACCGCATTTCTGCTGCGTAGCAAGAATGTCGGTACCAGGAACTTTATTGTCAGGTACATTATTGAGTTTAAAGCAGATCACACTCCCCTTGTTAACGAGCTGTCGATCCCCATCAAATCCACCTCTTTTCCGGTTGAAGTACCGCTTAACCGATGTTCTGATAAATGATTTTTCAGGCAAATATTCAAGTTCGAGCCTAGAATATTTTTCTGACAGATGCCAAAGATTGCTTCCCTGTGGAACAAGGGTAGGCTGTCCTGTTTTAAGATCTATAAACTGACAGTCACTGATACACCATATGTAAAGAAGATTATTTTGTATTGGTGTCGGATTTGTTAATTCATTCACTCGGGCGATACTCAGTCGGATTCTGCCGAATTCTGAATACCTTGATTTTCCTACACGGATTTCAGTTCCATTCAAAAATTCGTTGATCAGTTCTTTGTACTGCTCTTCGTAATCAATAAAACCGAGGAATACTGCACCTTTTTCAATAAATTTCTGGTTAAAAAGTTTTCCTTCATCAGCCGTCTGAGTTCTGAAATCAATGGCTGTTCTAGTAACAGTACTGCAGTTAACAGAATATTGCTGCATATCTGATGTAAGATATCCGCTCCGCAACTGCTTATACTGGATAGAATCATCTTCAGTAATAGCACATTTATTAACGAGTTCCTCTCTTACTGCTTTTTTATTTTTAGGGTAATGAAGGCAAAGAGGAGCAGGCAGAACTGTTTCCCCTTTTAAAATCTTTCCTTTTGCGACAGGTTTTACCGGATATGCATTACTGAAACAGTTATTGCTGTTGTTCTGAAATAGAGAGAATCTGCTTCCTTCATCGAATGAATCATCCAGATAAACCTTAGAGGCAAGAGCTCCCAACAGTACGCTTCCTGGTATGTAGTCCAAAGTTTCATTTACGAATGTTACTGCATGATCACGGCTGATAACCAGATTATCCACAGCCTCAGCATAATAGTAAGTCCTCATAACACCTCCACAAAACATCTGCCGAATCCGCGTCTGCGTTTTCCGCCTATTTCAGTAATGAATGAAGCAAAAATTTTGAGCAAATCCTTCAGTTTATCCTCTGATTCAAAAGTACTATTTAATTTCGGAGAATCTTCAAAGTCGATTGATGTGATAAAGTTAAGGGGAACAGCAACCTCATAGGATCGCAGAGATTTATCCTTTGCTACACCGTTTTCATCGATAGCCGTACTCTGTATAATTCTGTATAAATGGCGGCTCAAATTCTGGTTCCTAATTTCTTCTTTTTCAGAACAGGTCAGTTCAGCATTATTGAAATAAAGAATGCCGGATGTGGCCAGTTCATCATTATTGAAATCAATACTGAAGGCAGGCCTATTCTCCAATGAAATTCCGGGTACTCCGAACAGAACATCCATCTCATTTTCTGTAATAATATTGTTGTTATAGCACATCTGCGCTGAATTTCTGAACATTCCCTTTAAGGTTTTGCCGGGAATAAACGGAAGATTGTCACGATCCTTTAAAACGATGGAATCCGCATATGCGCCGGCTTCATGACCGGTTCCTATATACCAGTATCCCAATATTGAAATTTTAATTTTTATTGTTTTCATACCGAAGTCCCGTTATTCACCGCTACCACCATCTTGGTTCTGTTTATCTGCCATGTTGTCTGCATGCAAGAAGTGATGCATTACCATGAGATCTGCCAGTGGTGACTCGAGATATACTGTCTTGTTGTCAGCATCAACCACCTGATAGTAAAAATTATGATTGAAATCAATATTGTCTGACTGGTGATTGTTTGAATCTGTCAGAGTAAACAGTTTGCACAGTTCCTTCTTGATGTCTATGTTTACTTTTTTCAGAAGCAAGTCGTACTCTCGTTTGGCTTCGTAGAAATCATTACGCGAGAGCGATGTCATCATTTTTCGGAAACTAGGAATTACTGATGAATACTCCTTGCTCTTCGGATTGCTTTCCTTGAGTTGCTCAAGGAATTTAATGAAATTTGAAATATTCGGATACTGAATATCGGAATCAATGAAGTACACTCCTCCACCCAGTCTGAAACTGTTGCAGTCTGTTTCAGGAACTTTACACTCGAATACTCGTCCGCGCGACATGATCGTGTCGTAACTTTCCTGCGACGTTGTGGACATTCTATAGAAAGCAACTGCAGATCTGCCCTTAAATTTATCAAGAACCGGAAGTTCTTCTTTATTTTTGGTAAGATCCTTGGCCTTGTTTGCAAGTCCTTCCACTATCGAGCCAGTATTGGATACCGGATGTTTGATTTTATTGAAAAGAATACCGCCACTTGCAGTAAGCCCGTCCCTAAAGTAAGGCTCGATAGAATTGAGTATATTTTTATCTAGGTTCTTTTTAGTCAGTTCCCGGAACTTTGTCGTGTATTTTACACAGTATTCAAATGCGAATTCCGGTTCAATCATCAGTGTCAGATCATCTCCACCCAATACAAGAGGTCGGAAAATGAATGTATTTCTTCCTTCAGCTTTAACTTTTCTATAAACTTCAGCAAAAGCAAATTGAGCTGCCTTCTGAGTCGAATCACTCAGGTTTTTTGAGAAATCGATCATTGTCTGAGTGTAGTCTTCTAGATTTTCCTGAGAGTCTCGAATTTTAATAATCGTCTGACCGATACCGTTGCCATCAAAGTGTATGTATGCCAGGTCACTGCCAGTATCCTGGTAACGATTGAAATCCTGTATAAAGTTTTTGATGAGTGATTTATGACTTGGTTCGTCTATATTCATTTCTTTCGCAGCGGGAATAAACTTCTTGTATATTCTTTCGGATACGGATTTTTCTACAGAAAAGATTTCAGAAAAGATGATAGATTTGAGTGTGCTGGAGGCAAGATCCTGTTCATAATTTACCGAAGGCATTCCTGTACTCTTGTCAGGCTCGACGGCTATAGTTGAATACGGAAGTTGAAGTTCCGCAAGGTTGGCTGACGCATTAAGCATTTTGAAAGCATTGCTGATATCTGTTTTGAATTTATCGCCTTCTTCAGATATTTCGCCAAAATAATCGGTATGATGCATATATGGGAAATACTGATAGAAGACAAGTAACCAGAGTTTTCTGAAATCTTGAAGAGCAGATTTGTTATTACTGTATGAATAAAATGAACCGCCGCGACGTCTTATAAAATTAATAGGATTGTCTGGATAAGTTTTATTTAGAGTCAGCAGAACTTTTCCAAGTATGCAGTCATCACCTTCATCTATAAAGTTATCCAATCTATCACTGATAGCTATCAAATCCTTTAATTGACCTGTTCTGCCAAGGTAGGATTGAATGGATTTAGTTTCAAACAAATAAATATATGGCATAAGCTTGTACTCTTATCACAACTAAACTAGTTTGATTTTAAATTATTTAATACGTTTAAAATGAGAAGTAATAGACATTTTTATGCATGTTTATGTTTTGGGCAGAAATATATGCGACTTGTATCTCGGAGGATAAAAATTATCTAGGGAAAGTAAATGTTAATTGAGGTTGTAATGTCGAAATTGTGTTAGCAATGTAGAACTTTATCGAGTAAATCATGGTAATTTCACTCCTAACGTAGCAAATTTCGTAGGTAAATTGGCGCTACATTTCGAATGAAAATCATAACTATTAAGCGATTTTGCAACAAGTAAGAAGTGGCTTAAGAAATGGCTTCATTGGATATAACCAAGCAGATCAATCCCGACCTGTCGATATCTTCTACTTCTAGCCATTCTAATTTGAGTTTCAATCGTATCAATCAAGACAGATCAATCCCGACCGTGGTTGGTGCGATGATAAAATTTATCAAGTCAAAGGAGTTTCAATCGTATCAATCAAGACAGATCAATCCCGACATGTAAGTTCATCAGGTCCACAAATAGATTGTACAGGGTTTCAATCGTATCAATCAAGACAGATCAATCCCGACTAGATTACAACGACGATGCTGGGAGTTGGTATTACGCGTTTCAATCGTATCAATCAAGACAGATCAATCCCGACTTTATGAATTTGATCAAATAGTGAAAGATCTTAGAAGTTTCAATCGTATCAATCCAAACAGATCAATCCCGACGAGGTAGAACATACCCTACTAACTCTGCTGCCAACTAGTTTCAATCGTATCAATCCAAACAGATCAATCCCGACCTCAGTAATTGCGATACGCTGGCTACAATAGCCATCAACAGTTTCAATCGTATCAATCCAAACAGATCAATCCCGACAACCAAGAGGTATTAGCTAAACTCAACTATGAGTTCCCATTGTTTCAATCGTATCAATCCAAACAGATCAATCCCGACGCTGATCTGGATATGCGTAAGATGATCAGAGATCATGTTTCAATCGTATCAATCCAAACAGATCAATCCCGACAAAGTTACTGCGGTAACTATTATCACGCCACCTGAGTTGTTTCAATCGTATCAATCCAAACAGATCAATCCCGACAGCATTTCGTTGAAAGATCTGGACTGCCTTGCAAAGTTTCAATCGTATCAATCCAAACAGATCAATCCCGACAGCATTTCGTTGAAAGATCTGGACTGCCTTGCAAAGTTTCAATCGTATCAATCCAAACAGATCAATCCCGACCATTTGCAACTCAACAGATCATGAAGCAGAACTTTGGAAGTTTCAATCGTATCAATCCAAACAGATCAATCCCGACAAAGACAAGATTCGTCACATCGTCGCGGAAATTGTCAATGTTTCAATCGTATCAATCCAAACAGATCAATCCCGACATCCAGATGAAAAATGTTTCTGGAACAATATCAATCGGTTTCAATCGTATCAATCCAAACAGATCAATCCCGACTTCGATAACTTCTTTATCTGAACCCTTAGAAATTTCAAGTTTCAATCGTATCAATCCAAACAGATCAATCCCGACTTTGATGCTGATGCTACTAAAATGAACTTTAAAAAGGTTTCAATCGTATCAATCCAAACAGATCAATCCCGACAGCTACCCTCGCGGAGCCAGTCGTGGCGCGGCTCTCAGATGCCGAATGGCGGAACCTATTTTTGAAAGACTGAAATAATTAAAATTTATACAACAAATTTTGTATATAATTTAATCAAAAATTTTTCAATTTTCTAAAAATACCAGCAAAATCAATGAGTTATAAACATAAAATTTACAAACATCCTAGTGGCGGAACCTCCCTCGATTTTTGCGATTTTTACTGATTATGATCTGGACATTAAATATCTTCTAAATCTAAAAACACAATATATTATTGCAACAACATAATATTTGTCGTATTAAAAATAAATGCTTATTTTTAGCAAAAAAAAGAAAAATACCGGAATTTACACTCAACTATACAAAATAAGACTTTAATTCAAAGTGAAATCTACCTACAACATCAAGAATAAATGCAGGACAATAGACAAACACAGACCAAATTCAGCACCTAGAGAAAAAAAACATTAATCCCTTACATTTGCAGATCGATTTTTCAGACAAACTACCCCATTGCGGATTATTATAAGTTTTACAAAAACACGAACCCCTTGCAGGCCGATATCTAGAAAAATCAGACAAGAACCCCTATATTAGGATCAAATTCGTTACTAAATCTGCAGGATCTACCATTTTTTAAAAGCGCGTATCAGATATAACGGTGATCTTCAAACTACAATAATACACAATCACCTTATACAAAAATTATATCTGTCATGAACAGTAATAACACCGCAAGCTTCGAAAACCCGCCGGCAGTGTTGTCAAATCGACCGGAAATAACATCGGTAACGAAAAGACTATTACTTCATATACAATAAATACTGAATTTGTTAATGAACACACAGTGCGTTAGAAACACTACGCA
>JAEEGF012069224.1_pt1 | contig 11917 bp, 8 predicted proteins | sample 9134171 | NCBI WGS metagenome assembly JAEEGF01 (sample SAMN16246542, study PRJNA631951) | gut metagenome | biome: gut microbiome; feature: rumen; material: AP-attached | host: Bos | place: Iran: Karaj | collected 2018-10 | reverse complement strand
CTCCCTGTGGGCTATTCTGGATGACACGTGGTAGATGGCGTCTTCCGCCACCAGCCTGTTCTTTCTCGCCATTGCCTTGCTCCTTTTCCGGGCGCCGGTGGAGCGGGGCGCCGCATGCCGCGTTCCCACCGTGCCGCCGGCACCCGCCGGAAACTTCGGAGAGAACACATATATGATAGCAGTTTCCGCAAAAAGTTTTCTGACAATTCACTGATATTTCACTGATATTTCACTGATAATTTTGTCAGTTAAGCTTTTCGAAAACCGCATGGCGGGATTGTCCGACCTCGACGAAAGGCCTGAAAACACTGGGCGAAACGCATGTGGCCGATTCGGCTCCCCTGCGCAAGGTCAAAATTCACGAAAATTCGTCAACATGAAATTCCGTCAGTTTGGGGTTTTCAGAGGGACTGTCCCCGCCGGTTTGCAGAGGGACAGTCCCTGGTTATGAGGGGACTGTCCCCGAGTGAATTCTGCGGCCGAGACGGAGCTCGGCCCTCCCAAGGAGATTTGGGAGGGACTGTCCCCAGCTTTGAAGGTGATTTGAGGGGGACTGTCCCCACCAAAATTCCGACGAACGCCCGGAGCGCGGGGCTCGCAGGCGTAGGAGTTGCCCGAGTACGCAACCAGTGATAGATGCCGAGGCACGGATGGCTGAACACAGCTTATTGTCTGAAGTGCGAGAGCCGTCGCTACGCCAGGACCCGATGGTTTGGGAGACCTTCGCGAAACACCCCGGAGCCGAAGTCAGCGCGTGTTCAGCGAACGGAGGGTGTAGCCGAGGGACTCGACTAGGTTCCTGGATTCGATCTGGTCGATGAATCCGTCGGCGAGGAACTTGGCCAACTTGCCGATCATCGGCTTAAACTCTTCCCCGCTCTGGTGCTCCTCAAGCCAGCGTTTTACCACTCTGGCCTCAGTCGTATCCATGCGGGAATCCTGCAAAATGCCTTTGGTAAGCAACCACAGTTCGTCGTGCAGTTCGGTCTGAGTCATCATTTTTGGTATCCCTTCCTTGCGCCGTTATGAAATCGCCTTTACAGCCCGCCCATTATCAGCGAGCCGAAGGTGGAGATCGGCGTGGTGTCGCGGTAGTTGTCGAGCACCTGGCGGACATCCTTGATGAGCCCCTGCAGCTCGTCGTACATCGCGGCGTCGGTCGTGAGCTTCCCGAGCGTCCCCTCTCCGTTCTTGAGCTTCTCCGACACCTCGGTCAAGTTCGCGACGAGATCCTTCGCGCCCTCCATGATCTCCGCGACCTCCTTGTCCATGTTCTCCGGAAGCTTCACCTGCTCGCACGCCTTCTTGAAGGCGGCGACGGACTCCTTAAGGTCATCGTAGAGCGCCGCGTCGGACGAAAGAAGCTTGCCGACCGTGCCCTCGCCCGCCTTGATGCGGTCCGAAATCTCCGCCGCGTTCGCAAGCGTTCGCCGCGCGTCGGCAACGGCGTTCGTCGCGTCGCTGTAGAAGGCATTGTCCTGAGACAGCAGCTTGCCAAGCGTGCCCTCGCCCTCCTCAAGGCGACGGGCGATCTCCTTCGCGGACGCGCTCGCGGCCTCGATGTTCGTGATGATCGTCTTGATGTGCTCGCTGCTCGTGAGCTCGTTCAGGTTCTTCGCAATGCGCGAGACGTCCTGCATCCAGTCCGTCGGCGTCTCGCCGCGCAGGATTCCGTCCGTGAGCGACACGATCTCGCCCTCGCCCTCGTCTATCTTCAGGAACTGCCCGCCGAGCATCGAGAGGCTGCAAACGGCGATGGAATAGCTCTCGCGCAGCACTACGGACTCGTCTATCTCGATTCTGACGATCAGGTTCGACGGCGTGATGTCGATTCCGTCGACTCCGCCGACCTTCGTGCCGCGGTACATGACGTTGTCGTGGTCCTTGAGTCCGCCAACGGACGTGAACGCGACCCTCGCGATCACCTTCTGGCGCCCCTTGAGGACGTCCACTCCCGATATCACGATCGTGAAGTACACCAAAAGCGCGAGTACCGCGATCATGAAGAGGCCGACGATCGCCTCCGAAAACGCATCGCTTCTCTTTCTTCTGCTCATGTCGTTTCGCCTTTCATGGCCGCAAGGAACTCCCTCACGTCCGGGTTTTCAGATTTCACGAATTCCGCCGGCGTCGAGCATTCGACCACCTTCCCGCCCTTTAGGAGCAGCACATGGTCGGCTATCGCGAGCGCGCCCTGGAGGTCATGAGTGACGACGACCGAGGTTATGCCGAGCTCGCGGTTCAGCTTGCGGATGAGATTGTTTATCGTAACCGAGGTCACCGGATCCAGTCCGGACGTCGGTTCGTCGTACAGGACGATATCCGACTCCCTCACGATCGCGCGGGCGAGTCCGGCGCGCTTTTGCATTCCGCCAGAAATCTCCGCCGGATACTTGTCACACGCCCTCAGCAGGTCCACGGCCTTCAGCGCGCGCCTCACGCGCACCGCGATCTCGCGGTCGGGGAGCTTCGTGCACTCCTCCAGCGGAAGCGCCACGTTCTCCGCCACCGTCATCCACGCGAGGAGCGCTCCGCCCTGGAAGAGGTATCCAATGCGGTCGCGCACCTTCACGAGCTCGGAGTCGCCGCACGCCGCAACGTCGATTCCGTCGACGAGAACCTGTCCGGACGTCGGAGTGAGCAGCCGCACGAGATGCTTGAGCGTGACCGACTTGCCGGTCCCCGAAGGACCGACGACGCAGAGCACCTCGCCCTTTTCGACGCCGAACGTGACTCCGTCCAGAACGGCCACCCCGTTGAACTTCTTCACGACGTCTCTGAACTCGATCAGCTTGCCCACTTCAAACTTTCAACTTTAAACTTTAAACCTACCTGTAGAACACCCTCGTCACCATGTATCCCAGCATAAGGATCAGCAGGAAGTTAACGATCACGCTGCGCTGCGTGGAGCGTCCGACTCCCGTCGCGCCGAGCGTCGTGCTGAAGCCCTGCGACACCGATATCGTGCCGATGACCATTCCGAAGATGCCGGCCTTGAAGAGCCCGACGAAGAGGTCCTTCGTCTCCGCAATCGAAAGCGCGCTGGACATGTACTGCCTGAAGTCCACTCCGAGCTGGGTCGAGCCCACGATGCCTCCGCCGAGGGTTCCGATGACGGAGCAGTAGAACGCGAGGATAGGCGCCATCACGATGAGCGCGAGCATGCGCGGTGCGGCGAGGAACCTTATCGGCGAGATGGACATTATCTCAAGCGCGGCGACCTCGTCGTTGACGGTCATCGTGCCGAGCTCGGCGGCGATCGCGGACCCGACGCACGCCGCAAGGCTTATCCCGCACGCGAACGGGCCCATCTCCCTCAAGAGCGTTAGCATCACCGCAGCGCCGAGGTACATCTCCTGGTTGAAGCGGCGGAGCTCGAGTCCGACCTGCAGAGCGAGGATCATCCCGATGAAGAGCGACACAACGGTGATGACGGGGAGCGTGCGGATTCCCGTGACATAGAGCTGCGTCGCGAAGTCTGCGCGCCCCGAACGGCGGCACAGCACAGACGGAAACGCGGCTATCGACAGGGCAAGAATTCGCGCCGCCCATCCGAGCGACGCGAGGAAGCGGGCCAGATAGCGGAACGCGCCCTGCGCACGTGTGCGCGGGGCGTCGTCCCACATCGGCTCGCGTACAATCGTCATTCTGTCTTCGCGGGTTCGGGTTTGGCCTCCTCGGCCGCAGGCTCTTCCTTCTTGGCGGAATCGCCTTCGATCTGCTTCTGCGCCGCGTCGGCCGCGTCGAAGAGCGAACGCTCCTCGCGCTTCTCGTAGCGCTTGACGAGCTCTATCGTCGTCTCGACGCGAGACTTCGCCATGTCGTCGTCCGAAAGCGTCTCCTTCAGCGCCTCAAGCGCGGCGATCGCCTTTTCGCGGTCTCCGTTCTGCGCGACGCAGCGCGCGGAGCCGAGCTTCGCGGTGAGCGCGAGGTAGCTCTTCTCGTTCGCGGCGACAAAGGCGTCGTATGCCGCGGCGGCCTCGGCGAACTTCCCGAGGCCCTCGAGGCACTGCGCCTTTCCGACCGCCGGGACGTCGGCGAATCCGTCGGGGGCCTTGCCCTCGAGCGAGGAATAGATGTCAAGCGCGCTCTCGTAGCTGCCGGCGTCGAAGTAGCTCTTCGCAAGGCGCAGGCGCAGGAGCCCGCCGGACTTCGACGAGCCGAACTTGGAGACAGCATCCTCGAGTTCGTCGGTAGTGTACGCGCTGGAGACGATCTCCGACGCCGCCGCGCGCCTGTCCGTGACGTACTTCCTGACGCCATAGTAGCCGGCGACTATTATGCCGGCGGCAAGAAACCACGGAAGCGTGGACTTGAGTTCCTGGAGGAGCTGTTCGAGTTCTTCGTTCATTTGATGTTGCCTTTCTCTTCGTAGAGGTCAGACCATTCGTTGAGTACTGTTTCGTCGGTCCCGAGCGCGCGATAGACAATCCTGTTGTAGTCGAGCGCATCGAGGAAATCGCGGTTGTAGACGAAGCGGGCCTTGCCCGGCTTCGGCGAGGCGGAGAGCCTCTTGCGGCTCTCCATGAGGAGAACCGCCGTGAAGTACGTCGCCTTCGGAATCTTCAGGCGCTCCATCATCTGCTGCATTATGCGGCGCCCTGCGCCGTCCTTTCCGTCCTCCTCGAGCATCGTCGTCATGAGGACGGCGGCGCGGAGTCCGTTTGAGACCTCGAACCCCTTCTCCGTCATCATCAGCTCGTACTTGTCGAGCGAGGAAAGGTACTTCCACACATTGCACTTCTTGCCGCCCGCGCGGTCGATGTGCGCCGAGAGGTCGGGCAGGAGATCTGCGAGAAGACCAGTCTCCCACATGAGGCGGAACGCCTCCGCGCTCTTGCCGTACGGGAAAAGGCGGAACACCTCCTCGCACACGCGCGGGACGGCCGCAGTGAGGATGCAGGCGTGGTACTTCTTCATCGCCGCAAGCGTCTTGCGCTCGATGGTGAAGCCAAGGCGCGATGCGAACTTGACGGCGCGCATCATGCGCACCGGATCCTCCTGGAAGCGGATGTCCGGATCGCCGATGGCGCGAATGATCTTCTTGTCGATGTCCTTCATGCCGCCGACCCAGTCGATGACGCTGAAGTCCTTGATGTCGTAGAAAAGCCCGTTGACCGTGAAGTCGCGCCTGTAGGCGTCAGTCTCCGGCGTGCCGAAGGTGTTGTCCTCCAGCGGCCCCTCCGCCGCGTGCTCGATTATCTCGCCGACCGACTGGGAGTTCTGACGGAACGTCGCCGTCTCGATGACCTTCTCGCCGAACCTGACGTGCGCAAGGCGGAAACGGCGCCCGATGAGGAAGCAGTTGCGGAACGCGCGCTTCACCTCGTTGGGCTTCGCAGAGGTGCCGACGTCGAAGTCCTTGGGCTTGCGGCCCATCAGAAGGTCACGCACTCCGCCGCCTACGAGATACGCCGTGTAGCCGAGGCTGGAGAGGCGGTAGAGGACCTTGAGCGCGTCCGGATCGATGTTTTTGCGCGAAACGCAGTGGTCCGCCCGCTTGTAGACGGTCGGCTTCCTGGTTTTCTTCTTCAAAAAATCGAACATTGGGGTATATTATACCATAATCAGGGCGGTCCTGTGGGCGCAAAATCATCTATGGTTGTCCCCCCGTGAACTCCCACGCCTTACCGCGCGAAGACGAACTTCAGCTCGCCGCCCTTCACGAGGTCGTCGTGGGAAATCCAGCGCGAGGGAAGCTCGCTGCCGTTGAAGAGCACCTTCTCCACCTTTCCGCCGCCGAAGTTCTCCGTCGCGACGTGCAGGCGGCGTCCGTACGGAAGCGCCATCGTGCCCTCGGCGACCTGCGGCGCGCAGATTACGTAGCCGCCGTCGCACGGGTTGAACGGATACATCCCGAGCGTCGAGAACACGTACCACGCGCTCATCTGACCGCAGTCGTCGTTTCCGCAAAGCCCGTCGTCCCCCGACTTGTACGCCTCGGCGCATATCTTCTTCACGAGCGCCTCGGCCTTCTCGGGACGTCCCCAGACGGTGTAGAGGTACGCGATGTGGTGCGAAGGCTCGTTGCCGTGCCAGTACTGTCCAATCTGGCCATCCCCCGCGACACCGCCGAGGTCGTTGTTTCCGCCGACCTTCTCCGTGCGCACGGGCGCGGTCGCGAAGAACTCGTCGAGCTTCGCAAGCGCCTTCTCGCGTCCGCCAAGCCGCTCGGCGAGTCCGTCAGGATCCTGGAAAACATGCCAGGTGTATATCCACGCGTTGGCCTCGGTGTAGTCGCCGAAGCTCTCGCCGGCCTGCGTGTTCTCGAGCGGATCGAACTTCTCGCGCCAGGAGCCGTCCGGCCCCCTTCCGCGCGCGAAGCCGGTCTTCGGATCGATGACCTCGCGCCACGCGCCGGCATAGCGGTCGGCCTTGCGCGCCGTCGCCTCAGCGCCAGTCAGCCGCGCGAAGTGCGAGACGCACCACCAGTCGTACGCCTGCTCGAGCGTGCGCGAGACGGACTCCGGCGTGACGAGCGCGTTGTCGTACGGACCCGGGCGGTACGGAATGTACCCGTGCTCCCAGAACGCCGCCCAGTCCATCTTCGGCCAGCAGCGGTCCGCGTCAATCATCGAGCCGACCATGTACGCGAGCGCCTCGGACGCGTCGAAGTCGCGGAAGCCCTTCGCCCACGCATCCGCAAGGACGGGGATCCCGGGCATTCCTATCATGCAATGCGCCTCGCGACCCCACAGGGACCAGACGGGGAGGTGACCGTGCTGGTGCGCGTGCTCAAGGAACGTATTGACGAACCCTGGCACCCGCTCGGAGGCGACTAAAGTGTAGAGGGGATGCGCCGCCCGGAACGTGTCCCAGAGCGACAGCGTCGTATAGAAGAATCCGTCCTTCGACTCGTGTACCTTCCCGTCCGGACCGCGGTAGCGTCCGTCGCAGTCGGCAAGGTTGTTCGGCTGGATGAAGAGCCTGTACATCGCCGTGTAGAAGTTGCGCTTCTGCTCGTCGGTGCCCTTCACGGTCGCACGGGCGAGGAGCCCGTTCCACTCCGCCTTCGCCGCCGCGCGGATCGTCCCGAACGAAAGCCCCTCCGCCTCCTTCAGGTTCTCCCTGGCGCTCTCGGCGGAGACGGACGACACGGCTACGCGCACCTCGAGCGGAACGTCCCCGCCCGGACCAAAGTCGCACGTCCAGCGGTCGCCCGAGCCCTCGAAGCCGTCGCGTGCGAGCTTCTCGACGGAAAGCGCAGGGCGGCTGAAGCGCACCGCGTAGTGCGTCTCGCCGTGCACCCAGCTGATGAACGCGCGGGAACCGGCGATCTCGCGTCCGTCGGACGCCACCTCGCCCTTCGACCACGGAATCGACCTTCCCTCCTTCGCGTACCACGGATCGCGCAGGAACGACGCGCCGTCGACGAGCAGCTTGCGCGAAACGCCCTCGGGCCACCAGAAGCGGAACACCGCGACGCGCTCCGTCGCCGTCATCTCGGCGCGCGTGGAGAAGCGGTCAAGCGCGACGGAATAGTATCCCGGCTCGGCGAACTCTCCCTCTTTCTTCCACTGGGACGAGAAGTCCACACCGTCCGTCTCGCCTGCAAACGGCATCAGCACCACGTCGCCAAGCGCCGCGCAGCCAGTTCCGTTGAGGTGGGTCGCCGAGAAGCCGCGTATCGCCTTCTGGTCGCGCTCGTATCCGCTGGGGTTGTGCACGTTCACCGTGTCGGGTCCGGGCTGGACCATTCCGAACGGACGGCACGCGCCCGGGAAAGTGTTGCCCTCTCCGACGGTGCCTGAGAAAGGACACACCCACTTCGTAAGATCCTCTTCTCCGGCCGTAAGCTCCTCGCCGAACGCATAAACCTTCGCCGCGCCCTCGCCCGGCGCGGGCACAGCCTCGTAGGAGACGACCTTTCCGTCCTTCCACTCGCAGGACACCGTGTAGCCGCCGCGCACGCGAAGTCCGCTGAACGACCCGCCGCGCTTCCACGCCTCGGGAATCGCGGGTAGGAGATCGACGCGTCCCTTCCCGTCGCCCTGCGCAAGCATCTCCGCAATCGCCGCTGTGACGCCGAAGTTGCCGTCAATCTGGAACACCGGAACATCCGAAAGGGAATGGACGTGCCAGAAGTTCGGGGCGATCTCGGACTTGAGGAACTCCTCGAGATGGCGTCCCGCGGACTCCCCTTCGCGGAGGCGCGCGTAGCAGAGGATGCGGTGCGCCGCGGCCCATCCGCCGCTCAGCCCGCGGAGGTCGAGCGTGCGCTTCGCCGCCGCGGCGAACTCCGGCGTGTCGCGCAGGTTCAGCGTCTCGCCAGGCGCGAGCGCGCAGAGGTGCGAGATGTGGCGGTGGTCCTTCTCGCCGATCTCGCCGTAGCCGTGCTCCTCGCGGAACTCCTTGAGCTGTCCGTCGACGCCTATCTGGAACGGATCGAGCTTGCCGATGTGCTCCCTGACCGCCGCGGTGAGCGCGTCCTCGGGCAGACCGAGAAGCGCGTGCGCGCGGAGGAAGTCCGTGTCGTTCTCGAGGATCATCTCCTGGTCGAACGCGCAGCCCACCGTGGAGTAGATTCCGCCCGCGCCGCTCGCCGCCTCGCCGAGCGCGGTGCCCTTGCGCTGCTCGGGCGACGCCGAGTAGACCGCGAGGTACTTTCCGTCGACAAGGTCGACCGCCCGGCAGTCGAAGTCCGCGACGCCGCGCAGGAACGGATACGCCGCCTTGAGCGCGGAGCGGTCGCGCGTGAAGTCCCACCAGTCCCAGAAGAGCTTCGTCGTGAAGCCGCCCGTGCCGGGTCCGGAATGTCCGCCCGGAATCGCGGTCCTGAACGGAATCATCCCCGTGCCGACGCACCACATGAGCGGATCGACCGGCGGCAGCGCGCGCTTCGTCGGATACTTCGCGATGTAGTCGAGCGAGGCCGCATGGCTCGCCGGACGCGCCATCTCGAGGAACTTCACGAGCGGCTCGAAGCACTCGACGAGGTTGCAGCTGAACGCAGGCCAGTAGTTCATCTGCTCGTTGACGTTCATCCAGATACCGCCCGCCCACGGCGCCTGCGGAAGCGCGTTCCACGTTCCCTGAAGGTTGTTCGGCATCGTTCCCGGACGCGAGCTCGCGATGAGCAGGTAACGTCCGTAGTCGAACATCGTCTCAGCCTTGCGCAGGCTCGCGCCCTCGCCGTCGAGAGACACGGAGACGCGCGAGAAGAGCCGGCGGAAGTCATCGAGGTGTCGCGCCTTGAGGTCGTCGTATCCGCGCTCAAGCGCGCGGGCAGCGAGCGACTCGACGCGCGGCGCGAGGGCGGGATCCTTCTCGCAGACGCCCTTCAGCATGATCTCCGGGTCGAACTTCCAGTTCGTGTCGCACGCAAGGACGACGGTCGCGGTGGTCGCGCCGTCGATGCACAGCTCTCCGCCCTCGGCCGTGACGCGTCCGTCGGACGCCGCGCGGATGCGCGCGCAGAAGTCGAGGTCGAACGCGGCGAAATGCTGGTCGGCCGATATCTCGCCGTCCTTTGACGAGACGCTGCCGGTGCGCTGGTCCATGAGATAGGGGTTCACCGCGCGGACGGCGAACGACAGCGCGCCAGGCTTGTCCGCCTCGAAGCGCGCGACGAGCACGCGGTCGGGATAGGACGCGAAGTACTCGCGGCGGAACTTCACTCCGTCCGCCGAATACTCGACGCTCGCCACGGCGTCGTCGAGCGAAAGCGAACGACGATAGCCGCCGACCTTGCCGGGCTCGTGCGGGAAGCGGAAGCGGAGCTCCAGCGCGTCAGTCAGCTTGGGAAGCGTCTTGAGCTCCTCGGTGTTCGTGAGCGTCGCGACGCCGCGCTGCGACGCGTCGGGATAGATTGGATCGAGGTGAAGCGCCTTGTGCGTGATCTGCACGCGCTCGTCGGCGACCCAGCCGAACACGCTCGCGCCGAACCAGCCGTTTCCTATCGGAAGCGACTCGCGCGCCCAATGCGTCTCGCCTGCGATCTCCGGTCCCATCCACCATTCCTTGAGCGAAAAGCCCTCGCCCGCATACTCCTTCTCCCATCCGCCGGTCGGACCGTCGAACGTTATCTCCCTCGCCTGCGCCGCAAACGCGCAGGCCGCCATCGCGAATCCCATATATCCTATCTTGTTCATTTTCAGCTGCCCTCCTCAACCTGAATTACCATGTCATGCGTCCGTAGCCCATCGTGTTCCACTCGTGGCACCTTTCGGACCACGACAGGCGCGTCGGCCTGCCGTCCTTTCCGGAATGCCTCCACACGAGCGAGAACCCGAGCGGAGACGCAGCGCGGTCGCATCCGAACACCTTTGCCTGAACCTCCACCGTCGCCGTAATCCTTCCGCCCTCCTCGCGCCACGAACCTTTCGCCGCCGCGCCCGCCGGAGAGTTCTCGCCCGGTCTCAGCGACATCGCCCCGCCGGCGTGCATTGAGCATTCAAGCCAGTAGTACGGGCCCATCGTGCCGAGTTCCGAAGCGGGGCGCGGATCGAAGAAAAGGTTGAAGCCGTCCTTCACGCACGAGGCGTCCACGGACATGTTGAAGACGATCGTGTCTCCGACGCAGGAGAAGGTCCACTCGCTCCGCGCCTCGTCCGGCGTCGCGCGGTTGTCCTCGCGCCGGCCAGAGGAACCCGTCGCATGCTCGGGAAGTCCGAGGACGAGCCTCTCGCCCGACTTCCACTCCGGCGGGGACTTGCGCGCGGCCATCTCGGCCCAGCACGGCGGATCGACCGGAAGCTCCGCCTTGTCCGTGACGGGCTTCGGTCCCTTCGCACGGCCCATCAGCGTCTCGTACGCGCGGCGCGCGATGCGAAGATGCCCCAGCGCGTTCGGATGTATCGTGTCGCCCGTCTTCTCGCCCATCGCCTGGTACTGCATGAAGTAGGCCGGCGGATAAAGCGTGCGCGCCCTGCGCGCCGTCTCGAGAATCGGCGCCCCGCCGCCGATCGACCATATCGCGTCGAACGCGTCTACGACCGTCACGCCGTCGCGCAACCCCGCGAGCCTCACGAGCTCGCCGAAGCCTATCGTGCGGCGCGCGAACTCCGGCGGATTCGACGGCACGCCCTTCTCGTTGATGAAGACGTCGAAGTGCGGAGTCGGAGTGAGATAGACCGCGTCCGCGCCGAACCTCGCCTTCGCCTCGCGGGCAAGCCAGCGGAGCTCCTCCGAGAAGACACGGCACGGAATAGAGCACGCGGCGTCGTTGAGTCCGTACATCACGAAGATCGCGTCCGGCGCGTCCGCAGCCGAATCGCGCGCGAAGTTCCTGACCGACGCGTCCGCCGAACATCCGGCGTAGGCGTGCTTCGCTGCGCGGAAGCGCCATCCGCTCGCGCGGGAGAGCATCTTCGCAAGCATCGCGCCGTAGTCGCCCGTCGCCGTCACTGAGTCGCCGGAGAAGAATAGCACGGCCTCTTCTCCTCCGCGGGCCTTCTCCGCGGCGCGCGGCAGATGCGCCACGAAGGCATCCGCGTCGAACGCCGCCGGAGGCAGCATTGCGAGGAACCTCACGGACTCGCCCTCTCCTGCAAGAGGCTTCAACTCGTGGAGGCCTTCGGCAAGCGGCTTAGCGGAAGCGACGCTTCCGGTCGAGCAAAGCGTCTCGCCCGTCTCCTTAAGGCACGACAGCTCCCAGCGCGCGAACGCAGGAGAATCCGGAACCGCAATCGACGCGTCGGTGAAGACAATCCCGTCGACTTCCGCCGCGTACGACGCGGCAGACACGGCAACGCCCATCACAAGCAGCGCGGCCGCGGCAATCTGCGGAAATCTTTTCGTCAAATTCAAGTCTACCTCCCTTTTTGCTGAACCGAGTCGGTGTCTGCGCGCTCCCCTTCGAGCAGACACCTCTCAGTTCTCGCCGCCATTATATCACAAACGCACATCGGGCGTCTACCGATGTGCGTTTGTTTTGCGTTTTTTTATTCGTCTCTTTTACGAATGGTCAATTCTGCGG
>JAEEGF011346332.1_pt1 | contig 11917 bp, 12 predicted proteins | sample 9134171 | NCBI WGS metagenome assembly JAEEGF01 (sample SAMN16246542, study PRJNA631951) | gut metagenome | biome: gut microbiome; feature: rumen; material: AP-attached | host: Bos | place: Iran: Karaj | collected 2018-10 | reverse complement strand
ACGCTATGATTTATAATATGTTATATATTTCTATTTCCTGTTTTCTTTTCCTTTTCTGTGTGTTAATGTGCAATTATAATTGTTTTTTATAATCCTCGCCCTTAAAAAGGAGATTTTTATACAAAATAAGGTTACCGCGATAAATGATTTTACGTTATTTCACCCTGCCGCCGGTTATCCAGTTGGTGACGTAGTAGGACTGCAGAAGGTCGCTCACCACGACGCCCTTGGACGTGCTGGCGTGGATGAACTTATTCTCTTTCAGGTAGATGCCCACATGGTTGGGCGTGGACGATTTCTTGCCGTCGGTGCGGAAAAAGACGAGGTCGCCCTCGCGCAGCTGGCTCTTGGTTATCTTGGTGCAGTTGTCGGTCAGCATGCCTGCCGACTGGCGCGTGAGCGTCTTGCCGAAGACCGCCTTGTACACCATATAGACGAAACCCGAGCAATCGACGCCGCTCTTGGTCGTGCCGCCGTACTGGTACTTGGCACCGAGCCACGAGGCGCACTCGCTGTAGAGTCGCGCGTTGTCGGTCGATGAGGCGTTGACACCCAGTTTGCTGCAGTTGCTCTTGTGGGCGCTGCCGAGCGATGCGCTGCTGCCGCCTGTCACTTTTGATGCAGAGGCGTAACGTGTTCTCGGGGTTGAGCCTTTTCGAGTGGTATTCTTAGTAACTGTGCAGCTGCCGAGAAGTAGCGCCGCCGCTGTAATTATCACCAAATATGCTGTTCTGCGCATGTCGTTTTTCCTTTTGGGATGCAATTATAGGAATTTATTTAGAAAATAGTTCTGTGCAGAGGGCCTCTCATACATAGAATTTGTCCATCTCCCATTTCTGCACGTTGTTTTCAATATAATCCGCGATTTGATTCATTTCGCAGGTATCTCGCACGATGCGGTCATGAAAACGTGTCTGCCATGCGAAAGGGATTCCGCGTTCGTTGGCGAATTTCGTGACAGCGGATTTGAAATTGCCGACAGCGTATGACAAATTATTCTTGCGCGACGAGATTGCGCGCATTTTCTCATCAACAATCTCGTTTTCACATTGATTTTGTTGTAGAGACGGAGCACGCTCCGTCTGGTGTAATCTATTTATTCCCTGTGAATTAGACGGAGCGTGCTCCGTCTCTACGAATTGGGAAATCTTTATCATTAAATGAATATGATTTGGCATAATCACCCAAGATAAAATTTCCGCATATTGATTATGTGTCGAAATCTGTTTGATGCATCGCTCCGCGTATTCCCCTATCTCCGTGAAACACATTCTGCTATCGGAGATGTTGCCGAAATAACATTGACGGTCCTTTGTGCAAATGGTCACAAAATACAATCCGCCGTCATAGTCATGCCACATAGCCCGCGCCGATTGCTTGCGGTACTTGCCCAAGAATTTGTCATGTTCGCTGTTCCCGGTGCTCTCTGACATATAATGCTTATGGTTCTCTTTGTAATAAAAAATGCAATTATAGGAATTTATTTAGAAATGACCATGCCGCATGGTTTGGATTAAAATTGCCTTAACTTTGCCATTAGATTAATAGAAAAAATGAATAACACGTTCCTTTCTCACATCTCGCTTTTAAGAGTCATAGCCATGGTCACTGTCGTGCTTCACCACACGCTTTGCTTCTATGGGGCATGGTTCCCTTATGAAGGCTCGCAAGCGTACCTTAATTTCACCATGGCTCTCAAAGAGATAAGCATGCCTATGTTCATTGCGCTGGCTGGATTCATTTACTCTTACTTGAGGATGAATCACGGCAAATACAACAACACCGGAACGTTCGTGCTGAGCAAAACAAAAAGACTCTTGCTGCCTTATCTCTTATGGAGCGCTGTCCTGCTTACACCTCTTAACCTCGCAGAAGCCCAGCCTATAAACGTGCTATACGGAATATGGCATCTGTGGTTCCTGCTTGTGCTGTTCCTCGAATTTATGTTCTTTCATCTCACATTCCGGTTTTGGGGCAAGGTTTCAAAAATCGCTGACTGTGCCATCTTTGTGATGCTGTTCGCCGCTTCTCATCTGATTATAAAATTTGTCGATTCTCATGGCATCGACATTAGATGCTTTTGTCTTTACTTATTCATCAGATATATTCCATTCTTCTATCTGGGTGCGGCTCTTGGCAAATCCAGATTCAACATTAAGCCTGCTGTGATTCCTGCAATTGCCGTACTGATTGGTTCTGCAGCAGTTGTCGTCATCTGGCTGTTTTTCAATGATGTCAAAGGCGCGGCGACATTTAACCACTTGCTCACAGCCATGATTATAGTAGCCGCAATCCCTGCCGCCGACAGTTTTTGTAAAAGATTCCCAACAATCGCTTCTTCGAAAATCATCACCGACCTCGACAAATCCTCAATGGGCATATACATACTGCACCACATCCTGATACTCGACTTTGTGTCGCTGCCAATAGGCGCCGAGTTCATGAACGAACATGTCATCCTCGCCCCAGTTGCTGTTTTTGCCGTATCACTGCTGCTTTCGTGGGCAATGACGCATGCGATACTTCGCACAAGGCTCAGATTCGTTTTCGGATAGTTCGTCTTATCTTTGCACCCATGCCACAGAGAAAGAGAATCGCCATAATAGGAGCCGGGGCGGCAGGATGCTTCTGCGCCGCCAACATCATGGAGATGTCCGACGAGTGCGACATCACCATCTTCGAGACTGGCGCCAAACCTATGCACAAACTGTCGCTCACAGGCGGAGGAAGGTGCAACATCACCAACTCGTTCAGCGAGGTCGCATCGCTCGCCGACGTCTATCCGCGCGGACACCGGCTGCTCAAAGGGCTTTTCTACGTTTTCGACCACGACAGCGCATGCTCGTGGTTCGATAGCCACGGCATAAGGCTCTACACACAAGACGACAACCGCGTGTTCCCCGTGTCCGACGACGCCTTCGAGGTGGTGAACACTCTGCTCGGCATACTGCGCGGACATGGCGTGAGAATCATAACCAACACCAAGATAAACGGCATAACGAGACACGACGACGGAACATTCTCGCTCGACGGCACAGCAGAATCATTCGACCGTGTTGTGGTGACGACGGGCGGCATGGGCAAAAGCCCGCTGATGCAGTCGCTAGCCTCGCTCGGACACAAGATTGCCGAGCCTGTGCCTTCGCTTTTCAGCTTCAAGGTCAACGACCAAGACCTAACTTCGCTCATGGGCGCGTCAGTGCCGATGGCTTCGGTGCTGATAAACGGGACGAAACTGCGTGCCGAGGGCGCATTGCTCGTAACGCACTTCGGATTCTCCGGACCTGCCGTGCTCAGGCTTTCGTCGTTCGCTGCCCGGACACTCGCCGAGAGGAATTACAACTGCGACATCTCCATAAACTGGACCGGACGCACTGAACAATCCATGCGCGACGAACTGGAGGCGCTCGCCAAACGCTACGCCGCCAGAAACATACTCTCCGCCCACCCCGAGAACCTGACCAACAGACTGTGGGCGCACATCGTCGGCAGAGCCGGAATAGCGCACGAAAGAACATTCGCCGAACTCGGCAAGAAGAACATAAACAAACTGCTGACAGTGCTGCTCTCGGACACTTACCACGTCAGCGGCAGAGGGCAGTATAAGGAAGAGTTCGTCACTTGCGGCGGCGTAGAACTGGGCTCCGTGAGCAACAAGACTCTCGAGTCCAAAGCCGTGCCGGGGCTGTTCTTCGCCGGCGAGGTCCTGGACATAGACGCGCTGACAGGAGGATTCAACCTGCAGGCGGCATGGACCACAGCCTACACCGTAGCAAGCGGCATAGCCCAGCCATAATTATTAAAACTCGTTGTTTGTCAATCTTGTTACCTCCCTATTTCTTATCTTTGTGGCACTTATGAAAAAATACGCATTTGAGTACATAATGGAAGTCCGCGACTATGAGTGCGACTTGCAGGGCATAGTGAATAACGCCAACTACCAGCACTATCTGGAGCATACACGTCACAAATTCCTCGAGGCGCACAACGTCTCTTTCGCTGACTTGCACAACAGAGGCATCGACGCTGTCGTGGCGCGTGTCTCAATCGACTACAAGAACTCGCTCAAGCCGGGCGACAAGTTCGCTTCAAGACTCAACCTCGTGAAGGACGGCATCAAATACACATTCTTCCAGGACATCTACCGACTGCCCGACGAGAAGGTGTGCATCAAGGCGCGCATCGACTCGGTCACAATAATAAACGGACGACTCGGAATATGCCAGGAGCTTGAGGACCTTGTGGAAAAAATCGCAGCAGAAATCGCAGAATAACCAAACAAACATAACCGAAAATGGCTGACAACATAAACAACGAGGCTCTGACGAAAGAGGAGACCGAAGAGAGAATCGTGGAGGCGCTGAAGACCGTTTACGACCCTGAAATCCCTGTGAACATCTACGACCTCGGACTCATATACAAAATAGACCTCGAAGGCTCGGAGGTGACAATAGACATGACATTCACTGCGCCTTCGTGCCCTATGGCCGACTTCATACTCGACGACGTGAAGCAGAAGATAGAAGGCATCACCGGCATAACAAAAGCGACTGTCAATCTGGTGTATGAGCCGGAGTGGAGCCGCGACATGATGTCGGAGGAAGCGAAACTGGAACTCGGACTGCTCTAAAAAACACATACCATGGCGGAAAAGCTCGTATATTTTCTTTCTGACGCGCACCTCGGCTCAAGAGCCATAGGCGACCCTCGCGCGCACGAAAGGAAGCTCGTCTCCTTCCTCGACTCCATCAAGGACAAGGCGGCGGCTATATACCTGCTGGGCGACATGTTCGACTTCTGGTTCGAATACCGCACCGTAGTGCCGAAAGGACACGTCAGATTCCTCGGGAAAATCGCCGAGATAGCCGATTCGGGCGTGGAGGTGCACTTCTTCGCCGGCAACCACGACATGTGGACATTCGGTTACTTGGCTGACGAGCTGGGCATAAACGTGCACACCAAGCCCATGGAGACTGAAATCCTCGGCAAAAGGTTCTTCCTCGCTCACGGCGACGGACTGAACGACAACAAACTGTCGGTTAGGATTATACAATCCATATTCCACTCCAAGACTCTGCAATTCCTGTTCAAGATGCTGCCTCCGTACATCGGGCTGAACTTCGGCTACACATGGAGCAAAAGCAACCGGAATAAGCACGATAGCGAGGACTGCAGCTTTATGGGCGAGGACAAGGAGCCGCTCGTCTTATTCGCGAAAAAACACGCCTTAAAACACGACGTGGACTTCTACCTGTTCGGCCATCGCCACATACTGCTTGACTTGCCAATGGAACGCTCCCGAGTCGTGATACTCGGCGACTGGTTCCGCGAGTTCAGCTACGCCACTTTCGACGGCAGCGAATTCCTCATCCACCACTATGAATAAAAACAAAAGCCGAACTCTTGAAAGTCCGGCTTTATTATTCGTTTTCATAAAAGTCTTTATTTATCACGCTCAGCGACGTATCTGAGCATCTCCGCCAACGAGTCCCTGCACTCGCCATCTATCACGTCAAGTCTCTTCATCGCTGCCGTCTGATACTCCTTCATCTTCTGCTCGGTCTTCTCCACTCCGTTGTGCCTTCTCACAAGGTCCACAACCCATCTCACTTGCTCCTCGCTCAGGTTGTCCTCGCTCTTGAGCATCGTGTCCATCTTGGCTTTCTCTTCCTGGTCAGCCGCCGCGTACGCGTAAATCAGCGGAAGCGTTATCTTTTTCTCTCTTATGTCGTTGCCTACGGGCTTGCCTATCTGCTCGCTGGCATAGCTGTAGTCGAATATGTCGTCCTTCATCTGGAAGCAGATGCCGAGGTCGTTGCCGAAGCTTCTGAGCGTCTCGCAGGTCTTGTCGTCCACCTTGCCCGACGACACCGCGCCGGCGTACATGCAAGTGCTGAAGAGCACCGCAGTCTTTTTGGTTATCACCTCGATGTATCTCTGCACAGCGAAGTCGGGGTCGCCCGTGTGCATCAGCTGGAGAATCTCGCCGTCGCTGAGCTCTTTGCCGAGCTCTGACACTGCCTTGAGTATCTTGCGCTCGCCTATCATGTTGGCAAGCCAGAATATCTGCGCCAAAAGATAGTCGCCGGCGAGGACCGCCACCTTGTTGCCGAATTCCTTGTTGATGGACGGCTGGCCGCGTCTTATCTGAGCCTCATCGACCACGTCGTCGTGTATGAGTGTGGTGTTATGCAGAAGCCCAAGCACCAGCGCTGAGTAGTAGGACGCTTCTGTGACCTCGCCGCAAGCCTTGGCTGCCAGCAGAAGCATGATAGGACGGAGCTGCTTGCCCTTGCGCTCGGTGACACGCGAGTACACCTGCTTGAGCAGAGGGTTCGTCGTAGCAAAGGACTCGTCGTACATCTTTTCGTAACGAGCGAATTCCGCCTTGACGGGTTCCTTTATTTGCGATAGCTTGTCCATTGAATTCTATATAGAAGTCACAAAAATACTTCTTTTTTACGAACTTTCTTTGCCGCTCTATTTTAATTTGTAGGGATTGTAGTCAAACTCAACGAATTTGCCTGCCGCGAGCGATTTCTGCACGTCCACGAGCCTCTGATTGCTGCTGCCTCTGTAGAGCAGGTCCTCGTCCCTGAGCTCCTGCCTGAACGGTCCGTCCACCAGCACATCCAGGTGCTTGAGCAGCTTCATGGCGTTCTCGTTCTTGACAAGATTCTCAAACAAATATCCCGTGTAGCACCAGATATTCTTGTTTGTCTCCGCCTTGAGTTTTTCCGCAAGCTTGGCGAAACCGAGCGGACGGAAGAACGGATCGCCGCCGGTGAATGTCACGTTGGCGAACTCGTCGCCGACGATGTGGTCGAAAACCTCCTGCACTGTCATGTCGCGGCCAGCGTTCGGGTCCCATGTCGATGGGTTGTGGCAGCCTGGGCACGCGTTTGTGCATCCGGCGCAGTAGATGGCAGTGCGGAATCCCGGCCCGTCAACTGTGGTGTCGTCCATGATGCTTATCACTCTTATGATATTCTCGTCTTCCATAAATATTTATTCGTGAAAAGAGCCACGCCTGTGTCAGCGCAGCTCTTCCTGTTAGCCGTTATTTATTTTTATGACTTATTCGTGAGTGTTTGACTCTGTGTCAAGCGTGTGCACAACTCTGTCTCTGAGCTCGGCCAGCTTGCCGTTGTTCCATCTGTCAGTTGTTCCGACGAGGTATCCGGTGATTCTCTGCAGCTTGTCGATGTTCGAACTTCCGCACTTAGGACAAGTCTTCATGTTAGGGTCGGCGTTCTCGTATCCGCAGTCCATACATCTGTTTCGGTTGTGGTTTACGCTGCCGTATCCCATATCGTACTTGTCTATAAGGTCAACGATGTTCATTATCGCCTCTGGGTTGTGTGTGGCGTCGCCGTCAATCTCGACATAGAAGATGTGTCCACCTCTTGTCAGCACGTGGTAAGGCGCCTCGATTTCAGCCTTGTGCTTAGCGCTGCACTTGTAGTAAACAGGCACATGGTTGGAGTTTGTGTAATAGTCCTTGTCGGTCACACCTGGCACTACGCCGAAGTCCTTTCTGTCTCTCTTTGTGAATCGTCCAGCCAAACCCTCTGCAGGAGTCGCCAGCACGCTGTAGTTGTGGTGGTAGCGCTCGCAGAAGTCGTTGACTCTGTCTCTCATGTAAGTTATGATTCTCAGACCAAGCTGCTGAGCCTCATCACTTTCGCCGTGGTGCTTGCCCACAAGAGCTATCAGACACTCGGCAAGTCCGATGAATCCGATACCCAGTGTTCCCTGGTTTATCACGCTCTCTATCGTGTCAGTAGGCTTGAGGTTCTCGCTGCCCACCCACAGAGATGACATGAGCAGTGGGAACTGCTTAGCCAAGGCTGTCTTCTGGAAGTTGAAACGCTCGTCGAGCTGCTTAGCCGCGATCTCGAGTATGTTGTCGAGTCCGGAGAAGAACTTGTTGATTCTGTTCTCCTGATTCTCGATGTCCCTGCACTCAAGAGCCAGACGGACAATGTTTATAGTAGTGAACGAAAGGTTTCCACGTCCGATGGATGTCTTCTCGCCAAAGCGGTTCTCGAACACTCTGGTACGGCATCCCATTGTCGCAACCTCGTATTTGTAGCGCTCTGGGTCATCGATTCTCCACTTCTCGTGCTGGTTGAATGATGCGTCGAGATTCACGAAGTTAGGGAAGAATCTTCTCGCAGTCACCTTGCAGGCCAGCTTGTAGAGGTCGTAGTTCCTGTCGGTTGGCAGGTAGTTGACGCCTCTCTTCTTCTTCCATATCTGGATAGGGAAGATGGCAGTCTCCTGGTTGCCCACACCGTCGTATGTGCTGAGCAGAAGCTCACGTATGATGCAACGTCCCTCTGCGCTTGTGTCTGTTCCGTAGTTTATAGAAGAGAACACCACCTGGTTTCCGCCACGCGAGTGTATCGTGTTCATGTTGTGGATGAATGCCTCCATAGACTGGTGCACTCTGCCGACAGTCTGATTGATAGCCGACTGCTTCACTCTCGACTTACCAGAAAGTCCCTCGAGGCTCTTCTTCTCGTACTCGTCTATCTCTGCGTCATACAGGTCGCTGTAATCCTCGCCTGTGAGCTCCTCCACTTTCTTTATTTCCTCGACATAGCTCTTGCGCACGTATGGTGCAAGGTAGAAGTCGAATGCTGGTATGGCCTGACCGCCGTGCATCTCGTTCTGCGCAGTCTCCATGCTTATACAGCCCATGATGCTCGCAGTCTCGATTCTCTTAGCCGGACGGCTCGCTCCGTGACCAGCCACAAGACCGTTCTTCAGAATCTTGTCCATAGGGTGCTGCACGCAAGTCAAACTCTTTGTTGGGTAATAATCCTTGTCGTGTATGTGCAGGTAGTTGTTCTTGACAGCCTCGCGCACCTCAGGGCTCAGCAGGTAGTCATCAACGAATGGCTTTGTTGTCTCGCTGGCGAACTTCATCATCATTCCGGCAGGAGTGTCGGCGTTCATGTTCGCGTTCTCGCGAGTTATGTCGTTGCTCTTTGTCTCTATGATTTCAAGGAACATGTTGTGAGTCTTCGAACGACGCGCAATGCTTCTCTGGTCGCGGTATGCGATGTACTTCTTAGCGACATCCTTGCGCTCACTGCCCATCAGCTCGAGCTCCACCATATCCTGGATTTCCTCCACTCCCATCTGCTCTTTGCCGTTGTACGTTATGTGGTCGGCTATACGGCACAAAAGTTCCTGGTCCTCGCCAGCCTCGGTGCTAAGCATCGCCTTACGAATCGCGGCTCTGATTTTCTCCTCGTTGAAGCCGACTATACGTCCGTCACGTTTTACTACTGTCTGAATCATAGTTATTGAATGAAAAGATTACTACTAATTTATATAAGCAGATGTCAGTTTTTGTTTGGTTTTGTCCTCGTCAAAAAGGAACAACGCAAAGTACACACATTAACACGAAATAAACAAGACGTAATGATATAATGTTTTCTTAATTTATGTTAATGGTGTTGTATATCAATAAGTTACACAAACTATTTAACAAAATGTTTTCCAAAAAGGGAAATTATGGGACATTGCGCAGAATCGCGCAAAAGCAAATAACAGACCATTTTTCAGGCGTGTTTTGCGAGGATTTGATTCTTGGTTGCCGCGTGCCGAGTCTTCGCAATTTTCAGATTTGAACAATCATGAAAATGCGTTTTTACGAAAAACATTTCGTCATTCACACGAATCCCATGCGAAATTGTCCGGGACGTAGTTGGAATAGGTCTGACACACTGCCGACGAGAAGTCGACTCCGGCGGTGATGATTTTGTCCCAAGTTTCCGGTTTTAACACTTCCAGGTCGCTTCTACGCAGTCCGAGACTGACAACGGCGCTGAGAACTCCGGCATTGAAACTGTCGCCGGCGCCTATTGTGCTCACTGTCGTTATGTCGCGCGACGGATAGAATTTCACACGCCCCTGCGTGCATAGCCACACGCCTTGCGAGCCGCATGTGCAGATGAAATTGCCGCACAACGCTCCGATATGCCTCTCGTACAGAGTCTTGACGAACTCCTCGCCAGACAGCCCGGCGAACTCGTCCGAGCCGAAAATGTTGCGGAAGTCCTCGTCCGAGCCTCTGACGATGTCGGCCAAACGCATGTTGTCCAATATGACCGGAAGCAAACGATCGAGGTCCTTGAGGTGCGAGCTCCTGAAATTCGGGTCGTAATATCTCACGCAATCAACTTCCGCCGACTGGTTGAGCAATGGCACCAGGCGCGAGCGAGTGTCGGCGCTGAGGGAATAAAACGAGCCGAAAAGCAGCGCATCGCCGTCCGACAGCTCCGGCAACGGCTCGACTGGCAGGCTCTGCGGCCGCGGCTTGTAGAACACGTACTCGGCGTCGTTCTTGTCGTTGAGGAAAGCCATGGACACTGGCGTGTTGACCTCGTCGTAGAGGTATATGTAGTCGGTGGAGATGCCGTTCTCCTTCAGGAAGTCGAGCACGATGCGCCCCACTTTGTCCTTGCCTGTCTCGCTCACAAACAGCACGTCGGCTCCTGCGTGCTTGGCAGAGACGAGCGCATTGAACACAGAACCGCCCGGCACCGCCTTCTGCGGCTCGCCGTTCTTGAATATCAAGTCCACGATTGTCTCTCCTGCTCCTACGATTTTTGCCATATACCCGAATTTTGCTTTCAACAAAGATAAAAAAGAAAGGCCAGCTTCGTGAAGCCAGCCTTGCCTGATTTTATTCTTGGTGAACGATTACATGTTCATACCGCCGTCGATTTGGATAACCTGACCGCTGACATAGCTTGACATGTCTGATGCGAGGAAGAGACATACGTTAGCTATATCCTCAACCTGGCCGCCGCGGCGCAGAGGTATCTTCTTCATCCACTCGGCGCGTGTCTCCTCAGGGAGCTGAGCAGTCATGGCAGTCTCGATGAAGCCTGGAGCCACAGCGTTAGCGCGGACGCCCTTAGGTCCGAGCTCCTGAGCGATAGACTTAGCCAATCCGATCATACCTGCCTTTGAAGCTGAGTAGTTGCACTGGCCTGCATTGCCGTGAACACCTACAACAGACGACATATTGATAATAGAGCCGCCACGCTGACGGAGCATGATAGGCGCGCAAGCGTGGATGAAGTTGAACGCTGACTTCAGGTTCACGTTCAGCACTGCGTCCCACTGTGCCTCGCTCATGCGGAGCATAAGTCCGTCCTTTGTTATGCCGGCGTTGTTGACAAGGATGTCGATTTTGCCGAAGTCCTCCTTTATCTGGTTGACAACCTTCTCGGTCTCTGCGAAGTCGGCTGCATTTCCAGCATAAGCCTTGCATGTCACGCCGATAGCCTCAACTTCCTTTCTTGTGGCTTCCAAACCAGCCGCCATGTCGTCGTTGAGCACAAGGTCAGTGAAAGCGATATTCGCACCTTCCTGAGCAAACTTAAGAGCAATGGCCTTGCCGATTCCTCTTGCAGCACCTGTTATCAATGCCACCTTTCCTTCTAATAATTTCATGATAGTCTGTTTTATTATGAATTAATGAAAATGTCTTAGTCTTGAACCTCGAACTTAACCGGAGGTATCACATACTCCTCGTTCTGCTGCACCGACGCCTTCACACAGTGGACTCTTCCGCCTGCCTCGACCGAAGTAGCGCTGGTGGTGTTCTTGCTGACGATTAATATGTAGTATGTGCCGGAAGCCACAGGCATGCTGAACTTTCCGTCGTTGTCGCACACCGCCTTGATGGCTTTCTTGTTGTTCTTCAGCAGGGATATGTTCTTGTTGGTGCGGCGGCAGACGCTCTCGAATTTCGCGTCGGTGTCCACGTTGTAAACCTTCATCATGACCTTCAGCTCGTCAGGCACCTGCATTCCGCCGTTCACATAGAGATTGTACATGTCGCGGTACATGTTCATGACCTGGAATGTGTCCGCCACCAGCTTATAGTCGA
>JAEEGF010621942.1_pt1 | contig 11917 bp, 11 predicted proteins | sample 9134171 | NCBI WGS metagenome assembly JAEEGF01 (sample SAMN16246542, study PRJNA631951) | gut metagenome | biome: gut microbiome; feature: rumen; material: AP-attached | host: Bos | place: Iran: Karaj | collected 2018-10 | reverse complement strand
AATTTCGTCAGAAAGTGAAATTGCTTCTTCCCTGAATTCTTTGTTGTACCTTTGCATTCGAAATACCTCTCTTTATTATCGTAAAATTTTAGGTATTTTTCGACTGCACTTTTATTGTATCCTTTCAAATTTCATTATATTAATGCAGAGAAAGAGAGCTTTTGACAAATTTCTTTAATCTTCCAGATTTGCAATATGCTTCTATTTTAGATTCACTTACATCAAAAAGCGTGGCTACATAATATAAGTCTTTTGTTTCTTCAAGTTTTATGCTCAAAAAAATGTTGTCTTTAAATACTTTTACAAGTTCAATTTCCTTTCAGTAACATTTCCTTTTTGGGAAAAATCAGTAAGTGGACATTCTGAAATAATGCGTTTTAGGAATTTTTGATTCATGTTTTTCTAAATCAATTAATTGCATTAAAAGTTATTACGAGTTATTGTCATAATTAATAACTTAATCTTTCAAAAACTGTTTCAAAATACGAAGGATATTTCGATAATACCTCCAATACAGAATCTTTACTTTTTAATAAATCAAATTTTATTAAGTCAATGTCTATTTCTTCATCGACAAACTGTTCCAGTTCTTGTACTAAACATCTGTCGCAAAATCCAAGTTCATATATGCAAATTAGTTTATTTGTTGGCAAACCATATTTCAATTGGCGTTGAAGAAGTTTCAACATATTTGTTGTATGTTCATCTTTTTCACTAATCAGTTCTGCAAGAGCATTGACTATTACGCAACAATTATAATTGATACCAGAATCAAAGAAATTTACAACACTTTCTATACTTTTTGTAAATCTTGTATTTTTCCCATTCTCTTGATTTTTTAAGATATTCCATAATTCATAATAACTTGTTCCGCTTATCCATTTTTTTATGGATTCCAATAGCAATCCTTTATTTTCGACAAATGAAAATTGATAAACAACATTATTCTTAATTAAATATGGCCAAAATTGTTCTAACAGTTCTATTGATGTTGAACAATGCAAAAGATTATCACAGTTTTCATCAAAAAATTTAGATAAACCAAGAGAAACTTTCAAACCCTGCATTGTTTTTGCAAGTGTTATTCTTCTTTCTGGAGGTAGTGTTTCATATACATTATTTGCAATTTCTCCAAGTATGTATAACAGGTACCCTTTTTTATCCTCATTTAAAAGATTATATGCTAAAGTATTTTTTATAAAGATGTTTACATTTTCAGCATTTAACTCATCACCTAATAACATAAAAAAATTTTCTATAGATGAAATGTATTTTAGTTTTTTTAAGAATTCTTTTTTAAATATATCTTTTGAAGCATCATCTATTTTTTCATAATCATCACCTAAATATCGTTTGGTTACTTCATCAGCATCAAATTTTCCAAGATAAAAATCTATTAAATCTTGAAAATTTGAAAATTGATAAAAAGGACTTGGTTCATTTATAATTGTAAGTAAAGAACTCATGCATTTTTCCGATTTTGTTGCATCTAATAAATCGAAATTATGAGTATTATAAAAAGAATCTTCTTTTGTAAAAATAATACAGCCATCAGTAATCTTACCAGCTCGTGCTACTCGTCCTATAAGATTTTGAAAGTCTCTTACAGATATAAAATCTGTTCCTTGATTGGTATTAGGAATAAATAAATATTTTATTGGAAGATTAACACCTTGCGCTAATGTCGAAGTACAAATAACACATTTTATTTTCTCTTTTTGCAAACCATACTCTATACAAGACTTTATTCCTAAAGGTACATCTAAATGATGCGAAAAAAATCCATATTGTGAAGCTTTATATAAATTAGATTCCGCCCCTAGATTTTGTAAAATTATTTTTTTGAGTTTTTCAATTTCTAATCTGTCTGAATACAGTATTGGCATTTTATAATCAGGTAATCTTTCATAAATATCAGGTATGATTTTCAAAATTGCATTTGCAGAAACTTTTGTTCCACAAAAAATTGCGGTAATACCTTTCTGACTCATTTTAATAGACAAGTATAACGCTACTGATTTCGAATCTGTTAAATCTGGAAAAAATCTTGCTTTTTTTTCTCGTTTTCTTAAAGGTAAATTAACAACATCAAATATAAAAGGTACAAAATAACTTGTCTGATGAGGAGTTAAATAATCTACAAATTTTAAATGACCCTTAAATTCTTTATCAAAAAAACCTATATTTCTCTTTGTAGGTAAAAAAGAATTTCCAGAAATAACATTTTCATTTTTATTTAACCAAGATGAAATTTGAGTAGCATTACTCATTACTGCTGATATTAAAATTTTTTGACTTGTTTCTGGTAAATGTTGATTTAGAAAAGTAATTAAAAGTTCATATGTAATACCTCTTTCATCACTATCAAATTGATGTCCTTCATCTAGGATTATTAATCCTATGTTTTGAATAAAGGAAAAGTCAAAATGTATAAGATAATAGAATTTCTCTGGTGTTAGAATAATTATTTTTTTTTTATCTTCTTTAATTATAAATTCATTCAAATCATCTTGAGTCAAGATATCATTAATTTCATCTATATTGATATTTTCTGATTTAAACGCTTTTCTATAATCTCTTTTTATCTCATGGCATAAAGCCTTAAATGGTGCAATTACTACGGCAATACTAGTTCGACCTGATAAAAAAGAACTTCGAATAATTAATTCTGTTGATTTTGTTTTTCCAGAACTTGTAGGAAGTTGTATAACACATGATTCTCCCTTATAAACATCTGCTTTTCCAAGTAATATTTGCGAAGGCCATAGAGTTTTTATAGCTTTTTCTGTAGTTAAATATGATTTCCATATATCGCGCGAAAGTTCAGTAAATTTTGGTAACAAAATCCATGATGAGATTAACTTTTTTTTATATAAAATTGAAAAAATTATATCTGAAAGAAAAATTTCTCGATCAGTACCGATTTTTAATGTATAATCTTCAAGATCATTTGATATTTTTAATAAACCATAATCTACACCAGACTTGTTAAAAGTTTCTACAGTATTTGATATTCTTTTTAAGAAATCAATATATTTTGATTTATCAAAAATTTCAGTTTTGAATGTTTTTTCTGCTAATAAGCAATATAAGAGATTCTCTAAACCATCACCATCTAAATTTAATGAATCATAATTTATTGATCTTATTAATACTTGTGAACTTCCAGGCAAATTAGATAAATAGTACGCTGCACTCCCTATAAGTAAACAATAATCATTTAATAAAGTAAGTCTTTCTGTGCTTTTATAATTATCTAGGAATTCGGCACAAAAACGAAGTTTTTCTTCTTCGTTTTTAATATCATCTTCTGAGCTCTTAGGATTTCTATATACATTTGAAATTTCACCTAATAAAGCAATAACTATGTCAAAAATATCTTCTGGTTTATGAGAAAATCTTGCTTCAATTCTTTCCCTCATTTGTTGAGGCACTTCAAATTCTATTGTTTTTGCAGCGGACTGTGTATACTGTAAAGTTTTAAGAGATTCTGTTTCAGGCTTCATCTATTGCTCTCTTATATAAATTTTGACATAAATTCATTAAATCATCTCCATGAAATACAATTAACTTCAAATTTAATTTATCATTAGAAGCATCAATTGTTTCAATTACATCTTTACTAAAATTTTGATCTGAAAAAATTGCAGAAGCACTATGTATTATCTTAAATGGATTATCAACCCATCGTTGAAAACGCTTTACTTTTTCTTGCTCTTTAATTTTATTTTCTCTATAAAATCTTTTGTTAATTACAAATAATGATTCTGCATATCGAACAGGATCTTTTTGTGCATCCTGTATTGCCTCCAAAAGTCTTTTCTTATTTTTTGTTTGACCAAAATTTGCCTTAACTTCGACTGTTAATAAAGTATCATTTTGATTTTTCAATGTTTGATCTATGAATTTAAATCCTATTATATCAGTACCCTTTGTAGAAAAATTTCTATTGTCCTTTGAATCATATCTTGTTCGTGGTATCCAATATTTATTTGTATAACAATATTGAAAAAAATCAGCAATGAGAATTTCAGCAAAATCACCAATTCTAACTATGCTATCTCTAGGTTTTCGCTTTTTATAAAGCGTTTTTTCATCAGGAAATACTTTTTCTTTTAAAAACTCTTTTTTTCTACCTTCATATTCTGTTCCACTGATGATATTATCAATTTCTTCATCAGACATATAATTTTGCCTAAAATTATATGCCCAATCTTTTAAGATAGTTTCATCATTACAATGCTTAAATTCCCATACTTCAACAGATTTTCCATCTTTTGTTTTGTATGCAACTGAAGATTTTATAAACCACTGTATATACAAAGGTGCTGTCATATTTTTAACATTATACTCCAAGTTTTTCGCACAATGGCAGCATTTTTTCAATTGCAGCAACAATTCGTTTTTGCTCTGCAAGTGGCGGAAGAGGAATTATTTGGGATTTTACAATATCACCAGTTATTGCTTTGAATGTTGAGCCTGTTGATTTTTTTATAAATTCATTTTCAAGAGTTTCAAACAGATAATAAGCCCATTCTACGGGAATATTACATCTTGGTTTTATAGCACTTAAACCTCTTCCAATACATATTTGTCTATCTGTTAGATTTACTTTTCCAACTGGTGCCCGCATACAAAGTAAAATACTATTTGGTTCAGCAAGTTTTGTTACCTCTGATGTTTTTTGGTTAGATTTTGAAAGCCATTTATTAGTAAAAAATATTTTACCTTGATGAAATTCGATACCATTTATAAATTCTCCAACATTTGTTCCCTCAGGAGATTGCCCCATTGTAATGTCAAAAATCTCTCCCAATCTACACCAGCACCAGCTTTCCGGAATATCAAAAGGAATTTCATCGTCTGAAATTTCTGGTAAAGGCTTTTCCTTTTTAATTCTTTCTTCTTTTATAAGTTTTGCTTTTTCTTTCTTTATTTCTTCCAGCAAATCTTTTGCGTTTCCTTCGGCGGCAATTTGTGGAACAAGTTTTCCCTGAACGGCTTCCTGCAGAATTGCTTTTTTTGTGAGTGTGCCGATTTGTTCATTAAAGGCTTTGAGTTCTGTTTCTTTTTTGCCGTATTCTTCTACGAGAGGCATGAACTTTTCGATTGCGGCAACTATGCGTTTTTGCTCGGTTAGGGGCGGAAGAGGAATTTTGAAGTTTTCAACTGTGGTTAAACTTATATTAGCACGAGCTGTATTAACTGTATTATCAGTCATTTGGTCTATTATGGTTTTACTATTTAGAACTTTTACAATGTACGAGTTTAACTGTTTATTTTTTAATCGAATTAAAGCAACTGCCTGATTGATATTAGCATTTTTAATATCTAGATCAAAAATTGCGGTTCGTCCGATAGAAGCTCCAACGATGTTTGTAAGTATGTCTCCTTTTTGTAATATTGATCTTGGTTGAATTTCATTAAATTTTTGTTCTAGAAATTTTCTCTTTGATAATAATAATTCTTCATCTCCTACATTTTCACTTGTAACAAATAAAATACCTTCATCAACATAATTGATTCCTTGCCATGAAGGTGATGAACCTTTAGTAATTATTTCAGCAAGTTCTCCCAATCTACACCAGCACCAATTCTCTGGAATCTCAAAAGGAATCTCTTCTTCTTTTATGTCACACGGATTCGAGCCAGCTAACGCTGTCTCTTTTTTTGATTTTCTTTTTCCAGATTTTGCGTTAGCAAAATCCAATCCGTGTGACAATTTTTCCTTCCGAATTTCTTCCAGCAAATCCCGTGCGTTGCCTTCGCTTGCAATCTGAGGAACTAATTTACCTTGCACTGCTTCCTGTAGAAGTGCGTTTTTTAAATCTTTTGCGGTCATAGAGTAATTCCTGTAAGCTGCTGAATTTTTTCTTTGCTCCAGACTTCATTCTGCCAGTAAAAATATTCGGTCTTTCGTTTTTTGAATATTCTGAACGGTAATGTGGAATTGTCATAAATATGGAGGACATCACAAACTTTCACGAGTTCGGGAATAAGTTTAATTGCTTTTTCATAACGAGAACGGATTTTATCTTCTGGAACGGAATGTCCGCCGTTTGCAGCACGGGATTCTACGCGAGAAACATTAATATCAGGATTACGGGTAAGAACATAAATACAGCGGATAAAAAAGCCTTTTTCTTTTGCTTTCTGTAAAAGTTTTAGATTACGGTCTGTTGAAAGAACTGTTTCAAAGGTAAAGCTTTTATTCTGTGCAACACAATCTTCACGCATTTTTTCGGCAAGTTGGGCTGCTTCCAAATCGGAACAGTAGTTTGTACGTTTTATTTCATCTGCATTGATATATGGCTCTATAACTTTTGCTAGTTTGGTAACTGTTGTTTTTCCGCTGCCATTTGGACCTGCAAAAACAATAATTTCTGGTTTCTTAATTTGCTCGCACATACTTTTTTGTTCCATCTGAGTAAAGCAGATAAGCAGAATTTGTTGCTGCATCGTAGCAGGAAATTGGAGTTCCTTTTACTTTCTTTATTTCGTTTTCAATTCTTACGGCTTCAATAAAACGTTTGGTAAGTTCGTCGTCTGAAACACCGCAAGTTGAATCCAATTCATTTTGATCCATAATAAATCCTCCTATATATTATAGCAGATTTTTTATATATTTACAGTTCCCCTTTTTTTAATTTATATCTTCTGTTTTTATTTCCGCCCAGTGCTTCAAGGTAGCCGAATTCGGTAAGCTGGCACAGGTAACGCTTGGCTGTTGTGGGTGTAAAATTAAAATGCTGTACAAGTTCCTCTGTAGTGATTTGGGATTTATCGCTCATAAAATGCAGAATATCGACCAGTTTCTCGGCTAAAGTTGGCTTTACAGACCAGTTATCGACCATTTTCTCATTATTATCGCTCATGGAAGCATTGAACTGTTCAATTTCTCTTTGCAGATGTTTTGCATGAAGCTTCAGCATAAAAGCAGTAAAAAGTTCGTCATCATCTTTTTCTCTTGCGTCTATAAGAGACTGAATATATTCCGCTTTGTCTTCTTTTAGAACTTTTGACGGAATAAGATTAAACTCCCACTGCAAAAGATTCATCAGAAGACGGCTCATTCTTCCATTGCCGTCTGCCCATGGATGAATTGTTACCAGCTCGTAATGCGCCTAGAAACTTAGATTGTAAACAGAAACAATGTCTTTTGGATTTATATTTTTGCGGAGTTCATTCAATTTCTGGCAAAATGATTCAAGCTTTGCAGGAACTTTCTGATACGCCATATAAGAGGCTCCGCCAATTCCTGCCGTTACATTTACTTTTCTGAGTTCCCCTTTTGCCGCAGAAAAATCGCCTGTAATCCTGTGATATTCGCTTCCAGTCCGTGCCATTACTTTTGCCGAAAGAGTTATAAGAGAGTCAACTGTTATCTGAGGGTGCTGCTTAATCCATTTTATTCCGAGTGAGTAATATTCATGTAATATTGAAAGCAATTCGACACTCAAATCTTTTGCGGTCATTTAGATTCCTCGATTGACTTTTATTGGTTTTGCGCTATAATAGAACTATCGACGTGAGGTGTCTTAGTTGCCCTGTCCGCTGATTTTTCAGCCGCGTCACTCAAGCCTTCGAATCTTTCGGAGGCTTTATTTATTTCATCAAGTTCTATTGAATATATTCTGTGTCCGTTCGCAATACTTTCTTTTACAGTAATCAACACATCTGCCTTTCTACCGCTTTGTAAAATTGCCGCTGAAACAAATCTTTTTATTGAAAGAACATTTGGATCGTCTGGATTTTTTAGGTTGCCATGAGATGTAACTAAAATCGCCGACTCATAAAGAGGCTTAATCTTTGCGGCAAGCTCAAAATGCTCGTTCAGCGTAAATCCATTTCTCTTTGACTTTTCCAAAGCCTTTGCACTTGTCATTTTATCAATTGAATGCTTTGAAAGATTAGCTTCAATGCCAGTTTGAATGTTTACAATTTTACCTAAAAATGGTTTTAAAATTGAGAGAAGCTCCGCACGTTTATAACTGGCATATCCTTGCTTTTTTTCTGCCATCACAACTCCCCTTTCTGAGCTTTCTGATGAAGTTCAGTAATCTGTGCAAGAAGATTGTATCAGCACAATCATCTTGCCCACTGACAAAAATCTTCAACTCCCTAATAGCTTCCTGTTCCCTAATAAATCTGAAGTTAACCACAGAATACACAAAAGGGTCTTCCGTACTGACATAACTGGAGACAAGAAAACCCATTGCAGAGCCTGCTTTTCTACATAGTATAGCCGGGTTTTACAAACACGTTTTTGTTTGCAGGATCCGCCACCTTATCGTAAACCTTTTCCTTCCATTCATCCTGCGGCACATCCTCTATAGAAACAGAAAAATGCTCTATTTCGCGGCCAAGCTCACGGCTAGCAACTTCGGCAAGCTTTTCCGCAAGATTCTTCTTAATCTTTTCATCCCTTCCCGGGTACATCTGCACTGTAATATGAGGCATTACATTCTCCTTTTTTCTTTTTAAGTATAAATCATATTAGCAAAAAACAGAAATATTTTATAGGGGGAAGGCCTATCCCCTGCATATCAAAACAGAAAAATATCTGCCGCTTTCCTTACCGAAAGATTCATCTGCAAGCAAGATTTCTGCAAAAGCGGCAAAATCTTTTCCATATATTATGCGCTCATCTTCCATCGATGCGTTTTGCACAAGAAGGCATTTTTCTTCAATGCCAAGCTCCACAGTAAGCAAAAGAATTTGGACAAGGCTTTTGTTCATCTTCATTATAACTTTTGTTCCACCGTCCAAAGAAGAAAGTTCCTCTTTTAACCGACCGTCAAAGAACCATTCGTCTCCGCATATTATGTGAAGGTCTTCTTCTGCCTGGCACAAAACAGTGGAAGCGGATGCCGCAGCCTGGCAGAATGAAGGAATACCGGCAAGAAATTTTGCACCAAAGCCTGCCCCGCAAATCATGGAGGCAAATTTTCCCGCAGTAGAAAAAACAGAAGGGTCTCCTATGGTAACAAAGGCGCAGTCCTTTCCCTCTCTCAAAAAAGCAAGGCATTTTTCCTTAACATCTTCATAAACAAGTGAATCATTTTTGCGCATGGAAAATTCAAGGGGGAGAAGAATCTTTTTGCCAAGGTCAACAGCACCTTTTACAGTTTCTAGCGCACGGCTTTTTGCTGCCCAGATTTGCTTTGGGTTACAGGGTAAAAAATCACAGGGCATTTCTGCAAAGTCCTTACGGCCCCAAGCGTCATAAGCTCAGAAGAACCAGGGCCTGTTCCAACCACATAAAGAATTCCGCTCTTTCCCATATCTATTTTTCCTCAAAAGCTTCTTTTGATTCAGGCGAAACATGAAGAACAAAACCATTCTTTGCATCCCCGTCAATCATCACTTCAAGTATATGGGTATCTTCCGTATCAAGTCCACCGCAAAAAAGAGTCTCATGCTTTGAGTTTTTAAATTCAGAAGTATCATCTGCCACCGTAAAAAGAGCAAAGCTGTCCCTGTTGAATTCATCTTTCCTGTAGCGGTGCTCATAAGAATGAAGAAGATAAAATGCTTCTTTTTTAAAGACCCCACTTTTAAGTGATATTGTTTTGGGAACCCATTCCCCGTCAAAAGTCTTTAAGGTACCGGGGTTCATCATCTTTAGGTCCTGCAAAATTTTTACGTCCGACAAATCAAACCTGGCTGTCTCTTCCCAAGATTCAGACCTATCAGAATTGTAGCAGCTTATTGTTAGAACAAGATAAGAAGCGTATTCTATTTTCCTTCCCTTTCCAGAATTAATTATGAGCATTATCATATCTTTGCAAGAACAAGAGTCTCTAATTCCGATCATCGTCTCACTTGCAAGTTTGTTTCCATCCGCAGAATAACTTGTAATTTCCGTAAAAGTATTGTCATCATCCAAAAGTCTTTTCTTTACATTCCAACTTAGCGAAAAGTCATCATTGAATTTTGGCTTTGCATAAAGTTTCCCCTCGTGAACAATTCTTTCCTTTTCCTTGCGCGTAGATTTTGCTGCATTTTCGTAAAAGGAAAAATAAGTCGCTTCACCAGTTGAATATCCTCCAAAAGAAACTTTCGTATTCATTGCACTTGCAAGAAGAATGTAAAAATCCTTTCGAAGTATAGGCTTTGAGGCATTTTCTTCACTCTTGCTCAAAATAAGCTTGCGGTCAAAGGCCCTGGCATAAGTTTGCCCCTGCTCCGTAAAGCCTATTTCTTCAGGCTTGTCAATGCAGCTATAGGTATTGCCAACAAAGCGGGTAACATATTTTAAGGCATCGTATTCAGTAAGCGGGGCATTAAGCGAAAGAGAAAAAAGTTCTTCTTGCGTAAGAAGAGGTCTTTTAACAGCATAAAAAAGAGAGAGCAAAAAAGTTTTTTCTTCCTCGCTAAATTTTTTATCCAAGGGAGCAAGCTCCTTAATCAAGTACCACTCCTTTGAACTTTGCCACGCCGAACCTGCACCTTGAACTCTTAAGAGCGTTCTTAACGCTTCTTCTACAGAAAGTCCACCTTCCCTTTTTAAATCCTCTTCCGAAACTATATTGAACTTTGCCAAATCCCAAACTCGTCCGCAGTCAGCAAAAAAAGCTTCCTTCTTCTGGGCAAAGATGGAACTTAGCAAAATAAACAAGCCCAGCATCAAAAGTAAAGGCCAGGCACTCTTTCTTACAAAAACACTTACACCATTTTTCATAAAACAAAGTTTACCACAATTATTTTTTTTACTCAACACAGACACGCCAAAGGAAAACCGCTACCAAGGAAAGATTTTTTATGCTATACTCAAAGCAAGGAGTTAAATGTGGCTATGGAGTTCTTCAGTTCAATGCTGTTGTAGAAAGCAATATTCACGCCCGCCATTTGTATGAGCGACTGGGCTTTGTCCAGCTGGGCACAATTCCAAAGGGATTTAGAATGAAGGACGGACATTTTGAAAACATCTGTCCTTATTATCATGAATTGTAAATAATCAGCTGTTAATTCTGTAACCCACTCCACGCATAGTTTCAATCAGTTTCTGATTATTTAATTTCTGACGCAAAAGGCCAATATGAACATCCAGAGTTCGGCTTTCTATTTCTTTATCATAATTCCATACAGATTCCAGAATCTGTTCTCGGGTAACAACCTGCCCTTTGTTTTCCATAAGAAGGGCGAGCAACTCATATTCTTTTACAGCAAGCTGAACCTCTTTGCCTGAAACAAAGGCCTTTCTGCTTTTTGTATTGATGATTACATTCTGTGCACTAATCAGATTTTTTTCAGAACCAGCAGATAAAACCGAATCTTCCAGGTTAGGTTGAATGGCCTGAATCACGCCAAAAATGCAATCGCCGGCTTTTTCAATCTTGCGGACTAAATCCATAAAATTAAGTTCTGCCTTTACATTGCTGCCATTTTCAATTCGCTTCCGGCTGGCTTTTTTAAGTTCCCTCTTAGTCCTGTCGATTTTGTCTTCCACATCAGACAGAAGAACTTTATCAATTTCAGAAAGACCAAGGGCGATGTAAGTACAAGTCTGTTCATAAAAAATATAAACCTGATTAAAGTATTCGACCAGCTCCTTAGTCTGATTTTTGAGTGACGCTGTCTCCCCTTCCTTTTTGAACTTGCATAGTGAATGCATCATTGAACAGCACTCATCGCTCAAATCTTCGAGATTTTGAATAACCGAAATCATGTTGGCATAATTGTTTCTGTCATTATGATTTGCAGTTGGAAGGCGGGAACATTTTTGTAGGAAGTAAGAAATTTCATGATTCATCTCATCTACGTACTCTTCCTGAAAGTTCATAGCTTCAGCTAAAGACTTCAAAGTTACATTATTTTGATTAAACCCCTGATTCAGATAGTCCATCATCTCCATAACACGCCCAGCCATTTTTGTAATTTCTTTCTGAACCTGAAGAATATACAAGTCTGTACT
>JAEEGF012172866.1_pt1 | contig 11918 bp, 9 predicted proteins | sample 9134171 | NCBI WGS metagenome assembly JAEEGF01 (sample SAMN16246542, study PRJNA631951) | gut metagenome | biome: gut microbiome; feature: rumen; material: AP-attached | host: Bos | place: Iran: Karaj | collected 2018-10 | reverse complement strand
CTGAAACTGCCGAGGAGGAGATCCCTAACGCAACATTTGGTGATTCAAACGGAACTCACCTTGAAATGTGGACATTCGTAGAACTTCATGGCCAGCATTACCAGGATATGGCTGAGATCTGGAATGAACAGAACCCTGACCGCACAATTGAGATCACATGCACAACATATCCTTACGGAGATATGCACACCAAGCTTCTTACTTCACTGGAAGCCGGCACAGGCGCTCCTGATATCTGTGACGTAGAGGTTGGTCAGTTCCCTAACGTTGTAGCAGGTCTTGATCAGTGGCTCGTTCCTCTTGATGATTATGCAAGTGAATACATGCCTACAATGGTTCCTGCAAGAATGCAGACTTATCAGGGAGAAGACGGACATTACTATGGAGCTCCTTACCACGTTGGAGCAACAACAATGTACTACAATGTAGCAGCTATGGCTGAGGCAATGGGGCTTTCACAGGAAGATGTAATTGCCAAGATCGATGCAGTTAAGACATGGGCAGATTACGAGGCACTTGGAAAAGAATACCTTGCAGCTGTAGGAGAGGAAGGCAAGTACTGGACATCAGTTGACACAGGCGGAACAGACTGGCTGTGGCTTGCAATGGCAGAGTACGGCGATGACTGGACAGGCGGATTTGAGAACCCTGCAAATTGCCAACTTGAATCAGTTAAGAAGATGCTCACAATGCAGCAGAGCTGGCTTAAGGATGGCCTTGCTGAGATTTCTCCTGATGGACATGTCGACCTTGAAGCAGGTTTCCAGAACATCATGGACCACAATATTGTTTCCTTCCCTAAGGCACTTTGGTACATGAGCCGTTTCACAAACTACATGCCTGATGAAAAAGGAAACTGGTATATAGCTAAGTGTCCTGTATTTGAAGAAGGTCAGAAGTGCTCAGTTGGTATCGGTGGTACAGGTACAGTTGTTACACAGCAGTCAGCCAACAAGGAACTTGCAGCAGAATTCCTCTGCTGGGCTAAGATGTCAGACGAAGGTGAGCAGCATATCTGGGATAAGCTCGGATTCGATGTATGTAACACAGCTATGTGGGACAAGGACTCATTTGCACATGATGATGCTAACCAGTTCAATGCTTTCTTCATCAACTATCCATACGACGTTCTTAATGATATCGGAATGGATAACATTGGCAAGATCTCTGTTGTAGCTATAAGCCCTACGATCAATGAGTATGTTTGCACAACAACACTCAATGAGGTGCTTGAAGATCCTGAGTACAGTGTCGATGACGCTCTTCAGGAGCTGCAGGATGCAGTAGATATGGAGCAGTAATATCTGACACGACTAAGATTAGAAGAATAATGGGGATGCCGGTAAGCGGTATCCCCTTTACATTAAGATTCTTTATGAAGGAGTAAAAGATGAAGGGTAAGAATTTCTTATATTCACAGAAGGTTGCCCCATATGTATTTGTTTTGCCGTTTATTCTGAGCTTTGCTTTTTTCTGGATTTATCCTCTGATCACAGCGTTTACCATGAGCTTTCAGGATATAGGGGCCATCAAGACTGATTGGGTCGGTTTTGCCAATTACACCAAGCTTCTCAAAGACAAGGTGTTCATGATAGCAGTAGCAAACAGTGCAAAATACATGTTCTTTACACTGGTCCTGCTTATTCCGTTCCCTATGCTTTTTGCCGTGCTTATGGATTCAAATATAGTCAAGGCAAAGGGTGTATGGAAGGCGGTTCTCTACATGCCTGCGCTCACATCAGTAGTTATTTCCGGTACTCTGTTCAGACTTATGTTCTCTGAGTACAAGACAGGGCAGATGAACGTTATATCCCAGGCGCTTGGACTTGGAACTTATAAATGGCTCAAGAATGGATGGTCAGGAATGCTGGCACTGCTTGTCCTTGCATGCTGGAGGTGGACAGGAGTAAACATGCTTTACTTCATATCAGGCCTTAAGGGTATCGATTCATCGCTTTATGAGGCGGCAGACATCGACGGAGCATCACCAGTTCAGAAGTTCTTCTATGTGACCCTTCCGCTTCTTAAACCCACAACTATTTATGTACTTACGATTTCAGTATATGCAGGTCTGTCAATGTTCCTGGAATCTTACATGTTATGGGCAGGAAACTCATCACCGAACAATATTGGTCTTACAATAGTTGGTTATCTGTATAAGCGCGGAATAGAAAAGAATGACATGGGATATGCATGTGCAGTCGGAGTAGTGCTTCTTATCGTAGCCCTCATCATCAACTTTGCACAGCTTATACTCAACGGAACATTTAAGAAGGAGGAAGACTGATCATGGCAAATAACAAACAAAGAGATCTTTCTCATACTCCAAAACATATTATTCTGAGCACACTTGGAACAGGCTTTTTTGTAATACTCAGCAGCATCATCTGCTTCCCTGTTCTTGCAGGACTCCTGGCTTCATTCAGACCCGGAACCGAACTTATAAGAAGAGGTCTGTCGCTTGACCTGAATCTGTCAACGATGACCCTCAGTAACTATAAGTACCTGTTTGGCGGTAATCAGGACAGCAGAAAGTATTTCATGTGGTATAAGAATTCGCTCATCATAACAATTGTTTCAGTCGTGCTTACACTGCTCATATGCTATTTCGTTGCTTATGGCCTTACGATGTACAAATTCAAACTCCAGAATTTCCTCTTTACACTGGTTATAGCAACAATGATGGTACCTTTTGAAATCCTGATGCTTCCTATGTACAAGGAGATGATTGCCTTTGGCCTTATCGATACCTATACAGGTGTTATCATCACAGGTCTTTGCAGTGCCTCGACAATTTTCTTCTTCAGGCAGTATCTGTCGGGATTGCCAAAAGATCTTTTGAGCGCAGCAAGAATTGACGGAGCAAACGAGTATTACATTTCTGTTGCCATCATTATGCCGCTGGCAAAACCTGCTTTTGCATCAATGGGTATCCTCTGCGCAATGGGTTCCTGGAATTCGATCCTTTGGCCTTTGCTGGTACTTAAGGGCGCTGAGAAGTTTACACTTCCGATCGGACTTAACACACTGCTTACTCCTTACGGAAATAACTATGATGTTCTCATAGCAGGATCGATGTTCGGAATTCTTCCTATATTTATTATATTCCTGCTTTTCCAGAAGTACATCATTGACGGTATGACAGCAGGTGCCGTAAAGGGATGATTGCAGAGGTGAATGACAATTATGGATACAGCAAAAGAACTTAAATATAACGAACCATGGATCATGCAGAGAGCAGATCCCTATGTATACAGACACACTGATGGAAAATACTATTTTACTGCATCTGTACCTGAATACGACGGCATCGTTCTAAGAAGATCGGAAACACTTGCGGGGCTGGCGCAGGCTCAGGAGACTGAGATATGGCACAAACACGAAGAGGGACCCATGAGTATTCATATCTGGGCCCCGGAGCTTCACTACCTTGAAGGCGCCTGGTACATATATTATGCAGGTGGTGATAAGGATGCCATATGGGACATCAGGCCTTACGTGCTCAAATGCGAGGATGAGGATCCTGTCACCGGTAAGTGGACAGAACTTGGCAAGATGAAAAGAGCTGATGACGACGAGTTTTCTTTTGAAGCATTTTCTCTTGATGCAACAGTTTTTGAGAACAAGGGAAGGCTATACTATGTCTGGGCAGAAAAGGTTGGAGTCGGCAAGCAGATAAGTAATCTCTACATAGCCAGAATGTCGGCTCCGGATAAGCTTGAAACAGTGCAGGTCATGCTGACGACTCCCGATTATGACTGGGAGAGAGTTGGCTTCTGGGTAAATGAAGGCCCCGCAGTAATAAAACATGGCGGTAAGATTTTCCTTACCTATTCGGCCAGCGAGACAGGTAAAGCATATTGCATGGGTATGCTCACAGCGGATGAAGACAGCGATCTTCTTGATCCTGCTTCCTGGGTAAAAGAGAAGAAACCGGTCCTTGAATCTGATGAGGAGCTCGGTATATTCGGTCCCGGACATAACTCTTTTACAAAAGACGAAGAAGGCAACGATATTTGTGTCTATCATGCCAGAAATGAAGAGGAGATAACCGGGGATCCTCTTTATAATCCAAACCGCCACGCAAGACTCATGAAAGTAAAATGGGATGCTGATGGAAGACCGGTGTTTTCCTTTAAATGACCGGGAGAAAGGAATTAGTTATTCTTATGGGTAATAAAGTTTTTAGGAGGCTGGTGCCGGCTATTGCAGCATGCGCGGCGTCAGCAGCTCTCATTGCAGGATGCAGCATGGGGAGTTCAGCCCCGTCTGCACTTCCTGATGAAATGAGTATAGAGGAAATAAAAAAGGGATCGTATTCAACAAAGGGTTCCCTTCACGATCCACAGATCATTCTTTCAGAAGACGGAGAAGCTTACTGCTACGGATCTCATATGACTGCAGCAAAATCTGATGACCTTATCACCTGGAAGAGCTGGGCAAACGGAGTTACGAGAGCAAATAAGATTTTTGACAACCTTCTTATCGAACCTTTTGATGCTTTTTCTTATGTCGGTAAAAACGATCAGAGAAGTTATTCAGTCTGGGCACCAAGTGTCATCTATAATAAAACCACCGGAAAGTACATGATGTATTTTTGTACAACTTCTTCTTATATTAAATCAAACATCACTCTGGCTGAATCAGATGATATCGGTGGACCTTATCACTACAAAAAAACAGTATTATATTCCGGTTTTACCAAATCTGTTCTTAACAAGACCGATTACTATGAAGTGATGGGTGAGGATAAAGAAGTAAGAAACAGGTACATCACTGCTGCAGGTTATAACAACCAGTTGTGGCCAAACGCGATAGACCCAGCACTGTTCTATGATGAGGATGACAGATTGTGGATGGTATACGGCTCCTGGTCAGGAGGAATATTCCTGATCGAAATAGATCCTGAGACAGGCGACGTTATACATCCTGAAACAGATGACGATGCAGAGATTGACAAATATTTTGGGAAAAGACTTATCGGAGGTGGCCATCATCCCATAGAAGGTCCTTACATTCATTATGACGGGAATACGGGCAAATACTATCTCTTCCTCTCTTATGGCAATCTCCAGGCACAGGGCGGATATCAGGTAAGGGTTTTGAAATCTGATTCCGCACAGGGACCATATGTGGATGCGACAGGCAAAGGCCTTGGAATAAACGATGACCTTGATTCTTTTGATGATGTTGGCGTAAAACTCATAGGGAATTACACGCTCCCCAGCCTGGATGTAACCTATATGGCACCGGGAGGACAGTCGACATTTACGGGAAAAGACGGCAAGCTTTATATAGTTTATCATCAGCGATTTGCAGACCTTGGAGAGACGCATTATATAAGGATCCACCAGATGGCCATGAACGAAGACGGCTGGCCATGTGTCTTTCCCTTTGAGACAAATGGTGAAACGCTGCTCGATGAGGGCTATAAGCAGAGTGATCCTGTCGGAACATTCTATGCTGTGGACCACGGGCTCAAAGTAGATGCCACTGTAAATGAGCCTGTAACATGCAGCTTTAAAAACGGTAAAATAAGTGGCGACCTAAGTGGAACTTACAAAGTCACCGATGACACGAATTTCATTTCATTGACTATTGGTGATGTGACATACAAGGGCGTCATGATAAACATGGCTGATGAAGCCGGGAATAACACTTTTTGTATAAGTGCAGTGGGCGATAACAATCATTCGTTATGGCTTGTTCATTACATGAAGTGATGTAGATTAAAACGGCATGCCTGGTTACAATTCAGTAGCCATCCGGGCCGGTCAGTACAGATATAAACCCATCTGCGAATCATGTCGACGAGGAGATGATTTATAGGATTCAAAAAAGAATGACCTCCGATTGTCCCGAATAACATGAGATGAGGAGGCCATTCTTTTTTGAATCCTAATAAATCACGACACAGTCGGAGTGAGCAAGATGGGTTTATATCTGTACTGACCGGCCTGGATGGCAACTGAATTGTAACCAGGCATGAAATATTGAAGGCAGCCGGTGTTGAAATGAATTTTAGGTTTTGATAAAATAGTTTAAGCAAATATTCATTTTGTTTAGATATTATGAGTCGCACTTTTGCAGGGCGACTCATAATTTTGGAGAAACCCAGATGATTCATATAACTTCACCGGATGATGGACTTGAACTTTTTAAGGTACTTGGTTCTGATGTCCGTATAGAGATAATCAAGCTTCTTATGAAAGAGAAGCATATGAACATGAATGAGATCGCAACAAGGCTTAAGATCACCAACGGAGCTGTGACCAATCATATCAAGAAACTGGAAGAAGCCGGTCTTATCGTAATAGACAGTGAATCTGCCGGTCATGGGAACAGCAAGATCTGTTCGCTTCACCTTGACAAGATACTCATTGATTTTGAGGACGGAGAAGAACCGGAAAAGGTATACAGTGGCTGTGTTAAAGTCGGGCATTACTGTTCTCACAAAGTTTTCCCGACCTGCGGCCTTGCGACAAATAAGGCGATCATAGGTGAAGTGGATGACAACAGATACTTCTCGCATCCTGACAGGTTCGATGCTGACATACTATGGTTTACCAAGGGTTATGTAGAGTATGAACTGCCCAATTTTATACCATCAGGCCACAGGATCACTCAGGTAATGGTGGCCTGTGAGCTATCATCTGAGGCTCCGGGAGTCAATAATGACTGGCCCTCAGACATTACTTTTTCCCTGAACGGAAGGGAAGTGGGAACGTGGACATCACCGGGAGATTACGGGGACGTTAGAGGCGTATTTACCCCCGACTGGTGGTATCCGTTCTGGAATCAGTATGGACTTCTTAAAGTTCTGGCTATCAATGAAAATGGAACATTTATTGACGGCCTGCAGATCTCAGATGTTACCACTAATGATCTTGATCTCGACTACAGAAGCCAGATCAAGCTCAAAATGGAGGTCAGGGAAGATGCTGAACACGTGGGAGGCATCACGATATTCGGGAAGACATTCGGGAATTATGCACAGGATATCAATGTGAGCATAAGCTATACTCCAATATGAAGAAAAAGTCCGACTCAATGGGCAACATAGGAAAAATATTGCACTTTACCTATGTCGCCCATCGAGTCGGACTTTTATTATTTACCATTTTTTGGCCGGGCAGCGGTTTGCTTTTCCAAGTACCCGTATCTGTACATAGCATCCGCATTTCAGGCAGGTTGAATCCTGCCTGTTTTCGCACAAAGAGCATACGTCTAAGCGTTTTTTCATAAGGGCTTCGGCGGCTTTTTCGTTATCCGGCATAAGACCATATAATTTTTCTGCGTAAGGTGCGACATCCTCGGGGATATTTCCAAGGATGTCACACAGCTTACATCTGTTGTCGGTCATGGTATCAGGCCTTTTTGAGGCGAAGAAGAGTTACGGAAGCAGGAGAGAGAGTAACCTCGATCTTGCCGTCCTTCTCTGTGTATTTGTCAAAAGACTTCTCGGCAACAACTTCAGGAGCATCAAATGTATTGTGAGCATGGATCTCATCAGTTACAACGCTGGCACACTCAACAGTATATCTGCCTGATGAGAATACGATCTCAAGATCCCTGGAATCAGTGGCAGACAGGTTTGCAAGTGTTACTGTAACCGATCCGTCTTTTGCCATTGATACTGACTCTGTAACTTCGGGAACAGACTTATCGCCCTCGCCGATCATGCCGCATCCTGTGAGAGCGGAGTCAAGAAGTTCAGAATCCTGATGATGCATAAACTGATGGAAAACATGATAGGTGGGAGTCTTCACCATCTTTTCACCCTCAGTGAGAAGTACCGACTGAAGTACGTTGACCATCTGTGCGATATTGGCCATCTTGACGCGGTCGCAGTGCTTGTTGAAAATGTTGAGCGTAATTGCTGCAACCAGAGCATCACGTACTGTGTTCTGCTGATAGAGGAATCCGGGATTTGTTCCTGGCTCAACATCAAACCAGCAGCCCCACTCATCTACCATCATACCGATCTTCTTTTCTGGATCATACTTGTCCATTATATTGCCATGGCGGGTAACAAGCTCGTCCATGTACTGCGCCTTGTGAAGGGTGATATAGTACTCATCCTCGGTAAAGTCTGTGGCGCTTCCCTTGTGCTCCCATGTACCGGGGATAACATAGTAGTGAAGTGAAAGACCATCCATAAAGCCGTGGAAGCGTGGCTCTGAGTGATCATGGGTTGTCTCAAGCACTTTCTCTGTCCAGGTGTAGTCATCTACATTTGCTCCGCAGCAGATCTTATTAATGGGAGTCTTGGGATCGTAGTTCCTTACATAGGTCTGGAAGCGTCTGTAAAGATCACCGTAATATGTGGGGCGCATGTTGCCGCCGCATCCCCAGTTCTCATTGCCGACACCAAAGTAATCAATCTTCCAGGGAGCTTCGTGACCGTTCTTTTTACGCAGATCTGCCATGGGTGATACTCCGTTAAATGTGATGTATTCTACCCACTCAGACATCTCCTGAACAGTGCCGCTGCCGACATTGCCGTTGACATATGTCTTGCAGCCAAGCTGTCCTGCCAGTTCGAAGAATTCATGTGTTCCAAAGCTGTTGTCCTCAACAACGCCGCCCCAGTGTGTGTTGATCATCTTCTTTCGGCTCTCTTTTGGGCCGACGCCGTCCTTCCAATGGTACTCATCAGCAAAGCATCCGCCCGGCCATCTGAGTACGGGCACCCTGATCTCTTTAAGGGCCTCTACAACATCAGTGCGCATTCCGTTTACATTGGGGATATCAGAATCCTCTCCAACATAGATACCTTCATAGATACATCTTCCGAGATGCTCTGAAAAGTGACCATAGATCTCAGGGTTGATGTGTCCCTTGACATGCTCATCGTTTATTGTCAGTTTCATTTACTGAGTCCTCCTTAAAATAATTAGTGATTAAAGGTGAAAATTGTCTATACAAATTTTAATACAAACTAAAATACTTTAGATGTAAGTATAATTATATATATTTATATGGCAATAATCAATTCGTATTTTTTAATAATTTTATCCATTAATTATTGGCAAATTTACCGCACGTGATATTTTCTTGCAAACTATAAAATTTATTTTATTTAAGATAGTTGTTATCGATATATTATAAAATAGTAATATATGAGCTTTTAGAATATAACGAAATTGAGGAGAAAGTCTTTTGTATATACTCTCGGAGGAGATAAAAAAATCATTTGAGAGCCTGAAAGTTCCGCTTATCATTATGGGACCTGCAGAGTCAGGCGGGATGATGGCTACCATCTTATACACTCAATAGGTTATTGGCAGACCATGGAAGATGGTACAGATCTGGCACTGATAATCTACTCTGATGTTCAGAAGCATGAAGACATACTATTGGAAATTTCAGAGCAGGGATTGGCAACGGCTACTGATAAATTCTATGAGCAGCTTGCGAAGATCCGGGAAAACGGCTATAAACTCTGGGTGGACGATTTCGGAAGCGGGAAAAGAGCTGGCGATAGAAAAAGCGGGTCAGAAACGACCTGCTTTTTTTGTGGGTTTAATGATTGTCTGTCAAAAAATGCATACCTCTTATTCTAATTTTGAGAAGAACGAAAAGTACAAAAAGTATAAGATTTTATTAGTCTGACAGATGGCACGCGAATTTTGGATGTTTCGAGTTCGGGTTATTTAAAACTTCGGGATTCGAAGGACAGAAGGGAGAAAGACATGATTTATAAAGACATAGTAAACGGACCGAAGAACGTATCAAGAATAATTGTTGGTTGCATGAGGATGCCTGCGCTGGATGTGGAAGCTGCTGCTGAGATGATAAAGTGCGCTGCTGAGCAGGGAATCAACTTTTTTGACCATGCAACATGCTACGGTGACGGAGAGGCTGAGACCAGATTCGGTGATGCTTTCCCGCTTACAGGCTTGAAGAGAGAGGAGATCTATATCCAGAGCAAGTGCGGACTTCATTTTGACAGAAAAGAATTTGACTGGAGCCGCGACGACATACTGGGGAGTGTAGACGAGAGCCTTTCCAGGTTAAAGACTGACTACCTGGATGTACTTCTTTTGCATCGCCCTGATCTGCTCTTTGATCCGGAAGAAGTAGCGGAGGCTTTTGATAAATTATATACGGAAGGCAAGGTAAGACATTTTGGTGTGAGCAATGTGACACCGGGACAGCTGGAGCTACTGAAGAAATTTGTAAAGCAGCCGCTTGTGTTCAACCAGCTGCAGTTCTCACTTGACCAGACCCAGCTCATAGACGCTGCGCTGTATATGAACAATATGACTACTAATCGCTCGACAGACAGGGATAATGGGATACTTGATTACTGCAGGCTCAACGACATCACCATCCAGGCATGGTCGCCGCTGCAGATCGGCATGTTTAAAGGCTGCTTTGTGGATCATCCCGATTATCCTGAGCTCAATGAGGTGCTTGGAAATATCGGTGAGAAATATGGCGTTTCCAAGACGGCCATTGCCATCGCCTGGATCTTAAGACATCCTGCCGGAATGCAGGCAATAGCAGGAACCATGAAGCCTGAGCATTTAAAAGATATATGCGATGCTTCAAAGGTAGAGCTTACTCATAATGAGTGGTACAAGCTCTATCTGGCATCAGGGAAGTTCCTGCCTTAATGAACCCTAGGGACGGAGTCAAGGGATCATTATCCTTGCAACCTGTTTCTCTGTACTTTGTTAAGGCGATTTACTTCTAATGTTCAAGACAGTTTGGTTGTTAACCGGCATTGAGCGAAAATGTGACTTAGGAAGTGTTTATTGCTCTTGGGAGTCATATTTTTCGCACCTGTACCAACATCAGGAAACGAAAAATATGACTTAACCAGGAGCTTTTTTCTTTTGAAGTCATAAATATAAGGTGATTTTGTCTTGAATTTAGACTTAAATGAACACTAATACTCTTTGTAGTCATATATTGAACTTTTGATAGAGTGTGTAACATCAATATTTATGACTTGGGAAAAGATTTTTTGCCTGATTAGGTCATAAACGCGATAGAATAAGTATACGGACTGGTCAGTCATCACAGATCTGCTAACTACCGATAATCTGAAGACTGCAACAATGAAAACATGAGTAATTCTTTTACGACCGGGGAGCTAAAGACTGCAACAATGAAAACGGGAGTAATTCTTTTACGACCAGGGAGCTATATGAAGAATAAACAGATACCTTTATTGATAGGAGTGCTGCTTATAATGGGAATAATTGGGTGTGGGACAACAAAATACAATCTGGAACTGGACGGAAATGGATTTAAATCGGATAAGACCTCCTATGCTGAGGGAGAAAAAGTTAAGGTCACATATGATATGATCGCAACGGATACGGATTACAATTTCTATGCCGATAGTGACGATGTAAAGCTTGAGCAGGAGTACGACGGCAAGCACGGATATGTCTTCACATTTGTAATGCCTGCCCATGATGTTAAACTGTCTGTGAAATCACGCAACAGTATGGAGATTGATCCAAATGCAAACAAGCCGGCTGATAAAAGGTCTGGTGCCGGATTTTGGGTTTGCCCTGAATGTGGTACAAGCAATGAAGGAAAATACTGTTGTGAATGTGGAATTGAAAAGCCGACTTGGTGAAAAGAGATGAGTTCAGAGTCGATGTGTCTTTTGCGGAGCTTCAGGTGAAAAAGAAACAGTGACAGATTAGGTTGAAATCAGCCGGCAGGGCGTGAAGCTCTGTCGGTATTTTGTTATAATAAACATGACATATAGCTGACATGTTTATATTGTTATCATTGTTTTGAAGAACAGGAAGAGAGCGGGAATGAAGATAGACAGGCTTATCGGGATACTGTCCGTGCTGCTGCAGCAGGAGAAAACTACAGCTCCGAAGCTGGCAGAGCGGTTTGAAGTATCAAAGAGAACCATAAACAGAGATATAGAGGATCTGTGCAGA
>JAEEGF011572805.1_pt1 | contig 11918 bp, 4 predicted proteins | sample 9134171 | NCBI WGS metagenome assembly JAEEGF01 (sample SAMN16246542, study PRJNA631951) | gut metagenome | biome: gut microbiome; feature: rumen; material: AP-attached | host: Bos | place: Iran: Karaj | collected 2018-10 | reverse complement strand
ATTGAGGTAACAAAAGCCGAGTCCTTGCTCTTCCAGGATCCTGGACATGGTGGCAAGTATGAAGGTAAGTACGAGGAGGGCAAAACCTTTCGCTCGCATAACGCATTTGATGATGTGAAGAATACATTTGTCTATACCGTTCCCACAACCTATTCACAGCTGAGCGATGGAAAGATTGGCTACCAGAATCCTATACAGTACCCCTTGAGTAAATACTGGCATGAGAACGGTTATGGTGATTGGGATTATGTACATGATGTGGACGACCGCATTATGTACTATCAGCCCACTTCGAGCCCTAACGAATACAAACGTGTGTCTCCAGCGTTTATGAGTATAAAGAATGTATATTCTCGTGTAAGCAGGATGAATTATGCAATTCATCAAACTGCAGTAGAAGTGGAGGACTGTCATCGCCAATGGAGCCCGGGAATAAACAACGATGCAAGTAAGCATGCAGCCTTGGATAAAAAGAAAGAAGTATTGAAAGATTGGTATGCCAACCATCGTGGTACTTATGTCAGGGAAGACGGTTCTTACGTACATGCTGTTGATGCTGACCATTCGTTCTTCTTGCCGGCTTATCAGTTCCCAGTGATCTGGAGCATCTGTTGTGCAGAGGATATTTCTGGTGCCTATAAGGGTATGTCTGATGATAACGACCGTGCAAAGTTCGAAGGTCCAACATATAGCAAACTGACGGGTATGACCTGGTATAAAGGATACTGGGGAAGTTGGTGGAAAAACAGTCTCAAGAAACACGGATGGTGCTATTCAGAGCAACCTGCAGAAACATGGTTGTCTTTCCGCTCGGATGATGCAAAGAAACTCTTTACAAATGCCAAACTTACAGCATATCGTGTTAATAGTTATGATATAAATAGCGGGCACTATTGGGTGGTTAACAACTTGTTGAATGGTCGAGGCTACTTCAATATGAGTGTAGACAATCCTGTCACGGATAAACCATCCGCCGGAGTAACAAGTGAACATTTCGGTAATACGTCTGGCACTTCCGTTGGAACTACGCAAGGAAGTAGTGTAACGGGCATTGACACGAGTGTATCCACCAATTCGCTTAGCAGTGCAGAGATGGACAAGTATCTGAAGCTGATTGTTGCGATGCATGACACATGTCAACTTCTCAACAAGTGGCAGTCGCCATATTGGCCATATTACCAGAAGTGGGCAGAGAAACACTCAAAGGCTGCCCTGAATGCTGAGAAGGCGGCTATTGATGGTGTGACCTTCTACGCGGATGCGACTGGTAGTGAAAAATATAGTTCATACTACTTGAGCAGTAAGACCAGAACGTCAAACTATGTCAAGGAATCCCGTGTATGGCGTGACTCGATAAACAGGTGCATTCTGTGGCTCTCTACCAATGGAGGATTTACGGCAGGAAAGGTGAAATATCGTTCTATGAAGGATGTGGTGAAGAACCTCAACTATTACATGGACAAATATATTACTCCGCAGAGTGACCCGAATAATACGCAGTATCAGCGCTATCGCAGTATGCAGGACGAAGTGAATTCGTGGGAGAGTAAACTGAGCGAGTGGCACGATTCTGTATATAATTCATGTTATCTCGCCAACGGCTATGTCAGGGTTCATGTTGAAAAGGCAAACTGGGCCGAGAAGGAGTTGAAGAAGATGACGCCCGAGAATGCACAGAAGGCAAAGACTGCATCCTTCAACGCTGCAAGATGCAAGAGTGTTTCTGAGGGATACATATCAACCGAGATGAGCAAGGCTGTTACGGCAGCTAACGAGGCTTTGTCTGATGCGAAGAAAAAGACTAATTCTGGTGCCACCGAAATCATAGGGAGAGACAAAGTAACTGTGCACAATCCGAAGGTGACCGACCTGAATTTGGTTACTCCCGAGGGGGTTGATCCGAAGTTGATTAATCCGAAGCTAAAGGAAACAATCACTAAACCGACTGTGACCAATCCGACTGTGACCAATCCAAAGGCGACTGTCGGGAAAACGACGACCACAACGCTGAATGTTGGGAAAGAGGTGACTAATCCTAAGGTCGCCAATCCAAAGACGAACTCTAAGGTCACCAATCCAAAGACGAACTCTAAGGTCTCCAATCCAAAGACGAACTCTAAGGTCACCAATCCAAAGACGAACGTCAAAGTCACCAATCCAAAGGGCTCCGCTAAGAATGTCAGAAAGCCTGAAGCCTTCATAGATGATTCATCCGATGAAGTGTATTTTACGATTCCTGTTTTAGCAGTGGTACCTCCTGAAAATGACCGTGTAGCAAAACGTGTATTAAAAAGGGTTAAGAAAGCAGATCAGGCAACAAAGCAGTTGTCAGCAAATACGGTGAAAAAGATTGTTGAGCAGAAACAGAAACAAATTGATAATCTCAAGTCACTCATCAGCGACCTGCAAACCGTCATTGCCGACTATGACATTATAGATGAGAGTCTGGTCACGCTGCAGAAACTGTCAGCGCGCCTGGTTGGCTTTGAGGAGGAAATTGCCGGAGATGGAGGATACCAGCAAGTTATTCGCGAGACCTTCAACGACCAATGCGCTTATTACAAGAATTGCATAAAATATTATGATGAGGTACGGAAGGTACACAATAAACTCAGTGAGGATTCAACGAGAATCGTAAACGCAAAGGCTAAACTGCCTTCGTTGGAGAAAATCATGCAGAACATCGAGGACGCCAAGCGTCAGCTGGATCAGGCTGAAGGACGTGATACGCTGACTGCTGACCGTCTGATGGGGCGTGTTGATTCGCTGCTTGCCGTGGTGCAGAACAGACTCAGCAAGTTTGACACCGAAGATATGCGTCGCAGCGGCTATGATAAGCTGCAAGGCATCTACTCGAAAATTGTTCAGGCCAAGAAGGATTATATGAAAGGTGACCTGACCAAGATTCCCATCTGTATCAACGGGCGCGAGGAGTACCAGGATGCACTGGCCAGATACCGCGAGTACTATGCAGAACTTGACCATATACCTTCGTTCATTCAGACGGCTGCTGAACCCGTATGGGAAGGCTTCCATTCTGCAGGATTCGATGACAGTCATGAGACCGTGCAAAAAGCACGAAAGCTATGGACCGATGAGAACAGATACGACGAGGCCGTCAATAGCCTTAATCAGGTAAAGGCATGGTTCAATGAGATGGAAGCTCATTTTGCCAAAGGCGAGGACAACGTCGACGGTATCTACTGGCAGGCCAAGGAAGACCTTGAGAACCCGAGTGTGGAACTGAAGACCAAAGCGGTACGCTTCGCAATAGATAAGTTGTCTGCCCTAAAGTATCGGGCTCAGCTATTCGATAGCATGAGGCAGACGCTCAACTCTGAGACGAGTAATAGCATCAGGTCGTTTGAGACACGGAAGAAGAATGCCCAGCAGGAGTGGAGCAACTATGAGGCACTGATGCCCAACATACAGACGCCCTCATACGAGTATGCAGCGGCATTGAAACGTTGTAGCGACGCATGTGTCAATGCCGAGAATGTGGCCGGCGAACTGCAACGTTTCTACGAGTTCCATGGGTGGCCCCAACGCGTTCAGGAGGCATCCAATCTCATCAGCGAAGCACAGAGCTATATGGACATGATTTCTGGTGATTACTCGTCTGTGCCAAGCTATCAGGCTTTGTATAATTCAGCCAAGACAATGGCAGAAGATGTTACGAGACCCTGTCAGCAGACGATTGACGCGGCTGAGGCAATGGTACAGACCTATCAGCAGACGCTGCCAGGCCGCTATGCTGAGGAAATAGGGCCGCTGAAGGCGAAGGTCGAAGAGGCTCAGGCTTATTTGGATAAGAACGGGAAACCGAAGCTCAATCCGGAGATAACCATTCCGGGATACCTCAACAGCCTGACTCAGCAGCAGGCTAAAGCTGCTGCGGATGCTGTCAAGGTGAACAAGCTATACAGAACGAATACCACGGACTTTGAGTCCTTTATGACGGCTCGCAATCGGATGAATACCTACTGGAATAATTATATGAAGCTGCACAAGCAGGGTGCATCGGTGTCCTCCCAGAGAACTGCGCTGAATAATTGTACGGCCCAGGCTCAAATCATGATTGACCTGGCTCCGAAGATTACAGGGGCATACACAGAGGTGGCAGACATAACCGAAGCGGAGATTTCATCATTGACATATGCAAACGCAGAACTGAGCTACATACGGGAAAATGCACAGGTGAACCCGCAGGCCTACACGAAAGCCACCCGGCTGGTTGACCAGATTAGGACTTCAGTTCAGAGCCTGTCGACTAAGAAACCGACTATGCAGACAAGGGCTCAAAACGTTCGCAAGTATGTTCCTGAAGCTAACCAGATGAAAACGCAGGCTGCGAAGGAAAATCGTTCGCTGGGCTCAAAAGTGATTAGAAGATAAGTCTCTTATGCAATATATGAAGATATGAAACGAATGAATAAGGCGATTGCCTCCATCTTTACTATAAGCCTCTTGCTGCTGTTCGTACCTTCCCGAGGTATGAGCTTCGGCGGGCACTTCAGCACGCAAGGCCCCGATGACAAGCAGAAGGCACTCCCTGCTGACTCAGACTCCTTGCCCCGTCAGTATGGGCTCGTCCAGGCTGGTATTCATCTGCTGGCCCGTTCTTATGGCGATAGCATAGTGTTGCGGTGGGGTGCTGAGGATTACGTGACGCAGCGGACATTGGATGAAGTGGGTGTAATGGTCGTGCGATATGATTACAATCCCGAGGGCGATGACCCCTTCTGCGATACGCTGGTTACCAATCTGCGTCCGTGGACTCAGCAGCAGTTTGACGAGGCTTATGCCGAGAGTGACAGCATAGCCCTTATGGCAAAGGGTATCATGTTCAGCAAGAGTGGACTACGTCCCGACCAGACAAAGGCCTCGCCGGGTAGTCTTGCTTCGCTCTATGAAATCTACCAGGATCAGATGATGAATCAGGCCTTCCGTCTCCTGGTGGCCGAGTGGCGGCGCGACCTGGCCGATCACATGGCTCTGCGATGGATTGACAAGAATGTCAGACCGGGGCATACGTATGAATACATCGTACGCCCGGTGGAATATGATACCACGATGCAGCTCATCATCGCCCCCGCCATTCTCAAGGTCGAGAACAAACGCTATCTGCGTCCCGACTTCAATATCGAGATGGGCGACACAATCGTGGGGCATTGCCGGTTGCGTCTGTGGTGGCAGGACAGCGGTATCTCAAGCTTTGAGATAGATCGCCGCCTCAAGGGCGAAACGGAATGGCACCGCCTCACCACAAAGCCTTATTGGAACATGCAACCCGTCGTTGATGGCGAGGAACTGCCCGATTCGCTGGACTGCTTCTATGGCGACGTCGTTCCGGCACCGGGTGACTACGAGTATCGCATCCTGGGCCACGATCCCTTTGGCGACCTGACAAAGCCGTCACCCACGCTGAGCGTCCACGTTCCCGATATGGAGGCGCCCCGCGCGCCTAACCTGGTGCTGGTGGAGATAGACCGTCAGGACAGTACCGACCTGGCGAAGAAGGTAATGGCGACCTTCCACTTCGAGAAGGATACCCTCGAGGAAGATTTTACCGGTTTCAAGTTGCTTTACTATAGCCAGCGCCATACGGGTGAAGAGTGGAAGGAACTCACTCACGGCCTGTTGCCGCCGGGCGACTCGCTCTATACTTGTGATATGACGGGATATAGCACGGGCATCGTTATGGTGGCTGCCTACGACACAGCCCAGAACGTAGCCTACTCACTGCCCCGAATGGTACAGATTAAGGATGTGAAGGCACCCGCTCCCATGAAGAACTTCAAGGCTGAGGCCAGCATAGAGGACGGTACCATCACCCTGACCTGGGAACCCGATTCACTGGATGACGATATCGAGTATTACGAGGTTCTCTTCGCCAACGACACCACCCATTCCTTTGTCCAGCTCAACCAGGGTAAACTGTTGGAGACCCGCTACGTGGATACAGTGGCTATGGATGTCAACCAGAAGTACATCTACTACAAGGTGCGGGCCGTGGACTACTCCACCAACCAGAGCGAGGATACACCGCCGTTGCAGGTGATTCGTCCCACCAGACTCATACCCGAGGCACCCCATCTGCTGGAGTCGAGTACCGACTCGCTGGGCATCCACATGAAGTGGGCGTGCAGCAACGAGCAGATCATGGACCGCCACATCCTCATGCGCCGCCTCAAGGGCGAGGAACAGTGGGATACGCTGGGCGTCTATTCGGCCGATTCATTGCTGGCCTGGGAGAACGTGCTGGACTACACCGACCGCCCCGCCTATAACCGCCAACGGGACTATGAATATTGTATGGAGTCGTTCTCCTGCTTCGATGTGTCAAGCGGACATAGCCTGGTACTCTCCATCTCCTACGCAGGACCTCGTGTCCTGCCGATTCCAATCCAGTTGCGTGGAGAGTATTTGGCTAAGGAGAATGAAACGGTGCTTACATGGGACATCAACGGTGGTAAGGCTGTGGAGGGTGACTGCTACATCTGTATCTACCGTAAGGGACCGCGCGACGAGAACTACACGTTCCATATCTCTGTGCCGGCTGACCAGAAGGAACGCCGCTCCTCGATGTTGGCACCCAGTCAAACCGAGTCCTACTACGTGAAACTGAAATTCGATGACGGGCGCGAGAGCCGCATCTCCAACGAAGTAAGTGTGACCAGGCCGGCGAAATGATTTGCATGGCATAATTCATAATTAAGGAATATACAAGCTAAAGATGAAACATAAACTATCCAGACTGATATGCTTCTGCCTCGTAGTCATGCTGACAGGTTGCGGACTCATCGACATGGAGTTCGACAAGGATACACAACAGGTCATTAGTATACGTTTCAACTACGACACAGTTTACGTCATGAATGGCGATACGTTCTTGTTGGCTCCCTACATCTACCCCGATACGGTGAGCAACGACATCCTGTATATGTTCAGCGGAAACGAACAGGTGGTGGGCATTCAGAACGATACCATCTTTGCTGCAGGCGAGGGGGAAACGGAGATTGTAGCCATCTCGGTCAACCATGCCGCCTCGGACACGTGTCACGTCATTGTCATGCCGCGCTGGACGGAACCGAGCGGATATGACTATATCAACGACATGGTAGTCTATACTCACATCCTGGTGACGGGCTATGAGCCAGGTAGCCGTATGATCTTCGGCGCATTCTGCAACGACGAGGTGCGCGGATTGGCTGTGCCGTTGAGAGACGACCGCTCGCTCTATCGTTTCCGTGTCTGGAGCGATGAGTTCTATGTCTCGGAAGGCGATCCGGGCAACGAGAAGATTACCTTCCGGTCCTATAATCCCCGTACCCTGCAGATGCAGAAGTCTTCCAATTTGCTCACTATCCCCTTTGACGGACAGACGCATGGCTCGCCCAGCAAACCGTTGGAACTGAGATTTAATTAGACAATATACAACAGATATGATTAGGCGCTTCTTTAATATTATATTTGTGGCACTTGCCCTTTTCTTCCTGGATGGCTGTACCTTGATGATGGAAGACCTGACCCAGGAAGAGGAACGTGTGGACTTGGAGGAAGTAGGTTTTGAGGAACCCTATACAGAGGAGACGGAATATGGTAACATCACCTTCCAGTATGGCGACAGCACTCGGGTTATGCGCAAGAGGGCCATGGATTATTTGGTGGACGTAGAGGGAGACAGTGTGCTCTACTTCAGCGATAATATACCCAAGGACTTGCTCGTTCCAGTGGGACAGTACGTTTCAATGGGCTGTAACGAACTGTTGCGGCACGGTCTTTGCTCGAAGGTGATTGAACTGACGCAGGCGAATGGGATGTATCGTATGGTGACAACGAGAGTCTCGCAGGCGAAGGTTTACAAGCAGTTTGATGTTGATATTAACATCAACTATGACCAGCAGATGTCTTTCGACCCCGAGGAATACCTCGAGGAACAGGATGCCACTCTGATGGAAAACGATACGGTCACGGTATTCACCGACTGGGCTTTCTTCGGAAAAGAAGTGGTGGACCGCAAGGAGACGCAGATACGGAAGCGGATTCAGGCAAAAAGGGCTTTGACGCGTGCAGACGATGATGACGACGACGAGCAGGGCGAGACAGGTAATTCCTCGTATTCACCCAAGGATGAAGATACCGATGTGCTAAAATCGAAGGAAAGATCCGTACGCCTTTTCACACTTAACGCGAAAAAGCTTGGAAAATTTCCTTATCCCTTCCCTAATTTGATTGATAAAGGGCTTCAGCTTTCTTTCGTATGCCATTATCATGAACAGACCACTTTACGCCATATCCAGAAGATTTCCGACGGGCAGGATTACGTAAAAGATATTTATGACGAAACCGCCACGTTAAAGACTAAAGCCAAAATAGGATGGTCAAAGAAAATGGCTGATCCTTCGGAAAAGCTGCAAAAAGTCTGGAACAAGGCCTTTGATGGATTTAATAAAAGTGACTTCGCTAAGAAGCATGATATCAGTTCGAAAAACTTCATGATTCATATCCCCATCCCAGTAACCGCTGGTGCTGTGGAAATCTTTCTCCGTATTGCTCCTAAAGTCAATGTGGAGTTCGGCCTTATGGGGGAATTTGAGGAAACTGATGTCCTGGGGGGAATACATAAAGAGGTAGAGTACATAAACGGGAAGCAGGGTACGAATTCTTTTGTCTATGACCCAAAGAAGTTCTCTACACATATAGATAAGTTTGACCTCTATGGCTTCCTGAAATTCAATGCGGGAATAGAAATCTTAGCCGGTGCAGCCGTAGCAAAGGGAGCCTTCGGACTTGGTGCCGGTATTGAACTGGGATTCAACGCCACCTTCCAAGCCACCGCATTAACCATAGGTACGGGGGGGAATCCCAAGGGGACTTATCTTTCAGAAGAAATATACCTGAAACCTAAGATTAAGGCATTCGCACAATCCCCAGCGGGGAAGGAATGGGGTTCTATTGAATGGAAATTCCCATTCTGCAAGGAGAAATATACTCCCTGGGGTCCACATACACAGTATTTTTATCCCAGTATAGGCAAGGCAGATGGCGAGTTTAAGATTAAATCTGATAATGGGCGCACCGTAGCAGACATATCGGCCAATTTCAAATTCTCTGACTTGAACCTCTATGGCTTGCTTGGCGATATTTATGACCCAGGTGCAACTGTCCAGCGAGTGACAAATAACGGCAGTAAGGAAACGGTAAAGGACATATATACTGAGATATTCGATAAAAAAATAAGTACAGACGTAACCTATAGCCTCTCTTTTACAGACGATGATTATGTCACTGGTTGTTACTACAAAGTGATGCCTGTCCTGTGCGACAAACTAGTGGGAGAATCCAATCATATTGATTACTCGGAGAATAGAATTACATGTACGCAAACGTCTCAATCCACGCTCACATATCTTGACCTCTTCCAGCAAGGATACGCCATCAAGGAGGACAATGGTGAAGATTTTGAGGACTGGTCGTTTGTCGTTCAGTCCCATATATCCAATCTTTCCAAGATGAGCGAGTGGAAGGAATGGGGCGTGAAACTCAGTCTGGATGAATGGAATGAGAAGAAAGCGAAATGGGAACCCTCGTTGGATGAAAACAACAAGGACTTCAAAAACAAGAAATTCCCCATCAAGAAGAATATCACCAAGAATACCGTGTCCGTCAAGTTCTCAATCTATGGTTATTCGGGTACTCAATATAGGGTGACAGCCCATCTCTATTATATTGACAAGGGCGGTCATGAAACCACATTTACCCATCCCAACCGCTTCACCGATGAGGAAGAAGATGACTTCTTCGGCGATCCTCTGGCCAAAGGCATGCTGATCCTGACGCCCGATATGGACCAATGGGGCAATGGCGCCATAGGCAGTAAGGACCAGGTGATAAATATGGGAGATATATAACATAGACAGCAACGATGATGAAATACGTGTTCTTCTGTACCATCGTCGTTTGCTGTGCCCTCTCGGCCGCAGCGCAGCCGCGCCTTACCTTCCGCAGCCTTATGGCCGATGCAGGACGACTGAGCGTGGGGAAGTCAGAGAGCCGTACCGTGCAGTTCGTCTGTCGCAATGTGGGCGACCAGCCGCTCCTCTTCGACCATGCCGAGACCAGTTGCCCCTGCGCCGATGTCAAGCTGCCGGACAAACCGCTGAAGCCCGGCAAGGAGGCTAAGATCAAAGTCACCTTCCACGCCCGCGACCTGGACGACCGCGGCACGGTCACCAACCTCATCACCGTCTTCTACAGCGGACCCGGCAGGTACACCCGCCTTCGCGTAAGGGCCGAACTGGTGGAGTAGGGGAGTACCCTGTCCGATCCGCCAAATCGTCGGGATCGTTCAATCCGTGGTGAAGCCTACCCCCGCGCTGCAAGGGACTTGCAAGCCTGCTCGATTAGCGATTGTTTTATGTATTCCGAGAGATCTTTATGCCCATTCACCTGCCACTTTTCATGCAGAAAAGCGTAAATCATGAAAAAATAATGGGTACTGATGCAGTCTTTTTCTTTGTCGTAGGACTTAATAGGCAGAGACGTTATGCTGACGATGGAGATTTCACGGCTGATAGAGCGATGTAGGCAAGGGGATGCAGAAGCCCTTGGTGAATTGTATAAGGTATACGCTAAGCAGATGAGAAGCGTCTGTCGGCGTTATATCAGCGACGAGCAGACTGTGGAGGATGTGCTTCACGATGCATTTGTCATCATCTTCACTTCGTTTGACAGGCTGCGCGATGTGCAGCGGGCAGAGGCTTGGATGACGGCCATCACAAGGAATGTGGCATCGAAATGCAAGAACCATCTGGAGGCATTGCCTACTGTTTCGCTTGAAGATACAAGCGGGGTAGAGCTGATTGCCACCGAAACCGAGGAAAGGGATGTGAGAGGGGTGCCGCTGAGCGAGGTGGTGAGAATGATAGGCCGACTGCCGGAGGGATATGGAAAAGTGTTCCGCTTGTCGGTGTTCGAGGGCCTGTCGCACAAGGAAATTGCGGCTATGCTGGGCATCGAGCCTCATTCGTCATCGTCTCAGCTGGCGCGGGCCAAGAAGATGCTGCGCAAGATGATGCAGCAATACTGGGTTGCCGGGCTCCTGCTGCTGCTCGTACCCCTCACGTTTCTGTTGTTCCGGAAAGAAGATGCGGCTGTCACCAGGGGTGACAGGCCAGTAGTGGAAAATCAAGGAATTGCGGAAGGAGAAGAAAATGGGAAGCCCCAGCCGCTGCCTGTCGAGCCCCACAAGGAAGGCACTCCGGAGCCTGCAATCGCCGGTTTGCCCAAGCATCGTGTCCTTGCCGGCTCAGTCGATACCCTGCGGTCCGTCATTGCCCAAGTCTCAGATTCTGTAGCGTCTGATACCTTGTCGAACCTGGTTGTCAGCGAGCCGATAATCCCTGATTCCTCAAAGGCAGATACGTCAACGCTTATACGCAGCGGCGAACAGCTGCAATACGATATGGCCGGGCTGTTGCCTGACAGTCCTGATGCCGGCATCAAGAACGGGGGGAAGTGGTTCTTCGAACTGGCCTACGCAGGACAGCTTGACGAGCAGAACCGTTATAACCAGCCGTTCAGCTATAAGCCTGCTCCATCGGATGCACAGTCTCTACCTTCAGGACAAGAACCGACTATTCCGAGCAGCATTGACAACTGGACAGACTATGCTGTCTACCTGGCCAATAATCAGGATGCCGCAAGCGAAAAGACCCGCAGCGTCATCATGCGCATCGCCATGAACAACGCCAGCCGCCCGGGCGAGGACAAGATTCTGCGCACAAGCCATCATCGAATGCCCGCCACGTGGTCGTTGGCTATGAAGTACAGGCTGACAGACCGTTTCGGGCTTGAGTCAGGCTTCAGCTACAGCCGGCTGGTTTCCGACTTCGAGATGGGAGCAGACGGCAATG
>JAEEGF010254674.1_pt1 | contig 11919 bp, 9 predicted proteins | sample 9134171 | NCBI WGS metagenome assembly JAEEGF01 (sample SAMN16246542, study PRJNA631951) | gut metagenome | biome: gut microbiome; feature: rumen; material: AP-attached | host: Bos | place: Iran: Karaj | collected 2018-10 | reverse complement strand
ATGCAAATATACTAACATTTTTTGAAACTATGATTTAGTATGCCCTTTCTGTATCATTTTTTAACATTACTGAACTGTCGGATATACAATTAAGCACCTTTCCGGCGTTTAGCACAGGGGTATAGTTGTTCGTTGAAAAATAAAAATGAAGATGTGCGCACATCCTCATTTTTATTTCATCATAGGTATCTACGACGATGACCTTACTTCATTATCACACCACTGGTGTTTTCGGCAGTCATCGTGGCAGCAAAAAATTTAGTTTCCAGCGGGGAAAGTGAAATCGACCTTATTCACGCCCGTTCCGTAGATGGTTTTGAAGTCGTCTTTCATTGAGATGACATGGTAGCCGTTTTCGCGCCACTGTGCACCCAATTTGAGCGCCTTCTCGCGGTTAGCATGGTCGCGTTCATCATCGTCGGCTATGAGCATGAATGCTGCACTGCGGTGCTGCTTGTTGCTCAGACAGTAGTTGTGCATTGAGCAGTCGCCACTGCTGTTGCCGAATGACAGCACTGGCACCTTACCGATCTCCTGTGAAATCTGCAGAACCTTATTGGTCTTCAGGTTTTTGATGATAAGTTCATCCGTGCGGACGATGTCCTCCTCTTTTCCCATAGTATAGTTGACACCAGCCTCTGTACCCTGACTGCTTGACATGAGTTTCACATCCATGCCAATCACCCTGTTAGGTGCAATGCCGAGAGGCTCCACCAAAGAGCGGCAGATAAATCGGTCGGACCCGGACACGACATAAAAAGTGAAGCCGTTGGCTTTCAGATAGTCGAACACCTCCGTCATAGGCTTGAAGAAACTCTGGCCGTAGGTCATGCCAGTGAATCCGTTAGCCGGCAGTGCAGCGTAGGCTTTCACATACGCATCGAACTGTGCGATAGTCATTCCGGCATATGCCTTAGCAGCCGCCTGCGCGTGAATCATGTCGAAATGATCAGGCAGCGCAGTTCCCTGACGCACAAAATCCCTGATGTTCTGGGCAGCCTGACGCACATCCTCCGGTGCCTTGTCCTTGTAGGCTGGATCGTCGAGTGCCCGGTACTCAAGCAGGTTGTACTCAAAATAAGTAGGATAAAGCTCGCCCACGAAAGTTCCGTCCATGTCGAAAGTGGCAACACGGTCTTCCACACTGATGAAATTAGGGGAACTCGGGTTGGTCACATCCTCCACAAAATCCTGCAGTGCAGACAGCGCCTCGCACTTGTTCCATGACGGGAAATACTCCTTGGGTTGAGGAATGTTGACATCATCATCATCTTTGCTACATGATGTCACAACAGAGCCGCAGACAGTCAGGATGGCGGCCAGCATCCAAATTTTAATCTGATTCATGATTATTTATTGAACAATAGTAGAACTTACTCTCCCAACAGTTTCTGGAGCCGTTTATGCAACGCCCTACCACGAAGGGCACGGTCGACAATCTTGCCTTGCGGGTCGATAAGGATATTGTCGGGTATGGCATCGATTTTATATACCGGAGCCGCCGCACACTTCCATCCCTTGAGGTCAGAAAGCTGGAGCCACGGCATCTTAATCTGCTCGACAGCCTTCAGCCATGCATCCCTGTTCTGGTCGAACGAAATGCCAATCACTTCGAACCCCTTGTCGTGGTACTTGTTGTATGCCTCAAGCACATTAGGCATCTCTGCACGGCAGGGTCCGCACCATGATGCCCAGAAGTCAACGAGCACCCACTTACCCTCGCCAACAAGCTCACTGATCTTATGCATCTTTCCGTCGGGATCTGCCATCTCCAGGTCGGTGAACTGCTGTCCGATGAAAGCTGTCTTCGGACCTTCCTCTGGTTTCAGTAACTCAGCCACTTCGTCTTTCGCCTTTTTCAGATAAGGATGATTGGCAAACACCACCTGCTCCTTAACCAAATTGTCGTATTCCTCCACACCGTTATCGTAAAAATACAGCTGTGAGAAAGCCAGCGGAATCAGCGAATTGCGTTCCTCCTTGAACATTTTGTTTGCAAACTGAATCTGTCCGTCCATGACCTTGTTGAGCTGATCCATGACCTCATCCTGATGCGCCATGATTTCATCCTCAGTCATCTTAGATATCTTCGCTCTAAACGTCCTGTTAGGAGCTTCCTGCTCAAGGTCGTACTTGGTCAGGCGCTCATTCAGCGGAGATCCTTTGAGCGTACTGTCGTTGACATTAACGATGACAGGTGTGCCGTCGTTGAAGAATACAGTCGCCCACGTTTTATTCTCCGCCCGTACAGACATCAGGGCATCCTTGTCGGCAGATCCGCTGAATGAGAACTTGCCGTCGGCAACGACGACACTGTCGATGGCCTGGTCTATCAGCTTGTCGATAAGATAAATCTTCTTACCGTTGTCTGCGTAAGTCCCGCTGACGGAATAATTCACCTTTTGTGCCATAGAAGTGGCAGCTGTTGCAACGAGAACAGCCAACAAAAATAATTTCCTCATTTTTTCAAATTAAGTTTCTTTTTGATTAATAATCATTTTCCCGAATTTCCAGTTATGAACAATCTGTCACAACCAACAAAAATCAGACTTTGTCTGAAATAATATGCAAAGATACACATTTTATGCTTAAGAAACAAAATCTTACGTTTTTTTCAACTCAAATCCGAGCCATTATGAGAGATTCCCACAAAAAAGGGTAATATGAAAGGCATCGGGGAAATGCAGAAGAACAAACGTCAAAAAAAGGAGAGCTTACGCCCTCCTTTTCGCTTTCATTTATCTTTTTACTGAAACTTAGTCAGTGATAAGGTTCTTGCCGGTCATCTCCTTGGGCTGCGGGATGCCCATGATGTGGAGGATAGACGGTGCCACGTCTGCGAGGATGCCGTCAGCAACCTTCGCGTTCTTGTTTTCAGTCACGTAGATGAACGGAACAGGGTTGAGCGAATGGGCGGTATTCGGTGTGCCGTCGGGGTTGATGGCGTTGTCGGCGTTACCGTGGTCAGCGATGATAATCACCTCATAGCCGGTCTGCTTGGCAGTCTCGACCACATCGTGTACGCAGAGGTCGATGGCATCCACGGCTTTCTGAATAGCCTCATACACACCAGTGTGTCCGACCATGTCACCGTTGGCGAAGTTCACTACAATAAAGTCGAACTTATCCTGTTTGATACTCTCCACTAGCTTGTCCTTAACCTCGAATGCTGACATCTCGGGCTGAAGGTCGTATGTAGGCACCTTCGGAGAAGCTACGAGCGTGCGCTCCTCACCTTCGTATGGCTGCTCACGTCCGCCGTTGAAGAAGAAGGTCACGTGGGCATACTTCTCGGTCTCAGCTGTGTGTAGCTGCTTCAGTCCTTTCGAAGAGATGTATTCGCCCAGCGTGTTCTCCACATTCTCTTTCGGGAAGAGGATATGCACGCCAGTGAATGATGCGTCGTAAGGAGTCATGCAGTAGTACTGCAGTCCTGGTATGGTGTGCATCCCCTGCTCAGGCATGTCCTGTTGGGTGAGCGCGATGGTCATCTCTTTCGCACGGTCGTTGCGGTAGTTGAAGAAAATCACCACGTCGCCTTCCTTGATGCGTCCGTCAACCTTCGAGTTGACAATCGGCTCCATGAACTCGTCAGTGTTCTTATGATCCTCGCTATCGGTGTCGTAGCACGACTGCACGCCCTCCACCATGTCATCGACAAGGCGTCCCTTGCCTTCAACCAGCTGGTCGTAAGCCACCTTCAGGCGCTCCCAGCGTTTGTCGCGGTCCATGGCGTAGAATCGTCCGATGATGCTGGCGATATGTCCTGTGGTCTTATCGCAATGCTCCTGGAGCTCGGCGATGAATCCTTTTCCGCTCTTCGGGTCGGTGTCGCGGCCGTCCATGAAACAGTGTACGAAAGTATTGCTGATACCATATTCCTTGGCAATGTCTATGAGTTTGAAGAGGTGCTCAAGCGATGAGTGTACACCGCCGTTGGAGGTCAGTCCCATCAGGTGTATGCTCTTTCCATTGGCTTTAGCATACTCGTATGCACTGATAATCTCCGGGTTCTTCATGATGCTGTTGTCGCGGCAAGCCCGGTTAATTTTCACCAAGTCCTGATACACCACACGTCCGGCGCCGATATTGAGGTGTCCCACCTCGGAGTTACCCATCTGTCCGTCTGGCAGTCCCACGTTCTCACCAGAAGCCTGCAACTGTGAATGAGGGTAAGTTGCGTTCAGATAATCCATGTAGGGTGTGGGCTCCTGATAAATCACGTCGCCTTTGCTTTTGTTACCGATTCCCCATCCGTCGAGAATCATTAATAATGCTTTTTTTGCCATAACTATATTGGTTTTAATTGTTTCAATTTGCAAAGTTACGAATAAGCAAGCACAAAATCAAATAAAACTAAGTTTTAATTTGTTTTTATCAAGCATATTCGTATCTTTGCAAAAAAACAAAAATAGTTTGTATTTTTCAGTTTTCAGTTTTCAGTTTTTAGTTGGTAGTCTGAATACTCTGAATAATCTGAGTACTCCGATTATGCTGAACTATTCTAATTTGGTCTCCTTTTCTAAGGGAATTAACACCTATTCGAAGAATTAACCCCCTATTAATCTATAGACAATGAAAAAAATCATCTACCTTCTCGCGTTCGTTTTCACGTTGAGTTCCTGTTCGACGAAAAGCGGACTTTACAGTGGCAAAAAGAGTAAGAAAAACATCGTGGTTCTTTATGAGAACGATGTACACTGCGGAATTGACGGCTACACGAAATTCGCTGGTCTGCGCGACGCCATACAACGAGCCGACACCGCATGGGTAGCAGCAGTGAGCTGCGGAGACTACCTGCAGGGAGGCACCATCGGGAGTCTCTCACGCGGGCAGCTGGTCATCGACATCCTCCGCAACATCGGCTACGATGCCATGACCATCGGCAACCATGAATTCGACTACGGTACCCCTCACATGAAAGAGCTGCTAGAGAAAGTGAATGCGCCCGTGGTTTGCGCCAATTTCTACGACATGGGTGCCCAATCCCCCTGCTATCCTGCCTATGTCATCCGGAAATACGGTAAGAAACGCGTGGCATTCGTTGGAGCAGTAACACCCGAGACGATGCAGAGCGAAAGCTACTCGATATTCGACAACGACGGCCGCCAGCTCTACGACCTCAAGGCCAAGGAGTTAATACCTGTCATTCAGCAGGCTGTTAATCAGGCACGCAAGGAAAAAGCGGACTACGTGGTGCTGCTGTCGCATCTCGGCGAGAAAGTCACCGGCGACTGGACCAACTCCCATCAGGTGGTGGCAGGAACCCGGGGCATTGACGTGGTTCTCGACGGACACTCCCACTCCCCCATCCCACATGAGACTGTCAACAACCTTGACGGCAAACCCGTCATCATCACCCAGACTGGCACGCAATTTGCCAACGTTGGTAAGTTGATAATCACGAAGAAAGGGCAGGTATCGACTGAGCTGATCCCCATAGCAGACATCTCCTACACCAGCGATCGCGTGAGTGCTGTTACCGACAGCGTGAAAGCGGCGCTCAAGCCCATCGTCGGACGCACAGTCGCCACTTGTTCCACTCCGCTTGAAATCAACGGTACGGACGGCAAGCGCATCGTCCGTTCGCAGGAGACAAACCTTGGAGATATCATAGCCGATGCCTTCCGTCATGCAATGAATGCCGACATCGGACTGGTGAACGGCGGCGGCATCCGTAACACCATCCCTGCCGGCAACATCACCTACGAGCACGTGGTCAATACACTGCCATTTGAGAACTACACCTGCCTCATCGAGTCAAAGGGAAGTGACATCTGCAATATGCTGGAAAAATGCACTGCTAAGGCACCTCAAGAAGACGGTTTCTTCCCGCAGATATCAGGACTGCGCTACACCATCAACACAGCCAACCACACCGTCACCGACGTACAGGTGTTCGACAAGGCATCAGGCACTTATCAGGCAATCGACCCTAACCGAAACTACACCATCGGCACCAACAGCTATTATGCCACCGGTGGTTTCTACGACACCCTTAAACACTGCAAAGTCCTGAAGCAGACCCGCGAACTCATGTGCGACACCTTCGCTAAATACCTGGAAGAGACTCTCGGAGGCACTGTCGGAGCTGACTATCAGCAACCACAGGGGAGAATAATGATTAAGTAGAAGACGAGAAGACGTAATTATTTACAATTTACAGATTTCCGATTTACGATTTATTTGATTATTTGGCAATTTGAAGACGAGAAGACGAGACGTTTGTTCTACTTACGATAATTGGCCGATTCTTCCACGAGCCGCAGGCTCGTTAACTCCCTTTCGAAGAATTTATTTCCAAATGAATTTTTAACTTCCATTCGAAGAATTAACTTCCATTCAAAGAATTAACTTCCATTCAAAGAATTAACTTCCATTCAAAGAATTAACTTCCATTCAAAGAATTAACTCCAAATGAAATTTTAACTCCATTCGAAGAATTAACTCCCTATTTATAAAAAATCATTTCATGTTCTTCATCTTGGCGAAGACACCTTCGATTTGCGATCCTGCCTCCTCAAGGAGATTGAAGTATTTCACGGTAAACTCCTCGGCAGTCATCTCCTTGCCTTCCTCGTCGAAGCATCCCGGGTTGTCGCCCTCCACCATAGCAGGCTTTCCGTTCTTGTGGTAGAGGATGCCCTCATACGACTTGCCGTCCTTGAATTTCATCACGTATGTCTTGCCGTCTTCCGACCATATCTCTCCCGTGTAAGGCTTTCCGTCCTTGACCGCACGCACACGGTCCTCTCCTGCGGTCATACTTACGCTGTCCTTTGCCTCAGAGCTACCGGCAGCAGTCTTGTCAGCCTGTTCTTTTTTGTCGCCCTCTTTCGTGGCATCGTTGCTGTCTTTGCTGTTACCTGAGTTTTTACACCCTGTGAAAATCATGCAGCCCGTCAAAGCGAGAGCCGCAAGTAAAGTCTTTGTTCTCATATTAAATGCTTGTTTTTAAAGTTTGATGTTGCAAAGTTACGATTAAGCGAGTAAAATACCAAATTTATTTGTTTTTTCTCTCACTTAATCGTAACTTTGCAACATGGAAAAAATTTTATTCATCATTGCCGGCTGTAACGGAGCTGGAAAGACAACCGCCGCCTACAACATAATGCCACATGTTCTCAATGTAGCACAATTTGTTAATGCAGACGAGATTGCCCGAGGACTTTCTCCATTCAATCCAGAAAGCGTTGCCATCGAGGCTGGACGGATTATGCTTAACCGAATTGATGAATTATTAGAACAAAACAAAAGTTTAACAATTGAGACCACACTTGCTACACGTTCATATGCCAGACTTATTCAGAAAGCACACCAAAAAGGGTACAATGTAATTCTATTGTATTTTTGGCTTAATTCACCAGAACTGGCAATAGAAAGAGTAGCCACAAGGGTCAGAAATGGTGGGCATAATATCCCAGCTGACATAATCAGGAGAAGATACAATAAAAGCATCTGCAACCTCTTTCGTATTTTCTTACCCATCTGCGATGTATGGAACATATACGACAATAGTGATAATCCCAGAAAAGCTATTGCTTCTGGAGTTGGAAAAGATATTTTAAAAATAACAGATATAGATATTTTTAATCAATTAAAGAACTATGCCAGATAACAAAAACGACCTTGAAGAAAGGATGAAAAAATATGAACACTTCTCTCAGCTGCTTGACTATGGATTAAGATTATCAGAAGAACTGATGCTGAAAGAAAAGGCTGCAAGAGGGGAAGATGTTGTTATTTCGGTTGACGGCAAGAACATAATCCATGTTCCTGCCCAGAAAATCTTGGATGAATGGGATAAACTGATGGACCAAATCGATATTCCCGAATGGAAAAACCCAAAAAGCCACACAGAACAATGAAATCACTAAACTACACTTTTACCGCCATCATCATGGGGATGTTGCTGTTTGCATGCAGCGGCAACGGCGATCAGAAAGCGCAAACGACAGCTGCCGACACACTTACGATTCCCGAGTGCGTTGTGACATCCCCACCCGACTCGCTCGGTCTTGACACGTTTTATAAGAAATACGTAGATGTGAACGGACTGCCGCTCATCTCTTCGTGGCGTGTGCCCGACTCTGCCTTCGTGGCAGCCCACCGCACGCTCTATGCGATGACCTGTATGCTTGATCCTCAAATACTCGACACGATGGTGAAGTCACACGCCAGAGTGGCAATCATGGCCCGCTACGAGGGAACCACCGACCTCCCGGAGCATCGCTACCTCGTGAACGACACGTCGCTCAACTGGGACGTGCGGGCAAGAGGGCTGGGCGGCACGGTAGATGAGCCGCTCACAAGCTGTGCCGAGGAGAACATCCTCGCCTACCAGATTGACAAATACCATGCTGAGGACATCCTCGTGCATGAGTTCTCGCACGCCATCCACTGCATCGGCATCATCCAGGTGCAGCCCGACTTCAACAAACGCCTTCAGAAACTCTACGACAAGGCGATGGCAAGCGGCATCATCGACAACACCTACCGCACATCGACCATCGAGGAATACTGGGCAGAAGCTGTGCAGGACTGGTTCAACGTGAACGCCGAAATGCCGAAGCCCGACGGCAAGCACAACTGGTGTAACACCCGCGAGGAGCTCAAACAGCTCGACCCCGACCTCTATGCCCTGCTTGCCGAGTTCTTCCCCGAGACCGACATGGCCATCAGCAAGCACAAGTGCGAAAATATCTACGGAAAGAACGGGAGGTATTAGTTGTTAGTTTATAGTTTATAGTTTGTAGTGGGTTTGATTTGTTGATGGGTTATGTGCGGTTTTATTTTAGACCCCACTTTTGCACTTAACGTCTTCTGCTTCGCCTTCGTTCCTTGGCTTGCACAAGCCGAGTGCTGCACCACCTCATCACACTATCGATTATCAATCGATTCTGCGCTGAGTTCCCCACGGGGAGTCTCTACTAAAGGCAAAAAAAGCGATTGGGCAGACAAAATTGTCTGCCCAATCGCTTTTTTAACGGCTAACCTTCAGCGATTTCAGGTCTTGCGGACGAGAACTGTTGCCGTAGAGGATTTCAAACTCACCTGTTTTCTCATGCACTGAGTTCGTGTTTGTGTCGAAGAACTCGAATGCTTTGGGCGTGAGCTGGATGGTGGCGTTGGCGGTCTGTCCGGCTTTCACGTCCACGCGCTGGAACCCACGCAGCGACTTGATAGGTCCGTCGGTGTCGGAGAGGTCGCGGATATACACCTGCACGGTCTCGGCCCCATCGCGTTTGCCCGCGTTGGTTACAGGCACGGTCAGTGTGAATCCGTCGCCGCTCTTGCTCAGCTTGCCCTCACCGATATTGAACTGCGTATAGCTCAATCCATAACCAAAGGCAAACAGCGGATCGTCGAAATAACGGTAGGTGCGTCCCTTCATGGAGTAGTCCTCAAAATCAGGGAGCTGGTCGGAGCGTTTGTAGAACGTGACAGGCAGTTTGCCTGAGGGGTTGCAGTCGCCGAAGAGCACGTCGGCGATAGCCGTTCCTCCCTCCTGGCCGGCATACCACACCTGCACGATGGCGTCGCAACTCTCTGTCTCCGGCTCGAAAGCGATGGCAGAACCAGAGCAGTTGACGAAAATCACGGTCTTGCCTGCCGCTTTCAGCGCTTTCAGGAAGTCGCGCTGCACTTTCGGCAGTTCGATATGTGTGCGGTCACCCCCCTTGAAACCGTCGATATTCACTGGCATCTCCTCGCCTTCCAGTCCTGCGGAGATTCCGCCGACGAACACCACTTTGTTGATGCCCTTCAGCCCGGCGATGATTTCGTTGTAGTCAATCGGCCGCTCTTTGGCAATGTTGATCTGCATATTCGCACCCCAAGTCTTCACGTGGGCGAAACGGATCTCGATTTTGTATTCCTTGCCAGCCTCAGCCTGGAACGGTGTACGTGTGGGCGTGGTGCGCCACGTGTGCATCTTCAGTTTGCTCTCGCCGTTGATAAGCACCTCGAAATCGCTGACGCTCTTCACGTTGATTACATATTCACCCGACTCAGCGGGTTTGAACACCGTCTCATATTTGGCTGAGAAGTCCTCCAGCTGTACACCCGGTGCGAAATTGTGCATTCCGGCGGTGGTGACAGCCACGGGAGTGGTGTAGTATTCGGTAGTCACAGTCTCACCCTCCATCTTCGTGTTGTTCCAGAAATGGCCTCTCAAGCCTTTCTTGCCGTCCATCTCACACTGGCTTCCCATCAGGCAGTCGAGCACAAATTCATCAGTACGGTCGCATCCGGGCAGATAGACAAGTTTCGACTGCTTCTCCTTGATACCATCGAGGATGGTTACGGTGTGGTTCGGTGTGCCGTTGTAGTTACCCCACATCATCGGCGTGTCGTCGGCATTCGGACCGATGACAGCGATTTTTTCCTTGTTCTTCTGCAGCGGCAGCACATCGCCCTTGTTCTGCAGCAGTACGATGGTCTGGCGCGCCATGTCGAGCGCAAGCTGGCGGTGCTCTTTCGAGTCCATGGCGGAATACGGTATCTTCGACCACTCCACGATTGACGGGTCGTCCATCTCACCGAGGTCGAAGCGTCCCTCAAGCAGGCGTATCACATGCTTATCGACCTCCGCCTCGCTGGTCAGTCCGCGGCGTACTGCCTCGGGGATGCTCCGGTAGGCATAGCCATAACCGCACTCCACATCGGTTCCGGCAATCATACCTTTTGCTGACGCATGCACGGCATCCGAGGAACTCTTATGACTGGAATAGAAATCAGACACGGCACCGCAGTCGCTGACCACCAAATACTGGAACCCCCACTCGTCACGCAGAATCTGCTGAAGCAACCGTGCGTTTCCACAGCAGGGATCGTCGTCGAGCCGCTGGTAAGCACACATCACCTCTCTCACCTTCGCGTCCTGCACGAGCGACTGGAATGCCGGCATATAGGTTTCCCAGAAGTCACGCGGTGTGACATCCGTCAGGTTGGCGGTGTGGCGGGTGTATTCGGGTCCGCTGTGTACGGCATAATGCTTGGCGCAAGCCCATAGCTTACGGTACTTGGCGGTCTCAGGTCCCTGAAGACCACGTACCACGGCACAGCCCATCACCGACGTGAGATAGGGGTCCTCTCCGTAGGTCTCCTGCCCACGTCCCCAGCGGGGGTCACGGAAGATATTCACGTTTGGAGTCCACACAGACAAACTATGGAATTTCGAGTCGTCCTTACCCTGACGCACCCGCTCGTTGTACTGGGCGTGGAATTCAGTGCTGGTGGCGTCGAAAATCTTCTGAAGCAGCTCGGGGTTGAACGAGGCAGCCATGCCTATAGGCTCCGGAAACACGGTGACATTGCCCATGTTGGCGGCTCCGTGTAGCGCCTCGCTCCACCAGAAAAACTTCTTGATTCCGAGCCTCGGGATGGCGGGGCTCTCGTCGAGCATGAGTTTTGCCTTCTCCTCGAGTGTCAGTCGTGAACACAGGTCGATGGCGCGTTCTTTCGCACTCAGCGACGGATTCTGATACGGCAACTGCTGTGCCGTCGTCTGCAGGTTGGCAACAATGATAAGTGCCAAAGCGATAAAGATTCTCTTCATAAAAAAGGTGTTAATATTTACGATTTAATGATTTACGATTTAATGATTTACAATTTAATGATTTATGATTTAATGATTTATGATTTAATGATTTACGATTTAATGATTTACAATTTAATGATTTATGATTTAATGATTTATGATTTAATGATTTACGATTTAATGATTTACGATTTAATGATTTATTTGAAGACAAGAAGGCAAGGCTGTTGGGGAAGCGTTTTCAAACACCTATCCACGCATGAAATAGCCGTAGAGCATGTAGAGACTCCCCGTGGGGTGTCTAAAAAAACCGTAATCAACCCATCCTCAAATGCAAGGCTGTTGGGGAAGCGTTTTCAAACACAGATTCACGCATG
>JAEEGF010064344.1_pt1 | contig 11919 bp, 7 predicted proteins | sample 9134171 | NCBI WGS metagenome assembly JAEEGF01 (sample SAMN16246542, study PRJNA631951) | gut metagenome | biome: gut microbiome; feature: rumen; material: AP-attached | host: Bos | place: Iran: Karaj | collected 2018-10 | reverse complement strand
TGTTTTCAGGTATAAGATTTTTGCACAAATTCTTGTATTTGTGCAATCTTTTGTGTATCTTTGTACCCAAAATTACAAAACCATATGCCCAGACAGTCACGTAAACCCTCAGGCACAGGCATTTATCATGTCATGGTGCGAGGCATTAACCATCAGGATATCTTCTACGATCAGGAAGACTATTATCAATTTATCAATACGCTTGACAGGATGCAAGTGAGATATGATGACGAAGGCCACGCGTGTGGAACGAATTACACACTTTACGCCTATTGTCTCATGCCCAATCACTTCCATCTGCTCATCCGTGAACGAGAGGACTATCTTGGAATGGCCGTAAAACGTATTAGTTCCTCATATGTATATTATTACAATCGCAAATACTCGCGCGATGGTCATCTCTTTAAAGAACGTTTCCGTTCAGAACCGGTAAACGATATGGCCTATTTTACGACACTGTTGCGATATATCCACCAGAATCCCCTAAAAGCGGGGCTTGTGAGTGATATCCGGGATTACAGATATAGTAGTTGGAATGAGTATACTGGTGATGTTGATCCAGCATTTGGTGTGTGTAATACTGATTCTGTGCTTAGTCGCATGCCGCTCAATGAGTTGAAAGAATTTGTCAACGATCCTTTGCCGGATGAGGTGATTTGCCTTGATAATGATAACGAGCAACCAAGGCTTAGACTATCTGATGATCAGGTTTGGGAACAAATTATGAAATTAACTGGTACTTCAGATGCTACCGGATTCCAACTGCTTGAAAGAGAGCAACAGAAGATCATTATTCGTAAATTGCGTCGTTTTGGAGCGTCAATCAGACAATTGGAACGTTTGACTGGTATCAGCCGAGGAGTCATCCAAGCCCTCGCCTGACAGGAACCTGTCCCTTGTCAGGAGGGGTGCTGCGGAGAATAATCCTAAATAATTTGGTTATTCCCCAAAATTACACTACCTTTGCAGCCGTGAATGTGAAGGAAATAGAAAACAAGAAGATTGCTGTGCTGCTTTCGGGCGGTGTGGATAGCAGTGTCGTGCTTTACGAATTGGTGAAGCAGGGCCTCCAGCCCGACTGCTTCTATATTAAGATAGGTCCTGAGGAAAAAGAGGAGTGGGATTGCTCTTCGGAAGAGGACCTCGAGATGGCTACGGCAGTATCGCATAAGTATGGCTGCAAACTCGAAGTGATCGATTGTCACAAGGAATACTGGGATCAAGTGACCAAGTACACGATGGATAAGGTGAAGGCTGGCTTGACCCCCAACCCTGACGTGATGTGCAACCGACTGATCAAATTCGGAGCCTTCGACGAGAAGCGTGGACACGATTATGATCTCATCGCCACAGGTCATTATGCGATGACAGAGACAGACTCTGAAGGCTTTAAATGGCTCTGTACGAGTCCTGACCCCGTGAAAGATCAGACTGACTTTCTGGCTCAGATAGCCGATTGGCAGTTGAAGAAAGCCCTCTTCCCCATCGGTCATTACATGAAAGATGAGGTACGTGTGATTGCTGAGCGCGAGCATCTGGTAAATGCCAAGCGCAAGGACTCGCAGGGTATCTGCTTCTTAGGGAAGATCAACTATAACGACTATATTCGCCGCTATCTTGGCGAACAGCCTGGCGATGTGATTGAGCTGGAAACAGGTAAGCGCATAGGTGAGCACAAAGGCCTGTGGTTTCATACCATTGGACAGCGTAAGGGCATGGGTTTTGGCGGAGGCCCCTGGTTTGTAGTGAAGAAGGATGTTGAGCATAATATCCTGTTTGTCTCTCATGGCTACGACCCGGAAACAGCCTACAAAGCAGACTTCCCTGTGCATGACTTCCATTTCCTGACCAAGGAACTGCAGCCAACAGAAGTGACGTTCAAGATTCGTCACACACCCGAGTATCATCCGGCCACTTTAGAGTGGATAACTCCTATGTCCTTTATTCTCCACTCCAAAGAAAAGATCCATGGTGTAGCCCCCGGTCAGTTCTGTGTCATCTATGACCAGAATCACCACCGTTGCCTAGGCTCCGGTGAAATCACCATTTAATGAGCCCCTTTCCAAGGGGCGGCACTAGCAGGGATGTCAAAAATATGGCGAACCCTTAATAGGATCGACAAAGTCAATCCTATTAAGGGCAAAGGCTCGAGAGCCATACATTTAGAGTCCCTTTATAAGGGACGGCTATAATGCAGGGTTATTCTTGCCAAGATTCTTGCGTCCCTTCGGTAGCAAGCGGCAAAGCCGAGCGGGCGGGAGGCTTGGAGAGTGGTTCGAAGCCCTCCTTAGGACAAGGAGGGTTGGGTAGTTGTGACCATGCAGGGCTTGCCCTGCTAAATCTCATGCATCTTTACAGATGCTTGGAAGGATAGAGGTGGTTCCACCAGGTGGGGTCGTCCTTGAGGAAGCGGGCGAACCAGGCCATTTGGGTGGCAAGCCACTTTTCGCGCTTGGAGTAATCGAGAATGTGATGGTTCTCACCTTCGACCTCGACGAGGGCAACCTCACGACCTAAGAGTTTCAGGGCCGTGAACATCTGCAAGCTCTCGATGAGCGGCACATTGGTATCGGCATTGCCATGCAAGAGAAGCAATGGCGTATGAATCTTATCGGCATTGAACAGCGGACTCTGATTGACATAGAGCTCGCGATGACTCCAGGGATAACTGTTGGCCATAGAGACCTCGCTATAGTTGTAGCCCCAATAGCCCTCACCCCAATAGCTAGTGTGGTTGGTGATACCGGCATGCGAGATGGCTGCAGCAAAGATATCTGTCTGAGTCTGAAGGTATTGCGTCATGAAACCGCCATAAGATGCGCCCATGCAACCGATCTTCTTGGGATTGATGAAGGGATGCTCCTTGCAGATCTGCTTGACACCCTCGATGATATCCTCAGCAGGACCGCGACCAGCGGTATTGACATGGCGCGAAGCCCACTCCTGACCGAAACCGGTGGCACCACTGGGTTCGACGATATAGGCCACATAGCCCAGAGAATTCCAATACTGCGGGGCATAAGGTGACTCGAAATAGCGTGACACAGGTGCGCAACCACCATAATAATACACGATCATGGGGTATTGTTTCGTGGCATCGAAGTCCTTGGGGAGGTAGAGTCGGCCATAGACAGTATCGCCTTTGGAGTTGGTGAAGTTCCAATCTTGGCAGGTGCCAATCTTGGCATCGGCGAGCGCTTCAGCTCCGTTGAAAAATCTGACAGGGGACAGGTTCCTGTCAGCCATCAGCGCTATTTTGTTTCTGACAGGAACCTGTCCCCTGTCAGATTTGGCAAGCCGGACTACATATGCGGAGGCGGGCTCCAGGGTTTTGTAGGAGAGATAGCCTAAGACGGGAGCATGAGAGGCCATGTTGAAACGATAGGTATAATCGCCTGATAGGGGGAGTTTTGAGATCTTACCCGTCTTGGGATTCAGCACAAACATATTGACATAATCACGATCCTCGGCCGAGAAATAGATTTGTCCATCGGCCCAAGACCAGTCGATCTTCTCGATGGAAGGGTCAAAGTCCTTTGTGAGCGGCGTGACCTTCTTGGAAGCGATATCATAAAGGAAGAGTTCATTCTCCGTCATACTGGGAATTACATCAGCAGGGAGTTGACAACCGATGCGATCGAAAGCCTCTGGATGGCCCGAAAAGAGTATCTGCGAAGCATCGGGAGAGAAATAAACGTCGTTGATAAACTCGCAACCAATGAACAGGGTATCCGTCTTCAGCGTACGAGCATCGATGATGAAAACATCCGACACCATAGTGGGGCGCTTAGAGAGTCTGGAGCGATTGCTCACCACAAGGAGTTTGTTGCCATCCTGCGAGATATCAGTGAGGAACTCGCCCTTGGTGCCAAAGGTGAGGCGCTGGGTAAGACCCGTTGCGATATCGTATTTGGCAACGTAATTGCGCTTTCGCCATCCGGGTTGACGATCATCCATCTCGAGTATCTGGAAGACCTCCTTATCCTCCTTGGGACCCTCTTCCTCGACGGTCAAGATGAGGTAATCCTCGGTGGGAGATACGGTATAATTACCCTCTGGGATATCATAAGCAAAGCGAGAACGAGCCCCCGTCTTGGGATCGACCTTATACAATATGCGCTTGTCGCCCTCCTTTTCCTCCACCAGATAGGCGATGGACTTGGGCATCCAACTAGGGTTCTTAGTGGGTTGAGAGATGAGTCGTTGGGTCTTGACATCACGGATCTCGTAGTTCCAAACGGAAGAGCCTCCGCGGGCGGTAGTCTGGTAAGCGAGGGCTACCAGTTGACCATCGGCAGAGAGGGAGATGCTGCGAACACGTTTGCCATCAGTGAGGTCGTGGACAAAATAAGGATGACGCTTTTCAAGCGTCTCCTTTAGAGGTGAGGGGATTCCCGCTGACGCGCCTACCCGTAGCCTTTGAGAGGTGAGAGGTGAGAGATTACTATCAGACATGACAGGGACCTGTCCCCTGTCAGGCTGGAGGCAAACTGCGATGGAGTCGGTATCATTGGGTTCGGCGAGGAAGCGAATGGTGAAAGTGTGATGTTCGGGGGCGAGGTTGAGATCGCCAGAAGACTCGACACCATCGATATAGAGTTTGGCATTCTTGGGGCCTTTCACCTCGATCTTGCCCTTAACAAAATCGGTATTGTTGACGTAAAAACTCAGCAAGCCCACGCTCTTGCTGTTGGGTAATGAGGGGAGGATCTGACCAGAGAAACGACCCGTGGGTTGGGATGTGAGCGAGATGCTGTTCATCAGGGTGTTGGGGTCGAACTTCTTGCCTTGCACATCGACTGTATCAAGGGCAAAGGGGGCACTCACAGCGTAAGGGCCAGAGAGGTTGAACTCGGTTACCTGCTGGGCCGCAGCAGATAAAGGTAAAAGGGTAAAAAGGTAAAAGGGTAAAAATACTCTTTTCTTGCAAAAGCAATTGGTGATTAGTTTAATCATATTCATTTCTTATTTGTTTAATCTTTTGCGGGGAGGCCTGACAGGCTAATAGGCGGCGCGGTATTTGCCTTCGTCTTTGTCTTCGAGCATGGAGAGGTAAGACTGATAACGGCTTTCGGCGATGTAGTGATCCTCGAGTGCCTTCAGCACAGCACATCCCGGCTCATGGGTGTGGGTACAGTTGGAGAAACGGCAATCCTTGGAAAACTGGAAGATCTCCTTGAAATAGCTGGTCAACTCCTCGGGTTCAATATCGAAGGTTCCGAAACCCTTGATACCCGGTGTATCAATGAGCCAGCCCAAATTAGAGGTGAGGGGGGAGGGGTAAGAGGTGAGAGGTATCATCTCACTAAACGTTGTGGTATGCTGGCCGGTGTTATGGGCATCGGAAATCTCGGCAGTGCGCTGAGAGGCGCCAGGAATCAAGCAATTGATGAGTGTGGACTTCCCCACCCCACTATTACCGCTCAACAGAGTGATTTTGCCTTCGAGCAGCTGACGCAGCACATCGACACCCTCACCCGTCTCGGCCGACACCTGATGACAAGCATAGCCAATAGTCTGGTAGAGGTTGACCATCGCATCCTGATAGCGACACAGATCATCATCCAAGAGATCGGTCTTATTGAACACCAGGATCACTGGGACACGATAGGCCTCAGCCGAAGCCAGGAATCTGTCGATAAACGTGGTGGAGGTTTGGGGATTCACCACCGTGACTACCAACAGGGCCTGGTCGACATTCGCAGCCAGAATATGGCTTTGTTTGGAAAGATTAATACTTTTTCGAATAATGTAGTTCTTGCGATCTTCAATTTCCGTTATCCAGTTCCCCTCACCGACAGAAACCCTGTCGCCTACAGCTACAGGGTTAGTAGAGCGGATTCCCTTGAGTCGAAAATTTCCTTTGATTTTCGACTCAATCAGCTGGCCATCGTCGGTTAAAACAGTATACCAACTGCCAGTATTTTTAATGACGAGACCTTTCAATCTTACACCGTCATGATTTCCTTGTTCTTTGCGGCGATGAGGTCATCGAGCTTCTTGATGTACTTATCGTGGAGCTTCTGGAGCTCGAGCTCGGCATCCTTCTCGTTATCCTCGGAGAGACCGTCCTTGATGGCCTTCTTCAGCTTATCCTTGATGTCGGCACGCACATTACGAACCTCCACCTTGGCCTTCTCGGCAATCTTGTTGCACTGCTTCACCAAGTCGCGACGACGCTCCTCAGTGGGCACAGGGATGTTCAGACGGATCACCTCACCATTGTTCTCAGGGGTGATACCTACATCCGAGTCCATGATGGCTTTCTCGATGTTCTTGATCTCCTTACGATCCCAAGGCTTGATGGCAATGGTACGAGGATCGGGAACACTGACATTAGCAACCTGGTTAAGGGGCACTTTACTACCGTAAGACTCCACCCTTACTCCGTCTAAAATGGCAACGTTGGCACGACCGGCACGAATGCGGTTCAATTCCTCTTCGAGGAACATGGCGGCCATTTCCATTCTCTCTTCACTCTTGTTTAAAGTTTCTTTTACGTCTATCATCTTGCAATCTTTTATAGTTTCTGTTGACAAAAGTAAGGTTTTTCCCTGAAACTGCCAAATGTTTCACCCATATTTTGCCACAAAAAAGGGGTTTTTGTGTTTTTTTTGCTCAAATATTTTGTAAATTGGGCAGAATCTATTATCTTTGCGGATGATTACTACCTTACTTGAAGCCAAAGATAAAGATGCAGATTAGCAAATATATTCCTCGGGCGAGTGTGATGGCAGTCCTTGCCATGACCACTCTTGCGGCTCATGCCCAAGAGGAGAATATGGAGACCATTCTGGACATCCACCATGTTCTGGCTTATCTGGTAGCAACCTTCCTCATCAGCGTCTTCCTCATGGTATTCTACAACCGCATTATCTACTACCGCGAGAAAGATGTGACCAAGGCCTCCAAACAGTTGATTGCCCAGTTGAGCCTCATCATGGATGCCAACAAAACCGATGCCTGGACTTACGATATCGAGAAGAATTACTACACGCTGCTTACCGACAAGGGCAACAGCGAGAAGACCTATGCCCCGATAGACTTCTCGCAATACTACGACCGCGACGACTTCTCGGAGCTGATACAAGCCATCTACGACATGCGCGACAGGCTCGTTACCACCAAGACACTCCGCGTGAAAAGTGCCATGCCCAGGGAAGCCACCGAGGAGCAGCGCACCTTCGAGATCACCATCTCGATCCTGAGAAAGAACCGCAAGGGAAGGCCTACCATCGTGGTAGGCACCCAGCGCGACATTACCGAGGAGCAAGCCAGGACCGAGAACACCAAGAAGCTGATGCTGCGTTATCAGACGGTGTTCGAGTCATCGCTCGTCGACATGATCTTCTACGATGCCAACGGCAATCTCACACAGATCAACGAAAAGGCCATGGAGACCTTCGGCGTCACCGACCGCAAGGCGCTACTAAAGCAGCGGGTGAAGATCACCGACATCCCCTCTTACCGCGATATCGACATCCACGCGATGGAGCCCACGCAGCTCTCGTCGATCACCGACATCGACGAGGTGAAGCAGAAAGATGAGCGCGTGCCGCAAGCACACATACATGGAAAGATGTATTACGAGGCCGACCTGAGTCCTATCTTCGACAACGACCACAACATCCAGGGTGTGATTGTGGCCGGCCGAGACATCACCGACATGGTAGAGTCGAACCACCACCAGAAGCGAGGCGCCCTCTTGCTCGAGAAGCGCACCAAGGAGATTCAGGAATATATCCAGAACATCAACTACTCGCTGAAGGTGAGCGATGTAAGACTCATCAACTACTACCCCGACACCCACGTGCTCGAAGTATCGAGCGACCTGAACCACGTGGAGTACAAGCTGCCTCAGCTCCGGGCCTTCATCATGCTGCATTCCGAGGAGCGCAACAAGGCCGAAAGAATCTTCTGCCGCATGGACCGTAGGCATCAGGGAAGCTTCTCGGAGACCTTCCACACCATCATGCGCGACAAAGAAGGCCGCGATGTATACCTGAATTTCCAGATGATGCCCATCGAGAATAAGGAAGGACAGATTACCCATTATGTGGGCATGTGCCGCAACCAGACGGAGATGACCTATACCGAGAAGCGACTCCGCGAGGAGACCGCCAAGGCTCAGGAGGCCGAACAGCTGAAGAACACCTTCTTGCTCAACATGAGCTACGAGTTGCGTACGCCCCTGAATGCCGTCATCGGATTTGCCGAACTCTTTGGTATCGAGCATAGTGAGGAGGATGAACCCATCTTTGCCGAGGAGATCAAGAAGAACACCAACACCCTGTTAAAGCTCATCAACGATATCCTCTTCCTCTCGCGCCTCGACGCCCGCATGATCGAGTTCAACTACGAGGATACCGACTTCGCCGTGCTCTTCGACGGTTGGTGCTATATGGGATGGAGCGGCATGAACCCGGGCGTAAAGACCGTGGTGGAGAATCCCTACAACAGCATGCTCGTGAAGATCGACCAGCAGAATCTGGGCATGGTGATCCAGAAGATCTGTATCTATAGCGCCCTGAACACCAGGGAGGGCATCGTGCGCGCCAAGTACGAATACCGCCACGGCGAACTCATGATCACCATCGAGGACTCGGGCAACGGTATGGACGCCCAAGCCCTGCAAAAAGCCTTCGAACGCTTTGCCCGCGAGGATAATGGCGAGAACTCCGGCACGGGTCTCGACCTGCCTATCGTGAAGGAGCTGGTGGAGCAGATGAACGGCGCCATTGAACTCCAGTCCGAGCCCGGCAAGGGCAGCACCTTCTTTGTGAGCATCCCTTGCGAGATGACCAGTATGGAAAAGAAATCAGAAATCATCATATAATAAGGATCGCGCCCATGAATATATTACTTGCCAACATATCGCAACATTCCGGCGTCGACAGCATCTCTTTGCTGATCACGATCCTCACCGTCATGGTGTTTATCATCGGCTTCGTCATCAATCGCATCAGCTTGTTGCGTATCCAGAAGAACTCCCGCCGTGTCAAGGATCTCTCCACCATCATGCAGCGCACCCTTAGCACCAACACCAATAACTACGTGGTGCGCCTTTCCATGCTCACCCACCATGGTGAGAATATGCACGGCGACTTCCTCCCGCCCGGAGGCATGAACTATGATGAGAGTCTCAACTATATCCACCCCGACGATAGGGATATCTACATAGACTTCCTAAGGCGCATGCTCAATGGCGAGAAAACCGCCGAGTGTACCTACCGCTGGGATTGGAGCACGAAGAAACATCGGGGCGAATGGCGCTACATACGCGATGTGGGCATCGCCGAATACTTCGGCAATAAGAAGACCCCCGTGAACTTCTTCTGCACGCTTACCGACATCACCGACGAGGTGATGCAGCTGAAGCGCGAGCAAGACCTCACCGAGCGCTACCGTAAGTTCTTCGAGCAAGGCCTTGCCGGATTCGCCTTCTACGATAAGGACGGCCATCTGCTCTATGCCAACAAGAAGATGCGCGAGATCCTGAAGTTCCAATCCGAGCGCGATCCCTTCTACTTCAACGGCACGCTCTACGATCTGCCCACCTTCCGCAACATCCTCTATAACCATCAACCCGAGGAGTTGTATCTCTGCACCAAGAGTGTGGTTGTGGAGCGCGGCGTGAACTGCTATGTAGAGGTGCGCCTCCACCCCATCTACGACGACAACGATCAGCTGGTATATATCACCTTTGGCCTCCGCGATGTGACCCAGGAGCGCGAACTCTATCTGCAGAACAAGCGCGACGAGGAGCAGATGCGCCGCGTCAACGAGAACATCCAGCGCTACGAGACCGAGCTGCAATACCTCATGGAGTCGTGCAACATGCGATTCTTCAAATGCTCGGCCGCCGACAGAACCGCCACCTTCTATAAGGGCATGAGTCAGCCCGAGCGCGTGATGACCTTCCAGGAGGTGATCGATGCCTTCGAGGAGGAGAGTCCCTTCAAGGAGGGTTTGCGCAACTACGAGAATTATTTCAACGTACAGCGTACCGACCTCACCCGCATGCATCCCTTCTTCCACGAGGGCGAGGGATTACAGTGGAACTACATTGATAGTCTCCCGACATTCGACGAGAAGGGCCAGATGACCGGCACCTATGGCATCGTGCGCAACGTGACCGATCTGCTCGAGAAGCAGGAGCGCCTCAAGGAAGAGACCGAGCGCGCCAAGGAGTCGGGCATCAAGAAGAGTACCTTCATGGCCAACATGACCCACGAGATCCGCACCCCGCTCAATGCCATCGTAGGCTTCTCGGACGTGCTGCCCATGATGTCGACCCCCGAGGAGAAGCAGGAGATCATCAAGGTGATCATGAACAACTGCGACATGCTGCTCCGCCTCGTCAATGATATCCTCGCCCTCTCGGCATTAGGCAGCGGCGGCATCGATATCATCCCGGCCAAGGTCGACTTTGCCAAGGAGTTCGAGAGCACCTGCATCTCGCTGGCCCAACGCGTGCAGAACCCCGCCGTGGAGTTCCAGAAGGACACCCCGCTGCAGAGTTTCGTTACCGAGATGGACTACGGCCGCATCCAGCAGGTGTTGACCAACTTCGTGACCAACGCCGTGAAGTACACCCAGGAGGGCCACATTCGCGTGGGTTATCGTCCAGAGGAGCGCCAAGGCCGCCCGGGCCTCTACATCTATTGCGAGGACACCGGCGCGGGTATTGCCAAGGAAAACCAGCAGAAGGTGTTCGAGCGCTTCGTCAAGTTGAACGACTACGTACAGGGCACGGGTCTCGGTCTGAGCATCTGTAAGGCCATTGCCGATGCATGCGAGGGCGAGATAGGCCTCGACTCCGAGGGCCCCGGCCATGGTTCTACGTTCTGGATATGGATGCCATGTTCAGAGGTGAGAGGTGAGAAGCTAGAGGTGAGTGAATAATGAAAGAAATCAAGCATAAACATGAAGATAAAACTAACTGATGGTAGAAAGGTGAGCCGGGCTCTACGGGTGCTGATGGCACTCCTGATGCTGACAAGCGCAGCATCCACGGCTTCGGCCGCTAACGGCAAGGACACCACGATGGTATATAACGAGGCCCGACCCCTCATCTACGAAGATGCGTGGGACCTCTGGCCTTATGTGTTCCTCAACGAGAACGGCGAGCCCGACGGCTATAACGTCGACCTTCTGAAGATGATTTTCAAGGAGCTCGACATCCCCTACGTCGTGAGGCTCAAGCCCACCCTCGAGGCCCAGTCCGACCTGAGGGAGCGCAAGTCCGACCTCATGCTCCGTATGGATGCCAGTTTTTCGCGCAATAACGCCAGCTACGGCCAATCCATCGTTCAGCTCTTCACCCATAGCGTGGTGACCCCCCGCAGCAAGAAGATTGTCATCAATAGCGGCAAGGACCTCAAGGACCACACCATCATCGTCCACGAGGGTAGCTTCAGCCATCACCTCATCAAGGATCACGGCTGGGCCGCCGACATTGTGGCCTACGACGATATGCAGGAGGCCATCCAGCACGTCAGTGCCGAGGACGATGGCATCATCATCTGGAACACCATGTCGCTCAAGTGGCTCATGCAGAAGTATCAGACCACCAATCTGCAGATAGAGCCCATCGAGCTGCCCTATGGCGAGTATAAGTTCTTCTCCAACGATCATCACTTGCTCAATCAGTTGGATAGCGTCTACGCCCAGCTCCGCGCCAACGATAAGCTCACCCCCATCCAGAACAAGTGGTTCTACCCCGAGCGCAAAGAGACGGGTATCCCCTCCTGGATCTGGGATCTCATCGTCATCATCGCCGCCATTGCCATGGGTATCGTCATCTATTTTATTATATATAAGGTACGCGAGAACAAGATGACCCGCGAGGTTAGAATGAAGAACCAGCGACTGGGTCAGATCCTGAAAACCAGTCATGTAGGCTTGGGGATCTACGAT
>JAEEGF010397918.1_pt1 | contig 11920 bp, 8 predicted proteins | sample 9134171 | NCBI WGS metagenome assembly JAEEGF01 (sample SAMN16246542, study PRJNA631951) | gut metagenome | biome: gut microbiome; feature: rumen; material: AP-attached | host: Bos | place: Iran: Karaj | collected 2018-10 | reverse complement strand
ACAACAATGAAATGCCGGAGGATGTTTTTGATAAAACAACCACCGACAGAATAAAAGAGGTCGATCTCCAAAAGACCATGGAAGCGGACTACATCGATTATGCCATGAGCGTAATCGCATCCCGTGCTCTTCCTGATGTAAGAGACGGACTTAAGCCGGTTCAGAGAAGAATACTCTACTCCATGATAGAGCTCAACAACGGTCCCGATAAGCCACATCGTAAGTGTGCGCGTATCGTCGGTGACACAATGGGTAAATATCACCCACACGGTGACAGCTCAATCTACGGAGCATTGGTTAACATGGCTCAGCCCTGGTCCATGAGATACTGTCTTGTTGACGGACACGGTAACTTCGGTTCTGTGGACGGTGACGGTGCAGCTGCCATGCGATATACAGAGGCTCGTCTTACCAAGATTTCAATGGAGATGACAGCAGATATCGGAAAAGATACTGTTGATTTCACTCCTAACTTTGATGAGACAGAAAAAGAGCCGGTAGTTCTTCCCAGCCGTTATCCCAACCTTCTGGTAAACGGAACAACAGGTATTGCCGTAGGTATGGCAACCAATATCCCGCCTCATAACCTCAGAGAGGTTATAAATGCTGTGGTCAAGATGATTGACAACAAGGTCCTCGAGGATAGAGATACAGAGGTTGATGAGATCCTTGAAATCATCAAGGCTCCTGATTTCCCTACAGGTGGTATAATTCTTGGAACAAGAGGAGCAGAAGAGGCCTACAGAACAGGTAGAGGCAAGGTTATCGTAAGAGCGGTTACTGATATTGAGCCTATGCAGGGTGGCAAGAACAGGATCGTTGTAACCGAGCTTCCATATCTTGTAAATAAAGCTAATATGATTTCCAAGATAGCTGAGCTTGTTAAGCTTAAAAAGCTGGACGGAATCACAGCTCTTAGAGATGAGTCAGACAGAGAAGGTATGCGTGTTGTAATCGAGCTCAGAAATGATGTTAACCCTAACATCATGCTTAATAAGCTCTATAAGCATACACAGATGCAGGATTCCTTCGGAATCATCATGCTGGCTCTTGTAAACAACCAGCCTAAGGTAATGAGTATCACTGAGATGCTTACTCATTACATCAAGCACCAGGAAGAGGTTGTAACCAGAAGAACCAAATACGATCTCAACAAGGCAGAAGAGCGTAACCACATCTTAGAGGGATTGCTCATCGCCCTGGATAATATCGATGAAGTAATAAAGATCATAAGAGGCAGTGAGACAGTAGCTATTGCAAAAGAGCAGTTGATGAGCCGTTTCGGACTCTCAGAAGCTCAAGCACAGGCTATTGTTGATATGAGACTTCGTACTCTCACAGGTTTGGAGAGAGATAAGCTTGAACAGGAGCATGCTGAACTCTTAAAGAGAATTGAGGAGTTGAAGGCTATTCTTGCAGATAAGAAGGTACTTCTTGGAGTAATAAAGACTGAAATCCTTGAGATTTCCGATAAGTATGGTGATGACAGAAAGTCACAGATCGGTCATGACGATTCCGATATCGACATGGAGGATCTTATCCCAAATGTAAATACAGTAATTGCAATGACTGATCTCGGTTATATCAAGAGAATGTCAATTGACAACTTTAAGTCACAGAATCGTGGTGGCAAGGGAATCAAGGGAATCACAACAATCGAAAATGACTTTGTTGAAGATATTCTCATGACTACAACCCACAACTACGTAATGTTCTTTACTAACACAGGAAGGGTTTACAGGCTCAAGGCATATCAGATTCCTGAGGCATCAAGGACATCACGCGGAATGGCAATTGTAAATCTTCTTCAGCTTGCACCCGGAGAGAAGATTTCTGCGATGATTCCAGTGACAGGATTTGAGGATGAGGATAAGTCACTGTTTATGGTAACCAAGAAGGGTACCGTTAAGAAGACACCTATCACTGATTTCTCAAATGTCAGAAAGACAGGACTTGCAGCTATTAACCTTCGCGATGACGATGAGCTCATCGAGGTTAAGACAGTCAAGAAAAAGTCAGAGATATTCCTCGTTACCAAGAATGGTATGTGCATCCATTTTGATGAATCTGACGTTCGTTCAACCGGAAGATCATCAATCGGTGTAAGAGGAATGATGCTGGATGACACGGATGAAATTGTCGGAATGCAGATAGATTCTCAGGGAGATTCACTCCTTATCGTATCTGAAAACGGATATGGAAAGAGGACAACTCTTTCAGAATTCCATTCTCAGTTCAGAGGAGGAAAGGGAGTTAAGTGCTACAAGATCACTGAGAAGACCGGTAGTGTTGTAGGTGTTAAGGCTGTTAACGATGACAATGAGATCATGATGATCACAAATGCCGGAATCATTATTCAGCTCAGAATGAATGATATTTCTGTTCACGGAAGAGTAACCTCAGGTGTTAAGATGATCAACCTTGATAAGGGTGTAACTGTAGCCAAGATTGCCAAGGTTAGAGAAAAGATATCTGACGGAGAGAAGGAAATCGACAATATCGATGATATCGAAGATATTGAAGAACCCAATGAGACATCCAGTGAAGAATAAATGAGGGACTTATGAACATCGGACTGCTTATATCTGAGATAGAGGATAAGGAAGTTAAGAAGATCATAATAGGTGCAAACCAGGCAGCAAAGGACAAGGGTGTAACCCTTGTCATCATGCCCGGCAAGTATCTTATTTCAGATGCCACTGATAAGGATGCAGGTTTTGACTACCAGTATTCTGCGATTTTCGACTATGCTGTTACATCAGATCTGGATGCGCTGATAGTTGATATTGAGAGAATCGGGTCAAAGACAACCATCCTCAAGAAGGAGGCTTTCCTTAAGAAGTTTGAAGGAATTCCGGTGTTTACACTGACAGAGCAGGAGGGATTTAATTCTGTAAATCAGGTTAACACTGAAAAGAACCAGTTTGAACAGCTTGGATATGAAGCAGTATGCGATGCAGAGTTTTATGTTAAAAATCAGGTGCTCCCTCCTACTGAACCTGCTCAGCAGTTTAATTATGTTGAAGCACAGGAGGCAGATGCGCTTAGATCAGTGCTTGGAGTAAGTGATATTTTTCTTCACAAAAAATTTGCTGAAGACAGGATATCAGAAGTATTTTCAAAGATGGCCTTAGCAGAGGGCATAACAACATGCGGAATTCTCCTCTATGACAAGAAGGCGAGAAATACCGTTAAATATCCCTGGAAGAGGCCTGAGGAAATCAGTGTTAAGGCAGCTATTATAGACGGTAAAGATATCATGTTTAAAGAGGGGGAAATGACACTCTCAACAGACAAGATCATCTCAACCTTTGCCAAGAGCGGTGCAAAATCATATATAATCGGAGATCTTTATGTCGGAGAATACCAGCTTGGTATTATGATATCCGAGTTTACGCCCGGAGCACTTATTGACCACTACTTTGATACCATAACAGCTCTTGTTACCGGCGCCAGCAGAGTGTCATATCTGGAAAATGAACTCAGGAAGACCACCGAAGAACTCTATGAAGTTCAGGAAGAACTTGCAAGAGATGACTCGGTTCTTGACCATATCGGAGAGAATGATTATCTCACCGGAGGTCTTAACAGAAGAGGCTTCTTTGCAAGGGCCTATGATCTTCTCAAAGAGAAGTTTGTTCCCGGTAAGAGTGCACTGGTTGCTTATATCCACATGGAGTCACTGAAGAATATTAACAGTCTCTACGGACATGAAGAAGGAGACAGGGCAGTTAAAAGAGTTGCCCAGATCCTTGAAGAGGTATTTAATGACGGAGTCTACGGCAGAATAAGAGGCGATGAGTTTGCTGTTATAGTAGTTGCTGATGGAGAGGGTAAGGCAGAGTCTTTAAGGGAAGAGATGTCTGAGCAGAACGCCAAACTTCTCTCTGAGCCAAGCAGATACATAAACCATCTTCAGTATTCTATCTGTGAATTCAGTCATGAAGAGAATCTTTCACTTAGAGAGATGCTCAAGGAAACTGATGAGAACCTTCAAAAAATAAAAGGAAACATGTAAGCTTATGAGCAAAAAGCTTGTATCATGGAATGTAAACGGACTGAGAGCATGCGTTTCAAAAGGATGCTTTCAGGAATTTTTGGATAAGGAAAACCCTGATGTGATTTGCCTTCAGGAGACCAAACTTCAGGAGGGACAGATAGAAATCGATCTTCCCGGATATGAGGAGTATTGGAACTATGCAGAGAAAAAGGGTTATTCCGGAACTGCTGTTTTTACAAAAGAAAAACCAATATCGGTAAGTTATGGCATGGGCATAGAAGAACATGACCATGAGGGAAGAGTTATAACGGTTGAATATCCGGACTATTATCTGGTTACGGTCTATGTTCCGAATGCCAAGGAAGATCTTTCAAGACTCGAGTACCGTCAGCGCTGGGAAGATGACTTTTTAAAGTTTATCAAGACCCTCGAAGAAAAGAAGCCTGTCATATACTGCGGAGATTTGAATGTTGCTCATAAGGAAATAGACTTAAAGAATCCAAAGCCCAACAGAGGACATGCCGGATTTACGGACGTGGAAAGAGCGAAGTTTGATAATGTTGTTTCCTCAGGACTTGTGGACACGTTCAGACATTTTTATCCTGATCTTGAGGGTGCATATTCCTGGTGGTCATACAGATTTCAGGCAAGAGCCAAGAACGCAGGCTGGCGTATAGATTACTTCGTGGTATCCAAGTCTCTTTTACCTGAGATTGAAGATGCCAAAATTTATTCAGATGTTCTGGGCTCAGATCACTGTCCGGTTGGACTTATACTGAAATAAAAATCCTTCCCATTCACCTACGAATGGGAAGGTTTATTTTTACAAAAATATGTCACGCAAGAAGCTTGGCTGTAAATGCATCGACTTTGCTCCAATAGTTTACAGGGTCTTTTACAACACTCTCAATATGTCCTGCGCCCAGGATCATACAGTACTGCTTGGGACAGCTTGCAGCCTCATAAAGTCTTGAACACATATGCGGATCAACAAAAGTATCGTCATCCCCGTGGATGAACAGTGTAGGCGTTGTAGATCTTGCTACAGCTGAAATTGGTTTTACGTCATTGATGTCATATCCTGCTCTCAGTAAAATGTTTAGACGAAGCAACATTACTGCAATCGGAGTAGGAACATAAGAACCTTTGAATTTTTTGTAGGCCGATGCAAATTGTTCCGGAAGAGAAGTATAAGAGCTGTCTGCAATAGCACCCTTTACATTTTCCGGGAGATGTTCGCCGCAAGCCATCAGTGTTGTAGCTGCGCCCATGGACATTCCGTGGAGAAATATCCTTGCATCCGGATCTCTCTTAATTACCCAGTAGATCCACTCCATGATATCGAGTCTGTCATCAAGGCCGTAACCGATGTATTTTCCTTCGCTCTTACCAAAACCTCTCAGGTCGGGAAGCAGGCAGTTAAAGCCTTTTTCAAGGTAGTGTTCTGCGTAGATGCCGTTGGATTCATTATTATCCCAGATGCCGTGGATAAGTATGACATAATTGTGGATATCATTACCTGCCGGGATATAATTTGCGTGAAGACGAAGCTTATCTATACTGTCGATGTATATGTCCTGTCTGTCACTATGATTTCTGATGAAAGATCTTCCGCGTGAAATTGCCGGATCAAAATCTTTGCTGTCGTCGGTGTGCTGACGAGGAACTGTAGCTGTTCTGTATGCATAATCGGAAAAAGCATATACGCCTCCGAAAAGTGCCGTAAATAAAGAAAATTTAAGGAACTTGTTTTTCTTACTCATGTAAAGTCTCCATTCTTCCAAAAGGATATCTATATATTAACATTTTTTTCTAAGTATTGGCGGCTTTTTCACATTCTTTCTAAAGTGTGTTATACTCTTTTCGAGTTTAAACATGGAGAAAACTGATGGGTTTTAATTCCTTTACATTTATACTGCTTTTTTTGCCGGTCCTTCTTACCGGCTGGCATCTTTTAAATAAGGCAGAGCTTTTCAGAATCGCTGATGTATTTCTGATTGGCCTGTCTTTATACTTCTACTATTCCTTTGGGGTATCATTTCTTGTGATACTCCTTGTCAGCATAGCTGTAAACTATTTACTAAGTGCTGTCATGGATAAGTCCGAGGCTTTTCGAAAGCCTCTGAAGATTGCCGGGGTGTTGTTTAATCTGGCACTTCTTTTTTATTTCAAATATCTAGGATTTTTCGTGGACAACATAAATGCTTTATTTAATTCGGGTATTACGGCAAAAGAGATACTGATGCCTATAGGTATCAGCTTTTTTACCTTCGGACAGATTTCGTTTATCGTAGACAGGGCAAATGGTGAGGCTCCTCATTATCCGTTTATTGACTATGTACTTTATACAGTGTATTTTCCTAAGCTCATTCAGGGACCGATTGCATTTCACAAGGAAATGATAGACCAGTTCAGGCAAAAAAGCCTTAGGAGTTTTGATACGGATACCTTTGCCAAAGGAATAATGTCTTTTATCATCGGTCTTGGAAAGAAGGTTATTCTTGCCGATACTCTGGCAAAGTCAGTAAACTACGGATTTCATTATACTTACTACATGGATACCCTGACCATCATTGCAGTAATGCTGGCATATGCTTTTCAGATTTATCTGGATTTCTCAGGTTATTGTGATATGGCAAGCGGAGTAAGCCTGATGCTGGGCTTTAAACTTCCGGTCAACTTTAATTCTCCATACAAGGCAAAGAGCGCAAAAGAGCTGTGGCAGAGATGGCATATGACTCTGTCCAGATTTTTTATAAAGTATGTATATATTCCTCTTGGAGGAAGCAGAAAGGGCAAACTCAGAACAGTTATAAATGTCCTTATTGTCTTTGTACTCAGCGGACTATGGCACGGAGCAGGATGGACCTATATATGCTGGGGCCTTATGCAGGGGCTTTTAGTTGTGTGGGATGATCTTGGAATTGTTGGTGTTAAGCCGTCTAAGGAAGAAGAGATGAGCTCTAAGCCAAGAAGATATCTTCTCAGAGAAAAGCCGTTTTTCATGGTTCCAAGACCAGTGGGCAATGCACTGACCTTTATTATGTTTGTGGTGTCATTGGTATTTTTCAGATCGCAGGATATGACCTATGCAATCCAGATGTTTAAAAGGTTCTTTTTCTGGACTTATCCGGGATTTCTTTACAGAACAGCATCGCAGCTTGAAATTGCAGAAAACTACATTCCAAGACAGCTCTTTTCCCAGCTGGGATTTGCTGCCGGAGAGAATATCGTATATATGGTAACACTCCTTCTTCTCCTTGCAGTAAGCGGATTTATCATGACCAGAAAGAACACTCAGGAAATTGTTGAGGAGACTGATTTTAGCATGAAGACAGTGATGGGACTGGCCATAGTATTTATATGGTCATTCATTTCACTTTCAAATGTCAGCACCTTTATATACTTCCAGTACTAATCCAGAAACGGAAAGCATACATGTCAGATAAAACAAACTCAAAAAATTTCATAAAGAGACTGGTGGTAACAGTGCTTGTGCTTTTGATACTAATCGGGGGTGTTGTGTACATCTTTGATCCCTTTTATCACTATCATAAGCCTTGGCTTGGTATGAAGGCGGTCCTCAATGACAAGGAATATCAGTGTGTGGGAACACTTCGCAACTTCGATTATGATGCACTGATCGTTGGGTCTTCCGTTATGGAGAATAATGACAATTCCTGGTTTAGCAGTGCTTATGGGGTTAATGCCATTAAGGCCATAAGGTCTTACGGTGCAACAGCCGATCTGTGCTATCTTCTGGATGTGGCCTATGAAGAGCATGACCTGAAGTATGTCTTTTACAACATTGATCCTTCATCACTTTACGGAGAAGCGGAGACAACCTACGAATCAACCGGTTGTCCTATGTATCTCTATGACAGCAATCCGTTTAATGATATTCAGTATCTGTACAATAAGGACGTACTCTTTGAGAAGATTCCTTACGAAGTAGCCAATTCCTTCATGGGGGATTATGACGAGAATCTCTCTTATAACTGGGCAAAGTGGAAGAGCTTTGGACAGGATATGACTCTGGGACTTTATTTCAGATCTCCCGAGGTAAAAGAGATGCTTCCTGAGGATGCTTATCTTGAAAAACTTGAAACGAACATTAATCTTATCACGGCGCAGGTGGAGGCACATCCTGATACGCAGTTCATTTTCTTTTATCCGCCTTATTCTATGCTCTGGTGGGATATGAGCTATCGTGGAGGCGAGAGCGACGCTATAATCAGGTGCGAAAAAGAGATGACAAAGCGTCTTTTAGCCTATGACAACGTCAGGGTTTTTGGCTTCCAGGGCGAAGAGGAAGTCACAACGAATCTGAATAATTACATGGATACCATTCATTTTTCACCTGAGATCAATAAGCTCATGCTGGATAAGATTGTTGCAGGAGAAGATGAGCTTACTCTTCAGAACTATGAGGAAAAACTTGATGAGCTGAGTGACTTTACAGACAGGGTAGTTAATGAGTACATCGTTCCTTACGAGAAAGATGGGCTTTTGAACTATGAGACAGAGGAAGAATGACTTTTTACATGTGTTAAAAAATGATATACTTATACAGCAAGTAAGCTTAAAAGAGGGAAAATAAGTGAGCGAAAAAGCATCTAAGAAAATTGTACTTACAGGTGGTGGAAGCGCAGGACATGTAACACCTAATATTGCCCTGATACCGGCCCTTAAGAAGGCAGGATTTGAAATATATTACATCGGCTCCTACGAAGGCATTGAGAAAAAGCTGATTGAGGATTACAACATACCATATTTCGGAATCGCAACAGGCAAACTCAGAAGGTATTTTGATCCCAAGAATTTCTCGGATCCTTTCAGAGTTTTGAAGGGAATGCGCGAAGCAAGGACTCTTCTTAAGAAGATCCAGCCTGACGTTGTCTTTTCAAAGGGCGGATATGTAAGTGTACCCGTAGTAAGAGCAGCAGGCCTTCTTAAGATTCCATACATTGTTCATGAATCCGATATGACACCGGGTCTTGCCAACAGACTCAGTATGTCGGGCGCCAGCAAGATCTGCTGTAACTTCCCTGAGACCATGAGGCTTCTTCCTGCAGATAAAGCGGTTCTTACAGGAACACCCATAAGAGAAGAGCTCGGAATGGGATCAAGAGAGGCAGGAAGAGAACTGTGCGGATTTACAGATGACAAGCCGGTTCTTATGGTAATAGGTGGAAGCCTTGGTGCCCAGTCTGTTAACGAGACAGTCAGATATGCACTGCCAAGACTCCTTCCCAACTTCAACGTGGTTCATATTTGCGGAAAAGAAAAGATGGACAACCTTAAGCTCACAGTACCGGGATACAAGCAGTTTGAGTACGTCAAGAATGAGCTTAAAGATATCTTTGCAATGGCAGACATTGTGGTTTCAAGAGCAGGTGCTAACTCCATCTGCGAGCTATTGGCTCTTAAAAAGCCAAACATCCTGATCCCGCTCTCGACCAAGTCCAGCAGAGGCGATCAGATGCTTAATGCAAGGAGCTTTGAGCAGCAGGGCTTCTCAGTAGTTATAGATAATGATGACCTGGATGAGGATATACTGGTTGAGACTATAGAAGATCTTTACAACGACAGAGAGAAATATGTCGAGGCCATGAGCAAGAGTAATCTTCACAGTGCCACTAACACCATTGTTCAGATTATCAACGAAGAAATACAGTAAAAGAGGAATGCCAATGATCTACAAGACAAAAGGAACATGTTCAACCCAGATAGATATAGAGGTTGATGGAGATATTATTAAGTCAGTCAGGTTTACCGGCGGCTGTAACGGAAATCTTCAGGGAGTATCAAGACTTGTTGAGGGTATGAAGGCTGAGGATGCCATTTCAAAGCTTCGCGGAATCAAGTGCGGATTTAAGCCTACATCCTGTCCGGACCAGTTATCATACGCAATAGAGCAGGCAATGAATGCATGACAAAAGGTGGCTCACATGACAGAGCGCAGAGACATAAATGGATTAACTGAAAAAGAGTTTTTGGAGCAGTACACAGATACTCTTTATGATAAGCCTTCAGTTACGACGGATATTCTCGTCCTTGGCGTGGACGAGTCTTTCGCCAGGTTGAAGGCTCTTTTGATAAAGAGAGATGAACACCCTTACCTTGGATTCTATGCTCTTCCCGGAGGCTTTATCAAAAAGGACGAGACAGCTTATCAGGCTGCATCCAGGAAGCTCTATGAGGAAGCTGGAGTCAGGGATGTGTACCTTGACCAGATATATACATTCACAAGGCCCGGGCGTGATCCAAGAACATGGGTCATGAGCATTGCTTATCTTGCTCTTGTGGGAGATGTGTCAGAAATAAAAACCACAGGTGAATGGTTTGATCTCGAATTTGATGATGACCGGATACGCTTATACAATGATGAATCCGGAGCTGAGATCGTTTATCCTGTCAGTGTTAAGAAATTTAAGAACGGACGGATAGGCTATGAGAACCGGGTAGCAATTTCCGGAGAAAGAGGCGAGAAGCTTGCTTTTGATCATGTGGAGATCATTATAGAATCCATAATGAAGCTCAGGACTTTCTTTGAAAATTCGGATATTGCCTTTAACATGGTGGGTGATACCTTCACGTTGCCGGATCTTCAGGCGCTGTATGAACTGGTTCTTGGCAAGAAGCTTTATAAGACCAATTTCAGAGCACTTGTTGCGCCCAAGATTGAGGCTACGGGTGCAAAGATTAAGTCCCGCACAAGCAATAAGATGTCGGCAGAATACAGATATATCGGATAAGGATAGTGAATGAAAACCTTGGAAAAGAAATTTTCCGGGGTTTTTTTATTTTGCCTGTTGACAAAGTAGTAAAATGCTACTAATATATAATCAAGAAATAAATAGTAGTAAATAGCTACTAATTAATTTTATAAGACTAAGGAGGAGCTGGTTATGAAGTTTAAGAAATTTAATCCAAACGATTATGTAATGGTTGTAAAAAACGGGAAGATAGTGAAACAGGGACTTGGCCTGTCACTTTTCTACAATGAGCTGACCACGAATATTATGGTGGCACCGTCTACCGCATTTGACGGAGCGTTCGCCTTTGATGATCTGGTTACCAGCGATTACCAGAGAGTGTGTGTACAGGGAGTTACGACATACATGCTCACAGATTATGAGAAGGCAACTCAGATGCTTGATTTTTCTTACAATCGCGGAGCTGCTGTGTATGAGAAGATCGGAACGACAATGGCGCTTCTTGAAAAGAGGATCAACAACATAATCAAAGCAATTGTGATAAGGGAAGTCAGCAAGAAAGACGTCAGAACGGTTATCAGATGTGCCGATGAGATGGCAAAGGTTATCGTTGATAAGCTGGCAGAAGATGAGGCAGTAACCAAGCTTGGAGTGAGCATCGTAGGAGTGAGCATCCTTGGCATCAATCCAAACGCCGAGACCAGAAAGGCTTTGGAGGCAGCAGCCAGAGAGGAAATCTTAAAGGAGCAGGACGATGCCATCTACATGAGGAGAAACGCAGCGATCGAGCAGGAGAGGGTCATCAAAGAAAATGAGATCAACACTGAGATCAAGGTCGCTGAAAAAGAGCGTGAGAAGGAAGAAAAAGAACAGGAGATGCTCAGATATGTACAGCAGTGTCAGCTCGATATGAAGAAAGAGGAGCAGGAAAGAGAGCAGGCAATGAAGCTCAAGGCTCTTCAGGCAGAGCTTACAATGAACAATGAGAAGCAGGAGAAAGAACAGGCGATGAGACTCAGAGCTCTGAAAGCCAATCTGGCTCTTGATACAGAGAAGCAGGAAAAGGAACTGGAACTTAGAGAAAAAGCAGCAGCAAAGAAAATGGAGATTGACAATGAAGAGATGCTTGGAAAAATCGAACTGGAGAAGAAAAACAAAGAGTATACAGCTCTGGAAGCCGAGAATGCTAAGATCAAGGCGG
>JAEEGF010415878.1_pt1 | contig 11921 bp, 6 predicted proteins | sample 9134171 | NCBI WGS metagenome assembly JAEEGF01 (sample SAMN16246542, study PRJNA631951) | gut metagenome | biome: gut microbiome; feature: rumen; material: AP-attached | host: Bos | place: Iran: Karaj | collected 2018-10 | reverse complement strand
TCTACAAGGGTGCCGTCATGGAAGAGCTGGGCCACCCCGACAGCGCCATGTGCTACTACAAGCAGGCCGAGGCCTCCGCCGCTCCCGACGACTATTTCAACTTGGGCTATGCCAACATGCGCATGGGAGCTCTCTATCGGGACCACTACTCTCATGATGGGAAAGAAATAGAGAAGTATGAATTAGCAAGCAAATATCTCGAGCATACTGATGACACGCACTATCAATTGGTATGCAAGATCAACCTCGCCTCGTTGTACCGGCTCAACAATCCCTCGAAGGCCGAAGCGATGCTGCAAGACGCTATGGATATTGCCCACAATGTCAATGATACGACAAACTATCTGGTGTGCCTTCAGAACCTCATTGTGATGTATGATTATTACAAGAATTATAATGAGGCCCGAGAACTGATACGTCATCTCATGTCCTTCCCCATGGACAAATCTAGCATTATGTCCTTCACGACGTCAGCCAAGGTCTATGCCAACCTAGGTATGCCTGACTCTGCGGAGTATTTTTTGAAACTAGCCGAGGACAAAAACATCATAAAGCCCTTAGACCGATTGTCTTACCTTGAAGGCCTTGCTGAGGTAGCACTGGCACAAGGACACAGAATCGAGCACTTGAAATACACACAACAATGCAAAAACCTCTCGGACTCCATTAAGTCCAACCAGGAAACAATTGCCATCCTGAAGTCTGAACAAGAGTTTGAGCAGACAGCCAAGAATGATTTGAACAAGAAACATCACAAATCCATCAATTCACTGCTTGGTCTGGGCGTCTTGATCATTTTGGCTCTATCGTTGTTTTATTACTACAGGGCACACCGATATGACAGGATTATCGCTGAGTTGCAGGAAGAAGCTGCCAATCAGTCTGGGAACGAGTTGGCTCTGAGGCGCAATATTGAGCAACTCAAGATCCAGGATGGGCAACTCAAGGAATTCATCTCATCCCACCTCAATCTCATGCAGGATGTGATGAATGCATCCTATCAGGCTCCGCGCAATATATTGTCCAACAGTATCAAACGTATCATCGAGTTTCAGGAAGACAACAAGGACAAGTGGGTAAAACTCTATGATTACGTTGATATCCAATACAATCATATCATGACACAAACACGCAAGAATTATCCCGAATTAAAAGACCGCGACCTGCTCTTGATTGCATTGACCTCTCTGGATTACTCCTGTGCACAGATTGCCATCATCTGCGGTTACAGCAATGCTACATCCATCAGCGGTAATAGGCAACGACTGGCCAAAAAAATGGGATTGCCTTCCACTCTGAAAGATTATATTCAATCCTTCAAATTTGCATAGGACTTCATCGGATAGTATTACCGCTGATACCTGACGATTGAGGCCACACTATCAATGTGTAGGTCATACTCTGGATTTCCAATCATGATACAAGACATATTATCCCTTCTTTCGACATTTTTTGCCTGGATTTCATTGTTGCGGATCAGTGCATAAAAACAAAAAATCCAATACGCTGACAATCAAAGTATTATAATTGTTTTGCATAACGAAAAAATTTTGAAATATTGATGCATGGCAGTAACTTTGTAATGGAATTTTCTAGTGTTTTCAATAATATCAGCGTATGAAAAAGGTAGTTATTTTATTGCTCTTAACAATGGGCAATCTGTGTTTACTTGCACAACGTGATCCTATCATTGTTCACAATGGAGGCGCCGCCAATGATCATTACAACCTGCCCATTCCGGCCGACCAACCCGATGTTTATTACGATGATGATACCCAGGAGGTTATCGTCGAGGGTTTGGGTTCTGTGACCACCTATGATGTCGAAATCGCCTCGGCAGCCACCTTGACCGTCCTGATCTCGACGCAGATCAACGGATCCTACGACACCATCGACGTGTCCTCGCTCCCCAGTGACCACGTTTATGTCATCACGATCTACAGCCCCACAGGCAACACCTTCGAGGGTACATTCCTGATCGAATGACTCTAACCGAAAAAGCACGATTTCATCGGCCAAAATCACCAAAATATGTCGATGAAATCGGCATTTTTTCTAATTAAAGAACAATCCTATTTTTAATCATTTTTAAATTTATTGTAACATGAAGAAATTTTTTTTAATGGCAGTCATCTGCCTGCTGGCAAGCGCCAGTCCAGTGAGCGCACAGCTCATCATCCGCAACAGTGGTCACGCCGAGGTGGGCGTCAACCCCTCGACCAACGACCTGGACTCCGTAACCGTGTTGAAACTCTTCGGCAAATTCGGCGAGCAAGCCGCAGGGGCACGCGCTTCCTTTGGCGACACCACCAATGTCATGGTCGGGGAATTGGGGACCACAAACACCGACCGAATGTGGCTCCACGGCAAGAATGGACTGTATGTCACGACAAATACCAGCACAACTGTCGATACGGTTTTCTACATCGACCCGTCACGCTCTCCGAAGATATTCTTCTATGCTGAATTGACTGCCAACGGACTGAACATTCCCTCTGATGAGCGCTTCAAGGAGAACATCGAGCCTGTCGAGGATGTGTTGGGGGCTCTCACCAACCTGGAGGCCGTTTCCTACAACTACAGGGAGGGCATCGCCCGCGCCTCGGGCTCCCCGCGCAGGGCTGCATCCAGACAGACCGAGGGAGACGAGCACTTCGGCTTCCTGGCTCAGAACGTCAAGGACGTCTTCCCCCAGTTGGTGCGCACCGATGACAAGGGCTACATGTACATCGACTATATCGGTCTGATTCCCATCCTGGTGCAGTCCATCAATGAATTGCAGGCAAGGCTCGACGCAGTGGAGAGCACACAACAGGACAAAGAAGGCTCCGCTTTGCTGGCTGCACAGCAGACAGGACTCAATGAGCTTGACGGAACCACGGCTGGCTACAAATTATATCAGAATTCTCCCAACCCGTGGAACAGCGAGACCGTCATCCGCTACTCTCTGCCCCAGAATGTGGCTGCCGCCAGCATCTACATCTATGACATGCAGGGGAAGCAGCTCAAGAGCATTCCCGCCACGGGCCGCGGCGAGAGCAGCGTGACCTTGGGCGCCAGCGGACTGCAGGCGGGCATGTACCTGTATGCCCTGGTGGCCGATGGCCAGCTGATCGACAGCAAGCAGATGATTCTGACCAAATAAACCTCACTGCCATGAAAAAGATAACGTATTATTCACTTGCGGCGGCCCTGATGCTGTTGTTTGCACCGCATGCACTAGCGGCGCTCAACACCATCAGCTACACGGCCAACTACAACAGCAGTCCCACCATCGGCACGGACACGCTGGGTGGTGTGACCTATGCCACTGTCAGCTACGACGGCCTCTACAACGGCGGTGACCCAGGCAAACCGTCGCTGCCCATCGAGTACATCCGCTTTTCGGTGCCCTACAATGCGACCAACTTCACCGTATCGGCCTCTCCGGGCAGATGGGTGAACCATACCCTGAGCAACCTCATCTATCCCTGCCAAGCCCCCTGGATTCCCGACGAGACAGGCACGCCACACCCCATTACCCTGCCCGACACCGCATCCTATTATTCCGGCACGACCTATCCGTCACAGTTCGCATGGGTAGTGGATGAGGGTTTCCTTGCAGGAGAGAACCACATCGTCACTGTGGCAGTCATGCCGTTCAGCTACACCCACACCTCGACAAGCGATGTTGTCAAGAAAGCACGCTACATGAACGTCTGGCTGGACTACACGCTGAGCGACACGCTTTCCATGTACCCCATCGTGCGCAACGACAGCGCCTTACGGCAGGAGGGCTATGAGCTCACCCAAAGCATGGTGGTCAATCCCAATCAGGTAACATCCTTCGCACCAGCAGACCTTGCCATATCCTTTGATTCCATCGGAGGAATCATCGGACCGCTGAATGGCGGTTATGGACTGAATGGTGGTGGCGGTCAGCCTTTCACACCAGATCCACCTACTCCTGGCGATTATTATGAGGATTCAACATTGGTAAATCCTGATCATGAGTATAACGAAACCGATGAGAATAATATTCATTATCCTTATCTAATTGTTACAACCTCTAACCTTTCTAACTCAGTCCGTCGTCTCGCGGCTCTTAAAAGACAAAAAGGGTATAATGTAAAAATCGTGACAATGGAACAGGTCATGAGAGACTCTACGGCACTAGTAGGTGATATCGTTAATGGTCAAATTACCCGTACAGATCCTGCGGGTGTCCTTAGGCAATTTTTAAGGAACTACTATCAAAAATATCGTACACGGTTTGTTCTTTTTGCCGGAGATGGAGTACCTTTCAGGTGTATTGACATGAACCATCTTGATGGTACGTTTGTACCAAATATGCCTACAGACCTGTATTTTTCAGATTTAACAGGTGATTGGTCTTTGCCTCTTTCATTTAGAAAGATGGATGTAAAACCAGAGTTATATGTAGGCAGGATTCTTGCCACGAAGGATGAGGAATTTAACAATTATACAGATAAATTGTTTCGCTATGAACTGAATCCAGGAAATGGGGACTACAGTTATCTTAACCGTTTGTTATATTCAGAGGGATTAGAATTTCATCAAAAGAATGAGGCTGAATATGTTAATAGGAGTTATTCCAAACTTTTTTCAGATACAACACATTTGATAGAGTCAAAAAATGCTTCCTTCCCTTCAGGAACCGACATCATTGACCAGATTAACAGTACAGGATATGGTTACTTGAGTATACTCAATCATGCAGGGCCTTCGGGTTTCATAACCTGTAAGCATAATAATACAAATCTCTATTTGTGGGCGGTAGATACCATTCACTTAGTTTATAATAACTATATTTATAATGGCGATACTCATACTGGCAACGGAATAAACAACATGTTGAATAAGTGGTATCCAAATATTTGTTATTCTATTGGATGTACAACGATGCCATTTGATCGCGCTCCAGGTTACGAGGATGTAGTTAATAATATCGGGAACTCTTTCACAACAGGCAAGGATTATGGTGGACCTGCTTTCTTGGGTAACACAAGAGCAGGTGCGTATGAACGCAAATCATCTCTTCTCGAGAATATCTTTGGCCAGCAGATAGTTGATGGTTATTATAAGATAGGCATGGCGGAGGCCTTATCTAAAAACTTTTATCCATCGCACAAAACAGAACTATACATTTTAATGATTCACAATCTGCTAGGTGATCCAGAATTCGAATTGTGGACAGATGAACCGAATCATTATTCAAATGTGACAGTTACCAGAACTGACACAACAATCACTGTAACAGGAATCAGCGAATCATCTACTATTATAGCATTCCATAATAATAAATATTATGAGCCTTGGAAGAAAACGGTGTCAAGTTCAAATGTGACATTAAAAGCATCTCCTAATAGTCCCTTGATGCTATATAAGCATAATATGATTCCCTATATTGCACCTCTGTATTTGCAGAATGTGGTTTTCTACAGATCGCAATATATCATAGCGAACGATGTCCTTGCTGGAACATTGATAGACAGCAATCGCACAGCCGGCAATGTTGTGATAAGGCATGGCGTTTCATATGAGATTGAGGCAAAAGGGAATGTGACACTTCAAGATGGCTTTATAGTGGAAAAAGGTGCAGAATTCGCTGTTTATCCATCTTCATTCTGAGAGATGTGATTTTTTTGTATTTTATTTGTATCTTTGCAGCTATGAATCTACTCAAACTATCAATGAATATGAGACGAAAACTTTTTATATTGCTTTTTGCTCTATGTGGCCTGTCCCAGTCATCGGCGCAGGACTACGAGTACGTCCCGTTCGTTCGCGAGGGCGTCAAGTGGGTGTACAGCATTGCAGACTATCATTATTTTGAGGATTACTATACGAATCCTGCCCGTGGGGACAATAAGGCTTACCGAACCATTGAGATGAAGGGTGACACTGTGATAAATGGTAAGACCTATAAGGTTGTGCATAAGTATGGCGGTAACACCATCAACGAGGAAAATGATACCGTTCCAGTTTATGTGCGCGAAGAGGACAAGATGGTCTATGCCATAGTACCCGATTACAGGATTTATGATGACTGCTGGGTGGGTAACTACTTCGGGACTGACGAGTATTACGATGCCATGCTGTCCGGTCAAGAGTTTCTGCTCTATGATTTTCAGGATCCAGTATCCTATTGGGCAAATTTCTGTGATGGTGATTGGTATGATATCAATCTCCTCACTGACACGATTGTGGTAGGGAACCATTTTGCCCTACGCTACCATGAAGCAGAAGAAACTAATGCTGATATTTTTCAAATAATTGAAGGCATCGGTGCGATTGGCAGGAGCAGTTATCCATTGGCCTTTTTTATACCGATGAGCACAGGCATTCACGCTCAAACCTTCCATGGTGTTGAGAAAGTCGTTGAGAATGGTGAGGTCATCTATCCTCAGGATTACGTTGAGGACCGGTACATGCCGCTCATACGCGAGGGCGTGAAGTGGGTGAACGAACGAGTTGTCATCCATGACGGCGACACGACCCGCTACTTTTATACCTATGAGTTCAAGGGCAATCATCCCATCAAGGGCGATCGAGGCCTCACCTATAAGGCACTGTATAGCTATGACGGGCTCCACCACGAGCTCGACACGGATAACGATGACCTCGTGGCTGGCTTGAGAGAGGATGAGTCCTGCATTGCCTATGAATGCAATGTGCCACTGAATGCCTGCATCGCCCAGGAGAGGAACATGATTGACTTTAACAGCTTTATGCACTTAGGTATTTTCCTGTTATACAAGATGGGGAAAGGCCCCGATGGCACCCTATGGTGCAAAAACTCTTACATCGATCATCAACTAGAGGAGTTCTTAAATGATGAGAATTTCGTGCAGGCCGAGCCTGTCATGATTGACGGTTATCGCTGCAGCCGGCTGGCCTACGTGGGTGAGCAGGGCGACACGTTGGCCTATGTGGTTGAGGGCATCGGCTTTGACAGCCGCGACATGGGCGACCTGCTGACGCCTTTCACGCGCAAGCCCGACCCCTCTGCTGATTATCAGGAGTATTGCGGGTTGAGCCATGTGGTCAAGGACGGCAAGGTCATCTACAAGGGCCTGCGCTGGCGCGAGGAGACCATGACAGGCATCGACGAGGTGGTGGCCGAACAGCCGCTGCGCCCGCTGGACGATAACTACTACAACCTGATGGGCCAACCCGTGGGCAAAGACGTCCCCACCGCCCCCGGCATCTACATCCACCACGGCCAAAAAATTTGCGTAAGCCGAACGCCATGATGCTTGCATCGATGGCTGAGGCGCCACCAAATTTATCCAACATTTGCGTAAGCCGAACGCCATGATGCTTGCATCAATGGCTGAGGCGCGACCAAATTGATGTAACATCATCGTCCACTGATTTATTCAATGTCTTGGGGTGTCAAACCGCCTCAAGACATTGAAGTTTTAGGGGTGGCCAGCGCCGATTCACCCCCCGTTGACCATGTGAAGCCGGCCCTATTTCGTTGTATTTAAGCTATTGGCATTCCCCAAACGCTAACAGCTAACTAAGTTGTCTGCTATTAATTTCCATAAAAACAACTTGCGATTTGTGCTGTTTTTCGTGTTTGTTTTTATGGATTTTAATTTTATTGTTTAATTTTGCGAGATATTAGTACTGGGGCTATGCCGCAGTCAATCAAGTAAATGGCGGACCACCCTCTAGGATGGAGGGGAGTTTTGCCGATTGTGTAATTTAATAAAGTCTAAACATTATGAGGAAGATTGCATTTTCATTATTTTTATTGGTGACTGTGCTGCTCACGTCGTGCGGCACATCTAACGGTTTGACCAAGGCCGAGCGTGAGGCCGCCGTGACGCGGCAGGTTCAGGAAGGTCTGGACACGCGCCACTACACCATTGCCGTGGACTGGATGAAACCCCTGGGCGGCATGGCGCGCCACGTGAGCAGTAACTTTGAGGTGAAGGTGGACGGTGAAGATATGGACTGTTACCTGCCCTATGCCGGCGAGGCCTACTGGTTGCCCTACGGTGGCGGCAAGGGCCTGAACTTCAAGGGCAAAATCAAGGACTACTCAATCAATTACCTGACAAGTAACCGCTCCCACATCGAGTTCACGGTGAAGAATATTGAGGACCAGTTCCTCTTCCGCATCGATGTGTTCAACAACGGCAAGTGCATCATCGATGTCGTGCCGCAGGAGCGTGATGCGATCTCGTTTGAGGGCGAAATGATTTTTCCGCAAAAATAGCGTGTAGGGCACCGCGCATAGCCATGGCTGCAGCGTTGTTGCTTCACTGATCGCCCCCCAATCGCGAGCCTTAAAACGCAAGTTCCTGGAGCAGTGCCCCAGGAACTTGTGTGTTGATCAGTTGCAGACGACGGTCACGCGACTGGCTGTGGTGTTGCCCTGGTCGGGCTCGACCTGGATGTGGGTGGTCACGCTGCCCTTGAGGGCCTCGACGTGGCTGATGATGCCCACGCGCCGCCCACCGATTTCGTAGAGGCGGTTGAGGGTTTCCATCACTTTCTCGAGGTAATCGCCACTCAGCGACCCGAAGCCCTCGTCGATGAACAGCGTGTCCACGCTGAAAATCCTGCCCGAAGTGCTCGCCAGCGCCAGCGCCAAGGCCAATGAGACCATGAAACTCTCACCTCCCGAGAGGGTGTTGACCGACGTGAGGTCACCCTGCAGCTGGTCTCGCGCGAGGATGACGAGTGTGCCGGGTTTCGCCTCCAGTTCGTAGCGGTTGTTGAACTGCCGCAGATAGCCGTTGGCATTGTTGAGCAACTCTCCCAGCAGGTAACTCTGGGCAATCGCAAGAAATGTCTTGCCCTTATCATCGCCCAGGTCACTGCTCAGTTCGTCCCAGCGCTCAAACTCAGCCTTGGCACGCTCCATCGCCTCTTTCCTCTCGCCGACCTCCTTCTGCTTGTCCTCATCGGCCTTGAGCTGGGCCTTGAGCTCGGCGATTTGTTCGGTGAGCTGCTGATAATGGTCTTGGCTCGACTGGATGATTTCGTCCAGTTTCTCGCGGTTTTCCTCGTCAAACGCGGGCTTGTTGGCAACGATTTCCTGGTGCCGCTTGTCGAGCCCGGCGATTTCGCCCTCCATGTGTGTGATGGCGTCCCTGAGCGCTTCGATGGCGCGCTTGATGGCGTCAATCTCGCTTTGCTGGTGCTGGCTGAGCAGCGTCAGGCGCTCGGTGGTCATGCTGGGGTTCTTGCTGAGGTAGGCCTTGAGGGCGTCGGTGGCGCGCTCTATGTTCTGGCGTTCGTTGCCGAGCCGGTTGTTCCACTCGATGTGCTTGTTCTCGAACTGTCGCCACTGCTCGTCAAGGTTGTCGGGTACCTGGTCGCTGATTTTGCCGTTGTCGGTCAGTCCCACGACATTCTGCTTGTTGGCCTGCATGCCGGGGATGACGGCCTGGGCTACGCTGATGGCGTGCTTGAGTTGCTGGGCGCTTTCCTCCCGGCGCTTGAACTCGGCGGCTTTCTGTTCCAGTGCTGCCATGAAACCGCTGTCCTGGGCCATGCGTTCTTGCCAGTCAGGCATGGTGAACATGCCATTGAGTTGCTCCGTGAGCGATTGCATGCGCTCGGTGCTGGTGGCGATGGCTTTGCGCTGGCTGTTGATGCTCTCGATGAGCGTGTTCAGGGCGATTTGGGCTTGGGTGTGGGCCTTGGTGAGTTTGTCCAGTTGTTCGCGTGCGGCTTTGATTTGCCGTTGCAGGGCGCTGGCTTGTTCCTGGCGTTTCGATAGTTGATTTGCCTTTTCGCCCAGTTCATCGATGAGCAGGTCGGCTACCGCATTGTTGGCTATCTGGTCAACTTTCCTGCCGCATGATTCCAGGCGCTGGCTGGTCAGTTGCCATTGCTTGTCACGGGCTGCGGTCTTGTCGTCCAGTTCCTTCTTGGCATTGGCCATGCGCGTGGTGAACTGTTCGATGTTCTTGTTGGCTGCGAGGATTCTTGCCTCGGTCTCTTGCAGGTCTCTGTCGGCCTGTCGGAGTTGTGCCCTCAACTCCTCGAGTTCGTTCTCGCCCTTTGTCGGCTGCAACTCCTCGATTTTCTTGCCGCACACGGGGCAGGTATCGCCCTTGTGCAGTGACTTGTGGGCCTGCTGCAGCAACTTGCTCCAGTCGGTCTCGCGCTCGACGGCCTTGCTGAGGTCCTCTTTGCGGGCGCGTTTCTCGACAACGATGATCTGCCACTTCTCGCTCTCGTGCTTGGCATTCTCGCAGTCGGTGGTATAACCGCTGAGTGTGTCAGTGGCAGCGGCCACGGCATCGTTGGCGGCTTTGAGGCGGGTGAGCGCCAGGGTGGCCTCGCCCAAGGTGCTCTTCTCGCGGTTGATGCCTTCCACGTCCATCTTCTCATAATCAGCCTCAAGTTGCTTGACTTGTTGCGTTTGCTGCTCCTGGGCTTCGTGGGCCTGTTTCACGTCGGCTTCGGCTTGGGGCTTGTGCTCTTCGTCTCGTTTCAGGTCACGAGTGAAGTCGTCGATGTTCTTGCTCACCTGGCGGCGCTGTTCCAGCAGCGACTTGATGCCCTTGATGCCCTTGTACATCTCGCTGTTGGGCGCTTCCTGCTCGAGATACTGCTGGGTTTCGTCGAGCTGTTGCTGGTCAGTGGCCAACTGCTTTTCCTTGGCACGCAGGGCGGCACACAGGCGGTCAAATTCTTCCTGCATGGCAGGCAGCTGCTCCTGCAGTAACCGTATCTGCCGCTCGGCCCGCTGGATTTCCCTCTGCTCGCGTCTGGGCTCACTGGTGGCGTCCCAGTCGATGACCAGTTGCTGCTTCTCGCGTTGGGCAGGCTCGTTGGCGATGGCTTTCTTCTCGGCAAGTTCCTGGCTTTTCTTGGCGCGGTCTTCCTCGTTCTTGGCCCTGTCGTCAATCCACTGCGCCATCTTCATGGCTCCCTCGCGTCGCTTGCCTGTTTGGGCCTGGTCTTGGGCATATCGTTCGATTTCGCCGGTGATTCCAGCGATTTCTTCAGGGGAGAGCAGCGTGATGTTGTTCAGCATTTCCAGCAGTTGCTTGTATTCCCTTTCCTTGCTGCGGCGCACGTCAAAGATTTTGGCACCGATTTTCTCGTAGATTTCGGTGCCGGTGATTTTCTTGAGCAGTTTGGATTTGTCGTCATCCTTGCTGTTGAGGAACTCGGCAAACTTGCCCTGAGGGAGCACAACAGTGCGGAAGAATTGATCCGCGTCCAGCCCGATGAGTTCGGTGATGTGTTCATTGATTTTATCGCTCCTTCGCTCGAGGTAAGGCTTCTCGACACCGTCCTCAGTCCGCAACTCGCGGGTAATGTCTTGTATGGCGCCTTCCATTTTACCACGCGCACGGTGCACTTCCCATGTGGCGACATAGGGGGTTCCGTTGTTGTCGTCAAAGGTCAGCGTGATGTTGGCTTGGGTGGTGCCGCGGCGCAGCAGCTGGCTGGGGTCTTTGGCCGATAAAGTCCTCTGGTTGGCGTCGTCGGCGCGGTTGGCGGCATATCGGACGTTGCCATTGGCGGCAGTCCTCAGGCGGGGCGTGCTGTTGTACAGAGCCAGGCAGATGCAATCGATGATGGTCGATTTGCCCGAGCCGGTCTTGCCGGTGATGAGGAACAAGTGCTCATCGCACAGTGGCGATGCATCAAAGTCGATTTCGGCGTGCTCAATCGATGCGATATTCTGTATGGTGAGTTTCTTGAGTTTCATTGTTGTGCTTCCTCCTGTACTAATTGATAGACATAGTTAAACATTGCTTGCTGTTCGTCGCTCATGGGACTGCCATACTTCTCGGTAAAGAACTGGTTGGCGATGTCGAGGGGCGTTTTGCGGTTGAAGTCCTCGGCGGTCATCTGTGCCTGAACGTGCTGGATGAGCTGCGTAGCGGTCTTCTTGATTTCGCAGAATCGGCACTGCTTGTCCTTCATGGCTTGCACTG
>JAEEGF012302486.1_pt1 | contig 11923 bp, 9 predicted proteins | sample 9134171 | NCBI WGS metagenome assembly JAEEGF01 (sample SAMN16246542, study PRJNA631951) | gut metagenome | biome: gut microbiome; feature: rumen; material: AP-attached | host: Bos | place: Iran: Karaj | collected 2018-10 | reverse complement strand
ACTCGGCATTCCCCTCGCAGAGCTCTACCGCAACGCAGGGACGAAAAATGAATGCCGCCTCGCCATCCGCGAATGGATCGGCCGGGCGATCAAAATCACATCGGCGTCCCGCGCACCAGCCTCCTTCATTGCCGGGATATTCCGCCACGAGATGAATTCCCCGTCGTCCATGCATGAATACCTTCGGAAGGAATTCCTGAGCCCGATGTTCAAATGCTTCTGCCGCCTGATAGAGGCGGCAGGATCGAAGTCGGAGGCGACGACGCTGTCCCTTTTGTCGTCCGTCTGGTCGCAGATAAGCATCTACGCACTCCTCGCCGAAGTCTGGCAAAGGCCCTTCCAGCCGGCGAGAATCCCGAAACCGCAGTGGATAGAGCTCAGAGCGGACGAAATAGCCGCCGGCGTTTTCGCGCGGCTGGACAGAAAGGCAGACTGAAAGCACATGAACCCAGCAGAAAACGCAGGTTTTTCCATGAAGAGGAGTAAACATCTGTTTACAGCCGCCTTGCTTGCGGCATCGCTGCTTGCAGGATGCGCAAACCCTGGATTCAACGAAAGACGGGACGCCGCGCAGGAGCTCGTGGCGTCGCTGGAAGAAGAGACCGGCAGGATAATCGAGGCGTCCAACGGATGCATCACTCTTTCCAACGCAGTCGCGATTGTGCGCGAGAGGTCGCTGAAGACGGTGGGACAGGAACTTGACGCGACTTTGGCGCGCGTCAACCGCGCGTCGGCTTTTTCGGCATTCCTGCCGAACGTCGAGATGGCCTACGGACGGGGCGTGTTCAACAACTTTAAGGGCGACTATGCGCCTTATTCTTTCGAACCAGGGCGGACATTCGGCGACACGGCGTCCATCACGCTCACGCAGCCAGTCTTCACGCCTGTTGCGTGGATCATGTTCGCAGAGGCGCAGTACGGAGTGAGAGTCGGCGATCTCGCCAGGCAACGCGCATCGGAAATGCTCGATTCAGCCACTGCCGCGATCTACCACGAGGCCGTCGTCTCGGAGCGGGTCCGCCGCACATACGCGCTTCAGCTCAAGAGCGACATCGCGCTCACAAACCGACTCTCCGCCCTTGTGCGCGAAGGTTACGCGCTGCAATCCGACGCTGCCCGCGCGGAGGCGCATCTCGTGTCATCCTCCGTGTCGCTTCACGCGGCGGAGGACGCGGCGGCTACGGCGCGCGCAAAGCTTTGCGAGACGATGCGCCTCTGGCCGCTCGCCGCCTTCGAAGTTGACGGCGATTCGCTCGCCCGCGTCACGGAACTGCCCTGGACCATCAAAGGCACGAACGGCGCGTCGGTTTCGGTGGATGGTGCGGCGATGCGGTCGATGCCACTTGCGGAAGTCGTATGGCAGGCGCTCGTCAACCGCAAGGAGCTCTACATCGCCGACCAGATGGTCGAACTGCGCAAGGCTCAGGTGCTTGAGGCGCTGGCAGGCTTCCTGCCGAATGTCATCGGAGAGGCCGGCGGACGGAGCATGACGCTCGAACACCTTGAAGCCCGTTATTGGAACGGGGCGCTTATGGGGACGTGGGCGGCGTTCGAGGGATTCCGAACTGTTCAGAACTACCGCGCCGCGCGTGCACGTCGCGAGGCGGAGTACAAATTGCGCGAAGACAGAATGCTCGCGGTTGTGACGGCCACAGTCGAGTCGTGGCGCAACTGGAAGCGCGCGTCTGAAGCGCTTGCGGCGGCGCGTGAGGCGTCCGAAGCGGCTGAACTCGTCTGCAGGGACGCCGAGAAGCTGTTCGAAGAAGGAGAGGAGACCATGTCGCGTCTTCTCGACAGGCGGACTGAACGCGATGCCGCGCAGGTGCGCGCCGAGAAGGCGCACTACGCCGTAGCCCTCGCTGAAATCGCCCTCCGGCAGGCGATGGGCGTGGGAATAGGATTTTAAAAGGAGGCAGGATGATGAATAGCAAACTGAAACTGGCTGCGATGTGCGCCATAGCAGCGGCGATGTTCGCAGGGTGCGAAAAGAGCGCGGAGACCACGCTTAAGAGCGTCGCCGATACACGTCCGCGCGTGAAGACATGTGTGGTGCGGACGAAAAAATTCGCGGAAACCGCGTTTGTGCAGGGGACCGTGCGCGCGAAGACTTCAGCTGCCGTGGCTGCGCGCGTCCCAGGCGTGATAGACGCACTGCTGGCAAAGGAGGGCGATGCCGTCGAGGCAGGCACTGCGCTCTTCGACGTTGACCGCGTCAATCTTGAAAATGCCGTACGCGCCGCGGAGGACGACATACGCCTCGCAACGGCGGCGCTCGCGCAGGCGGAGGCGGCTGACGGGAAGGCGCGGGCCGACCTCGCGCGGAAGGAACGGCTCGTCAAGGCCGGCGCAGTGACCGTTGATTCCGCGGAAAAGGCGCAGCTCGGCGGCAAGACGGCAGCAGCACAGCTTCTTGGGGCGAAGGCGCAGCTCACAAAGGCTGAAACTGGCCTTGCGGTTGCGAAGAAGAACCTGGCGGACTCCAAGGTACAAGCACCGTTTACAGGAACAGTCGTGAAGAAGGTGAAGGACGTTGGCGACTATGTCGGGCCTGGCACGCCGGTGCTGTTGATGGAGGACTGCGGCCCTTGCGAGGTGCGTTTCTCCCTCGACGCCTCGCGCTACGCGGATGTCAAGGTCGGAGAGACGAGGATCGGCGGCAGCACGGTGGCGTGGAAGTCGCCTACGGTCGATCCTGCTACGCGCACCTTTGAAGTTCGGACCATCGTGCCACGTTCCGACGACGTCCGCCCTGGAATGCTCATCAACGCGCAGGTCGTGTTCTCTTCATTCGATGCGCCCGCGCTTCCTGCGTCCGCGGTGAATCCGATGCCGGACGGCAAAAGCGCCGTGTTCACTGTCGAAAACGGCAGAATTGTCCGTCGAAACGTAACAGTGCGCGCCGAGTCCGACGGATGGTGCGCGATTGGGGCGGACGAGATTCCGCAGCCCGGCAAGGTCGTGTCCGAAGGAATGCTTCTTCTCCACGAAGGTGATGAAGTCGTCGAGCGGGGGGAGTAAACCATGTTTCTTTCCGACATTTCGCTGAAGCGCCCCATTGCGATGACGGTGGTGCTGCTGGTTCTGGCGCTTTTCGGGTTCCTCGCATGGCGTACGGCAGGCGTCGATCTGGTGCCGCTTGTGGATGTTCCATACGTGACGGTGACGGTGGTATACCCCGGGGCGACGCCTGAGGAGATCGAGACCGCCGTCGTGCGCAAGATCGAGGATGCCGTGAGCCAGGTGGACGGCTTAAAGCACATGACGGCAACGTGCGCGAACAACTTCTGCCAGGTGATGCTGGAGTTTCACCTAGACCGCGACGTGGACACGGTTGCGACGGACGTGCGCGAGAAGATCGACCTCATCGTGAACGACCTGCCGTCCGGGGCTGAGAAGCCGAACGTCGCGAAATTCGACGTGAACGCAACGCCCGTGGTGACCATGGCGCTTACGTCGTCATCAGCGAAGACAGTCGAGAACGGAGACCTCTACGACTACGCAGACAACAGGCTTTCCAGCCGTTTCTCGTCACTGCCTGGCGTTGCGTCTGTCGAGCTGATCGGCGGCGAGAAGCGCGAAGTCGTGGTGGAGGTGGATCGGAGAAAACTCGCCGCGAAGGGGCTCACGCTCGCAGAAGTCGTAGGCAAGGTCGGCAAGGGCAACATCAAGATTCCTTCAGGCGAAATTGACGAGGCTGGGCGCAGCGCGGCCCTCACGTTCGACGCCGAGGCAAAGGAGCCGTCGGAACTCGGTGCGATAGAGCTCGGCCGACCTGGCGGCGCAAAGGTCTACCTGCGGGACGTCGCGAAGTTCCACTTCGGCACGAAACGCGCGGAGTCGCTGGCGTACTTCAATGGCGAGCCGGCTGTCGTGCTGAAGATCACGAAGAAGGGCGAGGCGAACGCGGCGAAGGTAGTTGACCTTGTCCGAAGGGCGGCGGAAAAGGCCAAGGCCGAACTGCCCGCCGGGATGTCGCTCAACTGGGTGCGCGACGACGGCGCATACGTGCACGCGACAGTGCGTGGCGGATTCGACTCCATCTGGCAGGGTATTCTGCTGACTGGTGCAATCCTCGTCCTCTTCCTCTCGGAATGGTCGAGCGCGCTGGTGGCGTTTGTGTCGATTCCCGTGACAATCATCATCGCGCTGATCGTGTTCCCGTTTTTCGACTGTACGTTCAATCTCGTGACGATGAGTGCGGTGGGAATTTCCTCCGGCATTCTCGTGGCGAATTCCATCGTCGTCTTGGAAAACATCGCCGCACGCTTCCAGAGGGGCGGAGACGGCGGCGTGAAGTCGACGGTTGCGAAGGCCGCCGGACAGGTCGCTGTCGCAGTGTGCGCATCGGCGCTTACGAATATCGTCGTATTCCTTCCGATCGCGACGATGAAGACGCTCGCCGGACGTTTCTTCGTGCCGTTCGCCATTGTCATTACGGCGGCGACGTTCGCATCCCTTTTTGTTTCATTCACGCTTACGCCGATTTTGTCGTCGATGTTTGCGGGCAGGGGTGCTGGCGTCAACCGTGTGCTCTCGTTTGTCCTCGCTCCGTGGAATGCCTGCTACAACGCGACGGCGCGTTTCTACCGCGCAACGCTTTTCCCCGTACTGAGACATCCCGTCCTCCTGATTACCGCCGTCGCAGTGTTGTCAGCGGCAGGGTTCGCGTATCTCGTGCCGGGCCTGCAGCTCGACTTCATCCCGACGATGGACAAAGGCGAGATGACCGTCCGTCTCGAATATCCAGCGGACACGGCGCTTGAGAAGACGGCCGCGCGGACGCTTGAGCTCGCGCGGAAGATCGGGTCGCTGAAGGATTCCGCAGGCGATCCGCTCGCGCAGAGCGTCACGATTTCAGTCGGAAAGACGCAGGGCATTCTCGGTGCGGTTAGCCAGGGTGCGTATCTAGCGGAAATCGCAGTCAAGCTCAAGGACATGACTGCCCGGCACGAGACGATCCAAGACGTTGCCGAGCGGTTGCGCGATGTTTGCCGGGAGGAACCTGACGTGATCTGGTCGGCCCTCGTGCCGCTCGTCATCGGCGGTAGTGCGCAGTCCGCGGAGTTCCGCATCCTCGGCGATGACTTCGACACGCTGAACGCCGCCGGTCTCGCAACTGCAAGGGACGCCGCTGCCGATCCCTCCTGCGCGGACGTTTCGCACTCCATACGAATCGGACGTCCGGAGACGCGCCTCTATCCGAAGAGGGCCGTCCTCAACGACCTCGGCGTGACTCCCGATGCGCTCGGTACCTCGCTCCGCGCATCGTTCGCCGGGCTGAAGTGCTCCCGTTTCACCAAGGGCGACCGCTCGTACGATGTCCGCGTAAGATTCGCGGAAGAGGACGGATTCTCGCAGGTTGACGCGCTGAACTTCCCCGGTGCGGACGGAGTTCCCTTCGCGCTTGATTCCGTGGCGCGGAAGGAACGCGTGATGAAGCCGGTGCAGATCGTCCGCTCGATGAAGCGCCGGGCCGTGACGGTCTATGCAAACAACGCGCGCGGCTACGGACTCGGCACTACACTCGGCGTTCTCCGCGCGGCGGCGGGAAAGCACCTACCGCCCGGCTACGAGACGACCGTCGGCGGCACTGCGGAATACATGGACGAGACGTTCGGCGAGTTCGCGCTTGTCACAAGCGTCGCGATCATTCTTACGTATCTGCTTCTCGCGGCAATCATGGAATCCTGGACGATGCCTTTCGTCGTCCTCTTCACGGTTCCGTTCGCCTATCTCGGAATGTTCGCCGCACTCTGGGTTACGCACACCACGTTCACGGTGTTCGGGCTGCTCGCCGGCATCATGCTTGTCGGCGTGGTGGTCAACGCGGCCATTCTCATTGTCGACGAGCGGACGATGCTTCTCGGGCGAGGAATAGCTCCGCGCGCGGCGACGCTGAAGGCGTCCGCGGCGAAGTTCCGTCCGGTCCTGATGAGTTCTGCGGCGTCGCTCTTCGGAATGCTGCCGATGGCGCTTGGAAGCGGCCTCGGATCCGAGCTCCGCGCTGCCATCGGCATTGGATCGGTTGGCGGCATTCTCCTCTCCGCAGTCGTTTCACTGTATCTCATCCCCGCTTTGACGAGCCTTGCGCGCAGATAGTCTACGGCCAACCTGCGGGTTTCTGTTTGAGGTACGTTTGCCAGGCTATAATCCGTCCAAGCGTAACCTCGCCGCGCACGGGATGTACATTGGATCGGGACTTCCAGCCGACGAGAAGCCAGCATACAGGTTCTTCAGGCTTGTGGCGAATGTTGATTGAAACTGTGGTTTCAGCGCGACAGTCGCAAAAATATTTCCGCCACAGAAGACCGTCACCTAATCGTGATTTTTTAAATAGGTGACGGTTTTTGACGATCGAAAATCCGTCACCTATTTTGATTTTCGCGAATAGGTGACGGTTTGTTGTTGCCGTTGCGAAAAAAATGTGATAAACTGACGCAGATTTACACATAAAAGGAATTCCTTTATCATGTTTTATGGCCGTGAAGAGCTGTTGACAGATCTAGACGCCCTGTGGGGCAAGCGGGTCTCATCCTTGGTAACATGCCGAGGCCGCCGCCGCATCGGGAAAAGTACCCTTATCGAGCAGTTTGCCAAAAGGTCAGGGGCCCGTTTCATCAAGATTGAAGGTTTGCGTCCACAAAAAGAACTTTCGAATGAGGACGAACTGCGGGCTTTTGCCCGGCAGCTGGCAGACCAGTCGAGTGCCGAGAGAAGTCTGCCAGACTGCTGGCTCACGGCATTTGACCGCCTTGCCCGTGAAATTTCAGATGACGAGCGAACGGTCGTCCTTCTTGACGAAGTTTCATGGATGGGCTATTATGATCCCACATTCGCCGGAACGCTTAAGATGGCGTGGGACAACCATCTTAAAAAGCATCCGCGTTTGATTCTCGTTGTTTGCGGAAGCGTTTCGACCTGGATTCGGGAAAACATCATCGACGACGGCCAGTTTCTGGGCCGCCGTTCGCTTGATGTTGTCGTGCCTGAACTGCCGTTACGCGAATGTATCAGGTTCTGGGATCCTGTACGGGAGCGACTTGACATGCGCGAGATCATCGACATGATGTCCGTCACGGGAGGCGTCCCCCGCTACCTTGAAGAAGTCAACCCAGCTCTTTCCGTAAACGAGAACATGCGTCGTCTGTGCTTTCGTCCGCGATCTCCGCTGCGGATGGATTTCGACGAAATGTTCAACGACGTGATCACCCGGCAGCCGAAATCCACGGCTCGCGTCCTTGACTGTCTCGTGGACGGCTCGCGAACGGTCACCGAGATTGCGGTCCTGCTCGACAACACGAAGGGCGGACACATCTCCGAAGCGCTTGCCCAGCTGGAAGAAGCCGGATTTGTATCCTCTGATGTCGGCACCAATCCGCTGACCGGTGCGGAAAGAAGAGAGAAACGGTATCGCCTGAAAGACAACTACTCAAGGTTTTACCTCAAGTACGTCAAGCCCGCCGCGACCCTTATCGACAAAGATGCTTTCGCATTTTCTGGCTTTGACCAGTTCAAGGGCTGGGAGACCGTGCTGGGATTGCAGTTTGAGAACCTTGTCGTCAACCATTTCCAGGAGCTGCTTCCTTTCCTCCACCTTGAAAACGCGCTCGTCTATTCCGCCGCCCCCTATCGGCAGGAAGGCAAGAAAGGTTCCGGCTTGCAGATCGACTTGCTCATCCAGACGAAACGGTCTGCCTACATTGTCGAAGTGAAGCGCCGTGCCGAGATCGGACTGGAGGTGGTGGACGAAGTCGCGCAAAAGGCCCGTCGGCTGAAAGTGGCGGCTGGCAATTCCATAAGGACCGCGCTTGTCTATGCGGGACATCTGGCCCGGACGGTCGAGGCCGAAGGATACTTTGATGCAATCGTCCCGTTCTCCCGAATACTGGGAATCTTACCGGAGAAGTGATATACTATTTGGGCCATGTGCGCTGGCGCACCGATTCTAAAACCCAACGGAGATTTAATTATGTCCACGAAGGAGACAGCAAAGAAAATCAAGAACGTGCTGATCATTTCGGCGTCGTTCCGTCCGAACTCCAACTCCCACGCGCTCTGCCAGGAAGTCGCGAAGGGCGTGAAGGCTGCGGGCAACAAGGCCGAGGTCATCCGGCTCAAGGACAAGAAGATCGGGTTTTGCACCGGCTGCTATGCCTGCCAGAAACTCGGGAAGTGCGTGATCCAGGACGACGCGAACGTGATCGTCGAGAAGATATGCCGGGCGGATGCCGTTGTGTTCGGCACGCCTGTCTACTACTTCTCGATCGCCGGTCAGCTCAAGGCGCTCTTCGACCGCTGCGTCGCGAAGTGGCCGGAGCCGAACGGCAAGCCGTACTATCTCGTCGCGACGATGGCGGAGAACATGGACTGGGATCTCGTGAAGGCGCCGCTTCAGGGTTTTGTCGACTGCTTTGAAGGCGCGAAAATCAAGGGCTTCCTCAAGGCCGGTGGCGTCTATGAGCCTGGTGCCGTGAAGAAGACGAAGTTCATGAAGGCGGCTTTCGATCTCGGCAGGAGGATATGAAATGAAAGTCCTGTTGGTCATACTTGGCATCGTCGTCGTTGCCGCCATTGCATTCGTGGCCGGGTGTCGAATACTGGCAAATCGCTCGACGGAGGCGACGGTGGCGCTGACGGCAAAGGTGCCGGGCAAGATTGCGGTTGTCTACTACTCCCAATCGAAGGTCGGCAACACGGCGACAGTCGCGAAGTGGATCGCCAAGCACACGGGCGGCGAGCTTGTCCCGCTTGAAACCGTCGAGGCGTATCCCGACGCCTACGGCGAAACGCTCAAGGCCGCGAAGAAGGACATGGAGAACGGCGGAACGCGTGCGATAAAATCCGTTCCTCCGCTCGACGGCTACGACGTGGTGTTCATCGGCACGCCGATCTGGTACGGAACGTACGTGCCTCCGGTCGCGGAATTCTTCAAGACGCATTCGTTCGCGGGCAAGACGATCGTGCCGTTCTGCACGCACGGCGGCGGAGGCGCGGGCCGCTACTTCGTGGACGTGCGCAAGGCATGTCCGGCCGCGACGGTCAAGGAAGGCCTCACGATTCGCGGCTCGAACCAGGTTGAGCGTCGCTTGGGCACGGGCGTGACGGTACATCATACGGAAGACGACGTCGTCAACTGGCTCAACGCGGTTTTCGCCGCGACAGCCGCTTCCGCGACAACGGGAGACGCGCTGGACTTCCAGACGGACACGTTCAAGACCCAAGAAGGTAAGACCGTTACGATCACGGCGATCAAGCACGCCAGCCTGCGCATCCAGTACGACGGGCTTGAAATCCAGGTCGATCCCGTGGCAAAGTACGCGCCCGAGACGGACTACTCGAAGTTCCCTAAGGCCGACGTCATCCTCGTCACCCACGAGCATTTCGACCACTTCGACAGCGATACCATCGCTACGCTGAAGAAGGACGGCACTGAGATAGTCGCCAATCCGGCGGTCCAGAAGATGCTGGGCTTCGGAACGGCTCTGGCGAACGGCGAAAGTCGCGTGCTTGCGAAGGAAATCAATCTGGACGCCGTTCCGGCCTACAACACCACGCCCGGGCATACGCAGTTCCATCCCAAGGGACGCGACAATGGTTACGTCCTGACGATGGACGGCCTGCGCATCTACATCGCCGGCGACACGGAGGACATCCCGGAAATGTCCGCGCTGAAGGACATCGACGTTGCCTTTCTGCCCTGCAACCAACCGTACACGATGACGCCGGAGCAGGTCGCAAAGGCGGCGCGGACGATCAAGCCAAAGGTGTTGTTCCCCTACCACTATTCCCAGACGCCGATCAAGCAAGTTGCAGACCTTCTTGCGGACAGCGGAATCGACGTTCGAATCAGGAACTACCAGTAATGGACTTCTAATGCAATGAATGCGCTGCTTGTCTTTGTCGGTGGTGGAACTGGTAGCGTTTTGCGATATCTCGTGGGGCTGTGGATCGGCTCGGCGGCATTCCCATGGGCAACATTCGCTGTGAACGCCGTCGGCAGTTTTGCAATCGGGCTTTTGGGCGGCTGGGCGTCGCGTTTCGGCTGGGGCGAAACATTGCGGCTCTCGCTAACCGTCGGATTGTGCGGCGGCTTCACGACGTTCTCCACCTTCTCGAAGGAATCCCTCGCCCTTGCGGAAACGGGACGCTGGTGCGCCTTTGCGGCATACGCCATCGGGAGCGTCGCCATCGGCATCGCAGCCGTAGCGCTTGGGTACTGGATTACAAGGCACTGACAAAAGAAAGGCAAACAATGAAAATAGCAGTATGTTCCAACAATGGAGAGGTGTTCCAGCACTTCGGACACACGCCGGAGTTCTTGGTGTGCGAAGTTGTGGACGGCAAGGTCGTCTCGTCTGAGATCGTCTCGTCGGGCGGCGCCGGGCATTGCGCGCTTGCCGGGCTGCTCGGCGAGAACAAGATCGACCTTCTCATTTGCGGAGGGATCGGCGGCGGCGCGATGGCGGCACTTGCCGAGGCCGGCGTCGAGGTGATCGGCGGGGTTTCCGGCGACGCGAAAGCGGCGGTCGAGTCCTATCTCGCCGGAACTCTCGCGCCCCGCGCCGACTTCAAGTGCAACCACCACCACGAAGCAGGACAATCCTGCGGCGGCAGCCATGAAGGTCACACCTGCGGAGGACACTGCCACTAACGGTGTTTTCAAGGCAATGCCGCACTGGCACTTAATACGGTGAAATGAGTATTAAGAAATTTGTAATAAGTTACGAAGAAGCAAACTGCAAGGGTGAGTAAGCATGATTAATCGAAAAGAGCTCATTTGCGGAGCGGCGGCATTTTGCACGACGCTGGCCGCATCGCCGGCATTCGCAATACAGGAGGGAAAGAAGATGAAGATAAGACAGATACGCAATGCAACACTTCGCGTCACGTTTGGCGGCATGGAGTTCCTGATAGATCCGTGGCTCGTCAGCAAGGCTGAAGGATTCACTTTCGGTCAAGGGCCGTTCGCTTCGGAGGTTGTCGATCCCGCGCAGCTCGACATCGTGATGCCGATGTGCGAACTACCGATGCCTCTCGCCGATGTGCTGTCCGGCGTTGATACATATGTCCTCACGCACCTTCACCCCGACCACTTCGACATGGCGAGCGACGGCACGGCGGGCGCGAAGCTCGACAAGTCCGTTCCGCTGTTCGTGCAGAACGAGCGCGAGGTCGGCGTGATGAAGAAGTCGGGGTTTGCGGACGTTCGGATGTTTACGGACGACGGCGTCACGTTCAAGGGCGTGACCTTGAAGCGCACGTTCGCCAAGCATGGGACGAAAGCGCCGTGCGGACCGGCATCGGGAGTGTTCTTTACTTCACCTTCGGAAGCCAAGTCGCTCTGGATCCTCGGCGACACTATCTGGTGCGACGAAGTCGCCAAGACTATGGCGGAGCTGAAACCCGATGTCGTAATCCTGAACGCCTGCGCCGCGCAGCTGAAGACATACGGACGGCTCATCATGGACGACGCCGACGTCGAGAGCGTCTGCCGCGCCGCGCCAAACGCCACGGTAATCGCGAGCCACATGGATACCGTCGCCCACGCCTCGCTGACGCGCAAGACGCTCAAGGCGGCGCTCGAAAAGCGTGGCCTCGCCTCACGCGTCCTGATGCCCGACGACGGCGAAACGTATGCGTTTTGACACAGGGGAAATCCATGACAGTCGTAAAAATCACAGTTCTTGAGACTTCGCTGAAGAAGGACTTGGCGGGCGAATACGCCGTGCCGAATCTGGAGCCCTGCCCGATCCTGAAGACCGGGCAGGTGTTCTACGCGACAAACACGTGTCCCAGGGGAATGTGCGACGCCGCATGGCGCACGATCAACCAGTACGTGTTCGCCCTCGCCTGCGGAGTGCGCGAGTTCTACGGCGGCGGATGGATGAAGGAGCCTGGCAAGGTAATCACCTGCTGCAACGAC